>WNGF01004116.1_pt1 | contig 32809 bp, 33 predicted proteins | sample 5400641 | NCBI WGS metagenome assembly WNGF01 (sample SAMN13153371, study PRJNA577476) | soil metagenome | isolation source: 80 cm soil or saprolite under grassland replicate 2 | place: USA:California | collected 2016-06-15 | reverse complement strand
AGTGCGGGACGGACGACTGCGGACGAACATCGGCACCATCTCGACCCTCGACGGTGCCGTCGCCGCCTTCAACCCAACCGAGCGACGCCCGGGGAAGACGATCATTCGCATTCGCTCGTGAGGACTCGAGGATGCAAACGATGGCAAAAAAGAGGCGACGCGGCTCGGCTCGCGAAGGTCGCCGAGTTCGACCTCGCGGATGACACCGAGCCGCCACCCCGGATCGCCTTCTCTGGTCTTTCCTCCGGCATCGTGAGTGCAACTCTGGGCGCGTTGCTGACCGAGTAGGTGACCGGTCAACGCAGAAATAGCACGGAGGCGTTCGCTATGGCCTCGCGTGTCCACAAGTTCACGCATCTCACGGGCGGCGATTTCACGCGAACGCTCTGCGGCGAGCCGATCAACGAAGCCAAACGCCGTGAAGTCTCGACGGTTCTCAGGGGGACACCAGAACACGTTGAATTGGTAAGGACGATCAGCTGTGGCGCCTGCGCGGCCATCCTCCGTGATGATCAGGTCGAGGCGCGCAAACGCTATAACTGAGCGCGCTCGGCGGATCTGCGCTCCCTGGGGGCCGCCGAGGCTGTCCGGGCGCAGGTTTCGACGGAGTGCGGGTGCGCTCAGGCGGTTGAAATCAGATGCGGCCTGCCCGCCGCACTCAAGACTATTGACCGCTGAGACCATTGCTCTTCGGGGCTGAATTTCGGTATCAGTCGCGAGTTCCCGAGCAATTTCGCGAATCGCGGTGTACGCGATTCTTCAGACCATTGCTCTACCAACTGAGCTACCTCGGCGAGAGCCTCATTCTATTGGAGATCCGTGGCGCGGGAGCCGCGCGAAATGGGCCAATGGTTTAGACCACTATGTGACGCAACCGGCGCAATGGTTCACGCAACCAAGCACGGGCGGCGGGAAACCATTGCTCTAAATCGAACTCGCGCACAGGCGAAACCATTGCTCTAGCTAGACCATGTGGCCCCGGGATGCTCGGCGCCGTTTTCGCGCGTCGTGGCGCACTTCGTACCCTGCGCCGCCCACGCTAGTCCGCCTACCGCGCAGGCGGAAGGCAGGCCTCCGCATCGGCCAGAAAACGCATCAGGTGCATGACCTTAAGGTCGCTCCCGGCCGCGCGGAGCCCCGCCCGTAGCTGCAAGATGCAGCCCGGGTTGGCCGAGACGACCAGGTCAGGCCGCGCCGCCAGGATGGCCACCGCCTTCTGCCGCTGGAGCTCGTCGGCAACCTCCGGGTGCGTGAGGTTGTAGACGCCGGCGCTGCCGCAGCAGCGCTCGGGGTCGGCGATCGCGACGAGCTCGAGGCCCTCGATGGCGCCCAGCAGATCGCGAGGCTGCCGGCGGACCCCCTGGCCGTGCGCGAGATGGCAGGCGTCCTGGTAGACGACGCGCAGCCCGCGCGGCAGGGCCCGCCGCACCGCATCGGGAGGCACGGCCTCGCTGGCGTCGCGTACCCGCGCGGCCAGGGCGCGCGCCTCGGGCGCGAGCTCGTCGTCGGCCAGCAGCTCGCCGTATGCCCGGAGGTGCGCGCCGCAGCCCGCCGCGGTGCTGACGAGCGGCGCGCCGCCGGCGAAAGCGCGTACGTTGCGGCGCGCGAGCTCGCGCGCGCGCTCACCCAGTCCCGCGTGGGCGTGCAGCGCGCCGCAGCACACCTGGCCGGCCGGCGCGCTCACGCGCGTGCCGCCGCGCTCGAGGAGCGCGATGGTGGCGCGCTGCGTGTCGCCGAAGGCAGCGCGCATCACGCACCCGGCGAGCAGCATGGCGTCCGGGCGCTCGCGCGGACGCGGTTCGAACGGCGCACCCTCAGGGGCGCCGAGCAATCCCTCGAGCCGCGCGAGGCGCCGCGGCAGGAGACGGCGCACGAGGCCGCGCAGCCCGCTGCGCTCGTAGAGGCGCGCGCCGAACGCCGCTGCGGCGAGCAGGCGCGGGTGCGTGACCAGATCGACAAGCCACGCGCGGACGCGCCCAGGCGGCCGGCGTGCCGCAATCTCCTCTCGCGCGCCTTCCATGATCCGGCCGAACGGGACGAGGGAGGGACAAGCCGTCTCGCAGGCGCGGCAGACGAGGCAGCCGTCGATGTGCGACGTGACCTTCTCGTCAGGTGCCGCGTCCGTGGCCATCAGCGCGCGGATCAACTGGATGCGTCCGCGCGGCGAGTCGGCCTCGTTCCCGAGGACGCGGTACGTCGGGCAGTCGTTCAGGCACAAGCCGCACGACACGCAGGTCGCGACGTCCTCTGGGCGTACGCGAAGGTGAGCGGTGGCCATAGCTACAGTGGCCGACCTAGATGCGCCCCACTCCCATCGACGTGAGGATCGACGAGAGTTCTTCGGCATGCCTTCGCACGACGTCACCGAGTTGCCCCATGCCACCCTTGGGCAGACGGGAGGTCGGTAGCGATAGGGTCAGGGCGCCCGTTACGGCATCTCCGGATCGCACGACGGCGGCGACCCCGGCAACGCCGAGGACTCGCTCCTCGATGCTTATCGAGTAGCCACGTTCGCGAACGCCCTTCAGGTCCGCCACAAGGGCGGGCAGTGACGTCAACGTGTGCGGGGTGTACGAGACCAGTTCCAGCTTTGTGAGGTCGGGTGCGGGCAGTGCGGCGAGGATCGCCTTGCCGACGGCCCCCGCGTGCAGCGGGATCCTCGCCCCGAGCGGCTGGACGAACCGGACCGGGTGATCGCATTCGACACGATGGACGTACGTCGTGTGGTCCTCGCCTTCGGTGTAGGTAGCCAAGTAGCACGTCTCACCGACCTCATCGACCAAGTGCCGCATAGTGGAGTGCGCGATCTGGAGGACCGGGACGGCTCCAAAGACGCGGGCGGCGAGCGTGAGCAACCGGCGCCCAACGACATATCCGCCATGATCGGTCTGCTCCGCGTAACCGCTCCGAGCCAGCGACTGGAGGATGCGGTGAGTAGAGCTGCGACTGTTGTGCATCTCGTCCGCTATGGCCCGGATGCTTGATCCGGCGGGGCGCGCGGTGAGCGCGTAGAGCGCATCGGTCACGACATCCACCCAGCCCCTCGCCTGGGTAGCAACTTCACCGTCCTCTTGGAGCTCGCGCGCGACTGTCGTCTCTCGACCGCGAGCCGGCCCACGGCGACCAGCCCGGTGGGCGCTCTGAACTCCGCGCCGCACTTTCCTAGGCACGAACGGTAACCGGCAGCCCGATGATCTGGCGGGCATCCTCAGGAGTAGCTATCTCACGCCCTAGGTGTCTCGCGATCTCCACGATCTTCTCGACGAGTCGAGCGTTGCTATCGGCGAGCTCGTTCGGAGTTATATACGGGTTGTCCTCGTAGCCGACGCGCACATGTCCCCCCATGCCTATTGCCATCGCCAAGAGGCTCCAGTGCCTTGTGGGGCTCATCACACTCACGTTCCACAGCACGCGCGGGGGCAGGGAATCCACCATGTAGAGGAGCGCGCGCTCGTGCGGAGGAGTCCATGACCCACCTGCCCAGTCGATGAAGAGTGTTGTCCATATTGGCTCCGCCAGATAGCCCTCTTGGCGCAGGCGGAGCATGTTCCAGATCGCTCCCGTGTGGAACGTCTCGACCTCGATCTTGATGCCGTACCGGGCGCAAAGGCGTCCGTACTCCCGGAGTTCATCGAGCGGATGGAGCGAGTAGATGGCGTTAGGAGGGTACTCGGGGTTCGGCTGGAAATACTCATCGTGCGCGTTGAACGCAACGGACATCATGTCAGGATGGAGCTGCATGAGCGGGAGGCGGTCCTCCAGCCGTGCGCCCGCGATCCCAAATTGGATGATGCCGTCCGTCCCGGCACGGATCGCGTCAGTCATCTCGCGCCATCCATCGACGTCCACCCTGCTCAACTTCTTGCCATCCTCTTGGATGGCGGCTTCCAGGCGACGGACACCGTGAAGGTGCGCTATTGATGCTCCTGCATTCAGGCAGCGCACGTACTCCTCAGCGATGGCGCGCGCGTTCTCGCGAATCGATGGTAGGCAGTAGTGATTGATTGGATACGACACGCGCGAGTCGCACGCGGCCGTGATAATCAGCTTATCCATAGACCTCCTCGGATTTCGCGATGTCCGCAGAGATCTTCTCCGCGATCATCACGGTGGGAAGGAACGTGCCCGCGCGCGGGATCGTCGGCATGATTGACGCGTCCGCAACTCGGAGTCCACGAGTACCGTGGACCCGCCCGGCAGGGTCGACCACTGCATCCGCATCGTCCTCGTTGCCCATTCGGCACGTGCCGACCGGATGGAACAGGCCCGACACCGCGCGCTCCACGTAGTTCCGCAGCTCGCCATCGCTCGCTTGACGGAGTAGATCGACAGGCACCGCTCCCAGCACCATCCGGAAGAGATGGTGCTCGAGCGCGGGTAGCCGTGGCAGCGTCACCGACAGCAGCCTGTCGAGCGCTCGGCTTGGCCCGGTGCGTTCCGCCATGACTCGGGTCAACCGGGTCGGACGAACCAATCCCGCCTGCCGGCCGCAATCGCTCACGCGCGGGTCTGCCATGATCTGGGCCGCGATCCGCAGCCCGTCCATCAGCGCAACGACATCGCGACCATCGGACAGAAAGTCAAAGTCGACACCCGGCGGCGATAGCGGGTCAGCCGAGGTGAGATCGACGCGGCCCCGAGAGAACGGCTTGTGAAGCATCACGCCGAGCACCGCGAGACGTCGCCCAAAGTAGTGCCATGACGAGCGGTTCAGCACCGAAAAGTAGAGATCGGACCGCGGACCGATCCGCGAGCCCGTCGTCATGCGGAGGCTGAAGAATGCGGGTGAAGCAGCTTCGTTGCGTTCGACCGCGCTGGGCTTGAGGTGCAGGCCAAGGGCGACCAGCGGGTGGTTCTGCAGGTTCTCGCCGACACCTCGCCTGTGCGATACGACGCGGATGCCCACTGCAGCCAGTTTCTCGGCTGCTCCTACACCTGAGCGCATGAGGATGGCCGGTGACCACAGCGCACCGGCCGCGAGGATCACTTTCCTCGCTCTCACCCCGTGAAGGTTCCGTCCCTCGGCGATCTCTATACCGGTCGCGGTCAGCCCTTCGAACGTCACCCGCGTGCATTGAGACCGCGCGGCGATCTGTAGGTTCGATCGGGACCTGACGTCTGGCGTCAGGTAGGCGTTTGCAGCCGAGACGCGCCTGTCGGTCGCAGCGATCGGCAAGACGCAGAGGCCATCCGCGAAGCTCGCATTGGCGTCGTCGATGCGAGCGCACCCGAGATCCTCCGCGACCGTCGCAACGGCCTTGCAGTACGGTGGCCACGCAGCGACGGGCTGACGCCGCACTGAGATGGGGCCTGCTCGCCCATGCATCGGGCCGACGAAGTCCTGGTCGTGCTCGGCAGCAGCGAAGAACGGCATTACGTCGCGCCAGCCCCACCCGCGCGCACCGGCTGCCTCCCATTCCTCGTAGTCATCGGCGAACCCGCGTAAAGCCCACATGCCCATGACCGCCGATCCCCCGCCTACGAGCCTTCCTTGGATGAACGGCGCCGGGCCCGCGTCCGCGCGCCATCGCACGGCCAGCGAACGCCATGCGTACCTGGGGTTGTAGTAGGACAATGGGTAGACGCTGCGGATGTCGGGCGGCTCGGCGGCCGGGGGAATGTCGGGACCGGCCTCAACGAGCAGAACGCTGCGACGCCGGTCCTCAGACAGCCGTGCGGCCAGAACGCATCCAGCGGTTCCGGCACCGACGATGACCACGTCGATCGGGTTCATCGACCAGTCAGCTCAGGCTCGCGCGCCGCGGATCAAGGGCATCACGCAGCGCGTCAGCGAGGTAGTTCAAGGCGATCAGCAGGATCGTCAGCGCGATGCCGGGCCACAGGCCATACCACGGCGCCTGACGCAGGTAGGCGCGACTGTCGTTGAGCATGCTACCCCAGCTCGGCTCCGGCGGCCGGACGCCGAGCCCCAGGAACGACAGTCCCGCCTCGGCCAGGACGGCAAAGCCCATGGCCAGGCTGAGCTGCACGATCACAGGGCCGATGGTGTTCGGCAGTACGTGGACGACCATGATCCGCCCGGCACCTGCACCGACGCTGCGTGCCGCGGCCACATAGTCGCGCTCGCGTTCCGACAACACCAGCCCCCTCATCAGGCGGGCGAAGAACGGGGCCCCACCGAGTGCAAGCGCGTAGCCCACGTTGAGCGTCCCCGCGCCGAGCACCGATATGACGGCAATGCCGATGATGATCCCGGGGAACGCAAGTAAAGCGTCGTAGAAGCGCATGATCACCGAATCGACCCAACCGCCGAGATAACCGCTCAGCAGCCCTGTGCTCACCCCGACCGAGGCGCCGAGAGAGACTGCGATGATGCCGACAACGAACGAGACTCGCGCACCGTACAGGATCCGGCTGAATAGATCGCGCCCAAGCTCGTCGGTGCCCAGCCAAAATGCCGCGCTGGGCCGCTGTAGTTCCATACCGGGGTGTTGAACGATCGGCGAATATGGCGCGACCACCGGTGCGAAGATCGCCAGTCCGGCCATGAGCAACAGCACCGTCAGACCAAACGCCCCCATCGGACTGCGGCAAGTTCGGATAAGAACCTGAACGAGCTGGTGCTGGCGGCGAGGCAAGCTACCGTGCACGCGAGGGTCGTCCGCCTTCAGCAGCGCTCTCACGGATGGGCCCACCGACTTGGTAGAAGAGCTCACCGTTGTCGGCCTGGCGCCAGACGGATCCGCGGGTCGACGATTCCATATCCGACATCGACGAGCAGATTGACCACGACGAAAACGACTACCAAGAGCAGCAGGCAGGCCTGCACCACGAGGTAGTCACGGTTCGCGATCGAGTCGCGGATCAGCTGGCCGATGCCGGGCCATGAGAACACCGACTCGATGATCACAGCGCCGCCCAGGAGGCGACCGAACTGCAACCCCAAGATCGTGATCACGGGCACGAGCGCGTTACGGAGCGCGTGCCGCAACACGATTCCCGGTTCCGCGATGCCCTTTGCGCGAGCCGTCCGTACGTAGTCGTCGCCAAGCACCTCGAGCATCGAGGCTCTCGTCAGGCGGGACAGGCTGGCGACGAACGGTAGCGCGAGCGCGAGCGCCGGTAGCAACAAGAACTTCAGCTCGAGGATGGGGTCGTGCAGTAGATCGCCGCGGCCTCCGGGCGGGAGCCACCCCAGGGCCACGCTGAAGAGCAAGATCGCGAGGATGCCGAGCCAGAAGCCCGGCACTGCCACGGCGACGCCGTTTAAGCCCGAGACGATCCAGTCCAAAGGGCGGCGGCTTTTGACCGCCGCGAGGATGCCCGTCGACAGACCTAGGAGGACGGTGATCAGCATGGCCGCGATACTCAGCTCGAGCGTGGCCGGTAAGCGGCTTGCCACAAGCCCCGCGACTGATGACCTGCTCCAATACGAGACTCCCAGATCGCCGCTTATCACGTTCTTCATCCAGATGATGTATTGAACAGGCAGGGGCTGGTCCAAGCCGTATGCACTTCGGATCGCGCGCAGCGTTTCCGGAGTAGTGTCCAGCCCCGTCATGACGGTCGCGGGATCGCCGGGCAGCAGCCGCAGACCTGCGAAGATGAGGACCGTCGCGAGTACGAGCACCGGCACCGCCTCGAGGAACCGGCGGATCATGAAGGCGATCACTGTCTCTCCCTAGGGACCTAGCGTCAGACTGTCGCTCCGTTCATGGGGACGGTCCCCGCGGCCTGCAGACGTTCTTTCACAAGGGGACCGAGCCGGGACCAGCCTTCCGCGATCAAACGATCCCGGCTACGGATCACCGACGTGATCACCGCGTCGCGGTCGCCTGCGACCAACTCGCCCTTCCGCTTGACGACCCGTCCTCCCACTAGCACGGTGTCGACGTCCGCAGGAGTCGCCTGCAGGACGATCGTGCCGAGAGGACTGTTCATCGGCGACAGGCGAAGCGAACGCGTGTCTAGGAGAACGATGTCCGCAAGCTTGCCCTCGGCCAGCGAGCCGATCCTATCCCCCATCCCGAGCGCCGCGGCGCCGCACGACGTCGCGAAGTCAAGGATATCCGCGGTTGTCACATCCCAGCTCTCTGGCGTTCTGCCCTCTTGACGCGCGACGTGGCCGCGCCACGTTCTGAGGCCAGTCAAGGTCGCTCGCATCGTCTCGAACAGATCGCCGCCGACCGCCGTGACGAGATCGATGGAGATGGCCGGCCGGATACCGTGTTCCAGCGCCTTAGCCGTAGCCGGCATGCTGCCGCCGAGCATCTCCGCGAAGGGCGCCATCGAGATGTGAGCGCCCGCCTCAGCGAGCAGGGAATACTCGTCGTCTGCGAGATTGTTGGCGTGAACATACACGCAATCAGGCCCCAGCAGGCGGTCCTCAGCAAGCATTCGGACCGGAAAGACCCCGGGTGGGTTATTGCCGTCGTAGACGATGCGCAAACCCAGCTCGCGAGCCAAGCGGCAGTCGTGGATCTTGACCGCGCGTTGTAGGAAGTGCGGTGCGCGTGCCCCGAGCGCCATCGTCACCGCCGCGTCGTCGGCTGAGAGGATCCGACGAACGCGCCTTACGTCTTCGGGATGGTTCCGATCGCTGTTGGACCACCATTTCGGCGGGTCATCCTGCGGGGCGCTATGCGCGAACACTGCGCGTGCCCCCGATTCGCGTAGCGCGGCGATAGAAGCGTCAGCGTGCTCGGGGGTGTTCATGATGTGCGCCCAGTCGAGCACCGTGGTCACGCCACACTCAAGCGCCTCTAGAGCTCCAGCCAATGTGGCCGCATAGACATCTTCCGGTCGATAGAGCGGTGCGAGGATGTCCCGAAGCTGGTACCTGTACGCCCCCGCCCCGACGAGATCGGTCGCCATCCCCCGCAGCGCCGTCTGCCACAAGTGCCGATGCGTATCGATCAACCCGGGCATGACGATCGCGTCGGACGCGTCGATGACCTCGCAGCCGTCCGGAGCAGGCTGTTGGCCGGCATCTGTTATGGCGCTGATCCTCTCGCCGGAGATCCAGACATCCGCCTTGGGGAGTACTGCTGTGCCGACTCCGCCACGAACGACGGTGCCACCTGCGATCAGTACCGTCGGAGGACGAGATGCACTCACCCCTATTCGAGCCACATCGCGTCGTAGGTAGGGGTCTCGTGCATGGTGAACGCGATTCCGTTCACACCCTTCCGCGCGACGACCTTGGGTGGCAGCGAAACCACCGGCATGAACCACGACTCGTCCAGGAGGAATGCGTTGAGCTCTTTCGCGAGAGCCTTCTGCTTGGTCGGGTCAGTCTCGGCCAAGACCCTCGCGGAAAGGTCCGGCCATGTCTGACTGGTGAAGTTCCTTGCCATCGAGTTAGCCACTGGCACCGCGTTGCTGATGCTCAGATTTGTGTTGTTGGAGACGAAGACCGTGAGGTGGGAGTTGCCAGCTTGACCGTACGCATTCCAGGCGGACGGCTCGAGCGGCAACAGGTTGAGCTTGACCCCGATCTTGGCCAAGTCGGCCTGGTAGATCTGCGCAAGGATCGCAGACTCCGGAGCATTGTTCCGCCAGGTCAGCTCGGTCTCCATGTTGGACGTCCCAGCCGCTGCCAACAGTGCCCTGACCTTGTCAAGATCGAACGCGTAGGCGCCCGCCTGCGTCGGATCGAAATTAGGAGACGCCTTCGGCCACATCTGGACACGGAGCTCGCCAAAGCCGTTGTACGCCGTCCTCCAGATGCGATCACGATCCAGCGCGTAGTTGAGGGCCTGGCGGACGCGCTTGTCGCCGAGGTAGGGCTTCTTGCCATTAGCCCCGACGGAGACGATGTTGCCGGTCAGCGGATTCACGACTACCTGGAAGGCGGGGTCGTTCCGCAGGCGTACGGCGTCCGGATTCGGCGGCGAGTCTACGATGTCGATTTTCCGGGCTTCGAGCTGGACGACCATTGCCTGCTGGTCCGTGAAGAACTGCACCTCGAGGGAATCCAAGAGTGGTCTCCCGGTCCGCCAGTAGTTCTTGTTCCTCGCCAAGCGCAACCGAGTGCCGGGCACGTACTCCACGAACGTGAATGGACCTGTTCCCACGGGCTTTATCCGTGGCTCCGACTTTGAATCAATGATGTTCACCAGCTCGAGCGAGTCGAACACCGCTGGCCACGGCTGCGCGAACCTGAGCACGACGCTAGTGCGATCCGGTGCGTCAACCTGCCGCAGGTTGTCCATTACGTTGACCAAGAAACCGTTACCGGCTGTCGGGTCCTTCGTGCGGTCGAGACTCCACTTAACGTCCTCGCTCGTCAGCTCTCGACCGGAGTGAAGCTGCACACCGCGTCGCAGATTCATCTTGAGCTGTCGTGCGTCCGAGCTGAGCTACCAGTCGATGGCGAGCATCGGCTGCGGCTGGCCCTTGTCATCGAGCTCGATCAGCCGGTCGAAAAACAGCCACAAGATGTCCCGCTGGGGCGGCGCCACGATGTGTCCATCCATGTTGGCTGGCTCGGCGCCCAGCGCAACGCGCAGTGTCCCGCCCTGCTTAGGCTGACCGGCAGAGGGCTGCGACGCGGCCGGTGTTGGTCCGCCGGAGGACGGGGCGATCGGCTCACAAGCGGCCATCAGTCCGACGCCGGCCGTTCCCAGCGCCACCGTGCGCAGTAGCCGTCGTCGCGTCCACCGGCTGCTGTGGTCGAGAGTGTTCATCTCCGTACCCCTCCGTACGCCGTCTCGCTCGGTCCGTGTCGCCAAATCGTTCCCGCGAAGGAACTCGGCCGCCATGACCCCAGGCGGCCGAGGGGTCCTGTCCCGCGCAGAGGGACGCTGTCCCAGACACTATGAGAGACTTAGGCTCAAGTCAATGCTCATCATCCAGTAGGACCTGGAGAACGGGGAGGTGAATGATGTCCGCAGCCGATCGCGCAGCGTTATCGGGGCAAAAGGACTGGCCTCCTCCGACCAGGCACGCACTCCCCACGTACGCAGACCTGTTGTCTCGAGGNNCCGGCCGGGTCTGCCTGGGAACTTTTCGGCGACGGCGATCAGATCGGGACAGTGAACCTACTCGGCTCCGATGCGGTGTTGCGGGCGGCGTCACTAGTGCGGCGCGGGGCCACGTTCAATCTGGATTACGAACTGAGCGCGTTCGACCCGCCAGTTTCACCGTACAGGCGCGCACTCCAACACACCGTGATGTCTCGCCACGAAGGGCAGGTCCGGGACGATTTCGTCAACGATCTCTTCCCGCAGGCCAGCTCGCAGATCGATGGCCTTCGCCACCATCGGCATAGGCAGTACGGCTTCTACGGCCAAGTGGCTGATAGCGCCGTCGCCTCAGGCACGCCGACCTTAGGGATCCAACATCTCGCCGATCGGGGGATCGTGGGGCGCGGAGTACTCTTGGATGTCAAGCACTACTTGGCCGCGAGCGGCCGGCCGCTCGATCAAGCGACACAGGCGATCAGCGTGAAGGACCTTGAGGCCACAGTCGGCGCCCAAGGTGTGCGATTCGAGACCGGCGACATTGTGCTGCTCTATACGGGCTGGGCGCACCACTTCCTTCACGATCTCGACGACCAGGAGCGCGCGCAATTGGTGAAGCAGCGCACCTTCTGCGGTCTAGAGCAGTCGATCGACATGCTGGCGTGGATCTGGGACCACCACTTCGCGGTAGTCGCTAGCGACACCGTCGCGGTCGAAGTGATGCCCAGCGTGGCGACGTCGCCGTTCGTGGGGAATGTCAACCGAATGATGCATCCCGACCTGATCGCGCTTCTAGGCGTCTGCCTCGGCGAACTCTGGAAGCTGGACGAACTCGCGAACGACTGCGCGGCCGACGGGATCTACGAATTCATGGTCGTGGCCAAGCCACTGAACCTGGTGGGCGGCGTAGGATCCCCACCGAACGCGCTGGCGCTGAAGTAGCCCCCTCGTGATCGGCGTTGACGAGCATCGGCCTCGCGCGCAAGCCGCCTGAGTTCTTCCGGCCGGGCGACGTCATCGAGATGGTAAGTCTTGGGCATCGCCGTGCTGCGAGCACGGTCATCGCGTACGTGGAGGCATCGCACTAGGAAAGGGGCGCGACGCCCTGGAAGATCCCGCTGAGCCGATAACTTCTGCGGGCGCTGACGCCCGTCCGAAAGCGACGGATCTCCGAGCCGTCATGCCGTCCACCGATAGCGCGTGCCGCAGAGCCAGCTCGTCAGACGTAGGTCGGTAACAGTCGCGACTGCTGCATTCGAGTAAACCAGTAGACGATGGCGTCCTCCGTATCGAAGCAGTCAGCGAACCCTGCTTTCCGCAGCTTGATCGGACTCATGAGCCGATCGAACGGTCGATCACGGCCATAGCCAAGGGTCAGGTCAGCAAACTGCCAAGAGAGCCCGACCAGCTTGTGCAGCTTCAACGCCTGCAGGCCATGCCTCGAGACGGTCGCATCCCAGAGATCCGCGAGCTTCGGCATCTCCTCCGACAACCGCATTGGCCGATCGCCACCGACCGGCATCGCGAAGTGCGCGGCGATCGCTGGCCACAGGTCTCGCCATATGACCGCGTCTCCGTTGACAACGTTGAAGGTCTCGTCTGCGGCGACCTCTTGAGTGGCGCAGTACTCAACAGCACGGGCGATCAGCCGGCTGTCCGCACAGGCGGTCACGTAGTTCCCCCCACCGGGGAAGGTCAGCGGTTCACCGAGTTCACGCATAAGGCAGGCATAAGCCCCCAGCGCGGCGATCATGTTCATCGGACTGGCCTGCGCTTCGCCCAAGATCAGCTGAGCCCGGAGTATGGAAAACCGCCACCCCATCCGCGCCGCGCGCTCGCGGACCAGATCCTCTTGGGCCCAGTAGAAGATCTGATGTGGCAGCCTTGGCCAGCGCTCCTTCGCCGGCACCGGGACCCGCCCCAGGTGCGTTCCGTAGGCCTTACCACCTTGCATGAGAGTGACATGGCGCAGGTCCGAGGTCGCCTCGACCGCATCGAGGACGTTTCGGAGCATCTGCAGGTTGGTGTCGGCCTGAAGGTTGCTGCGCCACCCAGCTTCGAGGTCCTCCTCCTCGTGTAGCGCCGCGTACAGGACGTCACTGATCGGCGGTGCTTGCTTGAACGCGTCGAGGCAAGCGGCCCGATCCATGAGGTCGACCGCAATATGGTGGTGGCCATCGTCCGATGGCACCCGTCGTGAGAGAGTGACCACGTCCCATTCCGGCAGGGCGGCGAAATGAGCAGTCGCTGCAGCGCCGACCAGGCCCGTCGCGCCGACGATCAGGAGTCGGCGGACGCTCTCCACCCTACCTAGAACGACGCGCCGGGTTCTGATTCCACGATCTGCACGAGATCTCGGATCCGTTCGGGAATGACGTTCGGATGTCCGACGACGACGCAGGACTGGAGCAGCACTTCGAGCACTTCTCGCGCGGTCGCACCTTGTCTTAGGGCAGTTCGCATGTGGTGGCGGCACTGCACTATCTCGCCGATCGCGAGCGTGTTTCCGACCATGCACAACAGACGCGTGCGGTGGTCAAGCACCATCCGCGAATACAACTCGCCATATGCGAAGTCATAGAACGCGGAGGCGAAGCCTTCGTCCAGCGACGTGAGGAACGACGCGTTATCGAGCGTGTATCGAGGTCGGAGGATGAGCGCGCTGCTGATCCCAACCCACTTCGTCGCGGAAGATCTCGAGGGCATCATCGACGATCGATTCGCCACCATATATGGAGCACTGGAGGATCACCTCAACGACCTGGCGCACGTCGAGCGACTGACCGATCGCGGCGACGACAGTCTCACGGAGACGATCGTGACGGCGGGACATCGTGTACTGGCCCGTCATCACCAAAAGGCGAGTGCGCACGTCTAGGGTCGGGCGGCTGAGGAGTCGCGCCGCGTAAGCGAGCGACGCCTCAGCGAAAGCGGGGTCGAGCTGACTCCGCGCGGCGAAGCGTTGTCGCACGCCGGGTTGGAACTTCTCCACCGTCCTAAGCAGCGCCTCGACGTGTTGGTTGGCGTCGGGCTGCTCCTCCATGGCTTCCACCGGCTCAGGCGCTCTTCTGGTGTTCAATTGCTCCTTCGTGGGACACTGACCCGCAGCACGGGACGATAAGGGCTTTGCCTCGTGACGGCAAGATTGTTAGCAGCTGCCGGCGCGACAGGTCGGCTCGAATCTTGAGTGTCAACGCCCGTGGCGCATGCGCTCCGCACCGTCGCCATGCCGGCCTGCATGTACTCGGCGGCGTGGGGTGGCGGGTCGCAGATCCTGTACGCCAACCTCACATCCGTGCGCGTGATGAAGTCCGATGAGTAGAACGACCGCCGGCTTATTCACGCCGGGGCAGCGCGACGCAAATTGCGCTGGCGCCGGGTCTTGCGGGCGTCGTCGCATTCGCCCTCGCACTGAAGCCGGGCAGTGGTGGCTGCAAGAATCGTTGCTCGCTGCATGGAGACATCCCGCCAGGAACGTGCGACCTGCCCGCCGCACTCAAACTATTGGTGACCTACACCATGTTGTTTTGGACCTGAATTCGGGTATCAGTCGCGCGTTCCTGAGCAATTTCGCGAAACATGGTCTTCGCGATTCTTCAGACCATTGCTCTACCAACTGAGCTACCTCGGCGAGACCCTCATTTTACTCAGAAACCTGCTCCTCGGACCCCACCTAAATAGAGCAATGGTCTAGAGCACTGTGTTCGGCTCGCTGCGCAATGGTCTCCGATGCGAGCACGACGACGTTGAGACCATTGCTCAATATCGGGGTATCGAAACGCCTAGACCATTGTCCTTGCCAGACCATTGCTCAGGCCCTGCGACTCTCAGCTCCACCGGCTCTAACTCGAACGCCGTGGGCCATCACACGATTCGCGATTGTCGCTACGGTCGCGCATCCGTTCCGTCCTGTTAGGGACTGCACCGTCGTGCAACGCTCACGCAGTGAGCAGCGTGCGGGCCTCGCCCCCCTTAACCCACTGTGCAAGTTCGTCGGAGTCGCGACGCCATGTCTCGGTGGCTTCGCCAACGGCCCAAACGGCCGCCCAGCGCGCCGCGCGTTCAGCATCGAGACCCGCCGCTGTCGCGACCGTGCGCGCGCGACGCGCGATCGTATGTGCCGGCGGGTGATAGGCGGCGTAGAAGCCGACGTCGGAACACGGATCGCCGGTGCGTGGGATTGGATCGATCGCCACGTAGCCGTCCTCACCACGCAGGAGGTTCTTGTCAATGAAGTCGCCGTGAAGGAACACGTGACGCGTCGTCGATGCGTCCAGGCGCTCGAACGCGGCACTGGCTGCGTCAAGAAGGCCTATGCCTGCGCTATCCGGCTCGGCGTTGACGCGCACGCGGTCTCGCCACTCTTCGTACGCCGCGGACTGCGAAGGTATGCCCACGGGCGCGTCGACGCTATGTAGGCGCTTCAGCACGTCGGCTACGAAGCGCGCGGCGCGTTCGTCATCGCCCGGCTGCAGGGGTGTTCCGGGCGCGATTCGCTCGAGGAGTAGCGCGCCGAGTTCGAGCGCGTGTGCGACAAGACGCGGCGCGCCACTCCCGTTCCACGCCAGAAGCGACGCCGCCTCCCGGTCCGGATGCAACTCCGGTCGCGCGATCTTCAGAATCCGCGACGCGCCGGTTTCGTCGCGGCATACGTACACGAGCGACGCATGGCTCGCGAGCTGCTCGCCGACCGAGATCCGCCAGCGTTCCTCGCAGGCGCGCAGCAAATCTCGCGCGATCACGCGCTTGTGGGACCGGCGAGGCCCTGGATGGCTATGCACGCTGGACAGATGATTGCGTTTCGCGCGCGACTCGTCACTGAAGCGCGGGGCCCGCGTCACTGACCCGACATTGCTTAGCGCAATGGTGCGTCAGACCATCGTCGCGACGCGGCCGACCGCTGTCCGACACGTCATCATCCCGGCGTCGCCCCGCTGCCGTGCGCGGTCCTCTTACTCGTCAACTCGTCGTCCTGATCGTTTCAAGCAGATCCATGACGGCGTCGAATTCGGCCGCGTATCTGGCGCGATTTGCGGGCGAGTCGCCACCTCGATTGAAGAAAGCATGATGGAGGACCTGCGCTCGCTGCAGCCGCCGCCCTGACGCCGATTCAAGCGCCGGCCAAATATCGGTCAGCCGCTGCGCAACGGCGTGACCACTGGCGACGATGACCTCGGGCTTGCCGTTCGCGAATTCCCACGTCAGCACTGGCAGCCAGCTCTCGTACGCGCGCCGGCGGAGTTCCGGTGAGGAGCTATCCCATTCGGCCGGCAGCGCATCTGCTTTTACGAGATCTGTGATGTAGCAGTGCCAGCCACCCGGCGATTCGACCGTGCCTGACTTCAGTCCAGTTCGAATGAGGTTCGAGCGGAATAGCTTGTCGCCGGACGTCGCCAGCCATTGGGCCTCGCAGGTAGCCGACGGGCTGTGGATGCTCTTGACTGCCCTTGTGCTGGGATACCACTCGATGAACCACACGGGTGAGTTCGGGTCGCCCAGGAAGCCCTCGAGCCAGGGGAAGCGGAGTCCATGGTCGACGAGTCGTCGGTCGCGACGATAGACACCATCGATCACGTCTGACAGCGACTTCGACCAGGCGCTACCACAACCGGTCCCATCCACAGCGCAGGAGTATGTGGCTGGCACAGGCGATTGTCGCCATCTCGACCGCGCGTCGCTGCTTTTCTTGCGTTCGACGGGTGCGGCCCTACGTACGCGGGCGGGGAGACGACCGTCCTCAGTGGCTGTTGTGTAATGCCCGCGATCAGGCTCACGATCGATCCGCGGTCGGGCAAGGCCGAGGCAGCGATCCGCGTCCAGCACAAGGCCCTACCGGAGCCTGCCTATCGACCCAGGAGCGGGTCCGCGAACATCAAAGGAGCCGCCAGCAGAGCGCAGTTCAGCCAAGCCCGGCGGCGAGTTCCGCAAAACCCTCTTCGAGCGCGCGAAGCTTTTCGCCTGTTGGCCAGTCTGTGAAGAAGACGTCTTCCATGAGAGCTCGACCCTGTATGTAAAGCTCCCAGACGACGCGATAGAGCTGGGTGATCTCGTTCTGCTCCCCCGCCCAGAGTTGCCGGATCACGTCCACGCGATGTAGACGAGGCAGTGCGTGCGCAATCCGCGCGAACTCCGAGCGCACAGCGGCCACGCCCTCGCCGGCGATCGTTCGCCGCGAGATCTCTGCGCGCAGCCGGTGATGCAACTCGATCACGACCGCAGTGCCTGCCGGCGTGAGTCTCCAACCGAGCTGCTCCTGCTGCGCGAAACCCTTGTCGACGAGCAGCGACCAATGCTCGGGGCCGAATCGTGACCGTTCAGACCTTGGATTCGCCTTGCGCAGAGTGGCTTCTGTGATCGGCCATTGCTCGGCTGAGAGATAGGCCGTATTCATGAGACCCACCAGATAACTCGGGACCGAGTACGTCGCAGCAACCGCCTCGACGACCTCATGGCCGTGCGTGCATCGGCGAAGGAAGTCGGGAAACGCGGCAACGACCTTGAGCCTGAGTTCTCGATCTGCGGAAGTCGCCGACACGTGTGTCAGCATCCCGCGGACGACGGACCAAGAACAGTCTGTTCAGGAATCCCGCGCTGGTGCAGAATTGATGTGGGCCTCACGACCTTCGGCTTCTACGGCACCGAGTTGCAGTCTCCAAATCGCGCCATGGTCTCAGACCATTGTCGCTAGCGATCAGCTGTCGGTGCCGAGCAATGCGGGGTACATCTGAAGCGGTTCAACCGTGTGTGTCGCGCGCCTCGTCTTCGACGCAACACTGAGCATCGCCGCGGCGAGCGTCGCCAGAACCTCGGCGCGCTGCAAGTAGTCAGCGGCGCGCATGAGCCGGAACATGTACAGCGCCCGGACCCGATCGTCGAGCGTCCCGCTCGTCAGTTTCCATGCGCTCGGCGCGGTGAGCTCGAAGAGCATGCGACTCGCGGACGCGTACGCCAGATCGTCGACGGTCATTGGACGACCAGTCGCGTGCGCATACGCGCGGTCCATCGCCGCAATGACCTGCTCCGGTAGCGGCGCCGCAAACGGGAGGCGGAGCGGCGCGGCCGGAAAGGCGAGGTGCCAGCTACAGAGATCGACGAGGCCGGCGCCACGCATCGTGTTCTCAAGGTCTACGAGCACCACACGGTCTCGGAGCGCGATCGCGTTCCCTGGCCACGTGTCCCAGTGGATCAGCGGTCCATCCTCGACGGGCTCGAACGTTCGCTCGATGACCTCGGCAATTTCCCGGCGCAGCAGGTCGAACGGCGTATCGCTCAGCGCGGCTAGTCGTTCGGATGCCGCTTCCAGCTCGCGAACGAAAGGCGGCCAGAAGGCGCTCGGCGCGAAGCCTCGTGCCTCGCGAACTGCGCCAATCGCGGCGGAGCACCCGCGCGACGCGTCTTGAAAGACGCCGACTGCCCGCGCATACGCCACAAGCTGCTGCACTGCGAGCCCACGGTCGGTACCGCGGATGACCTCTTCGACGGCGAGACCGTCCAGCGCTTGCGTCACGAGGACCAGGTTCTCGCGGTCGACGCCACGCAGGCGCGCGACGGTCGGCGTGATCGGACCAAGTACCTCAAGCGCGGTGAGCTCAGCCTCAAATCGCTGATCAGCGTGGGCGCCGAGGAACTGCTTGGCGATGACATCGCCGTCGGACGTGGCAAGCAGGACGACCTCGCTGTTCACGTGGGTCGGCACGCTGCGACGGATCTGCACCTCGGACTCGCCAACCCCCATTGCGCGCGCGGCGATGTCGCGAACTTGCAAGCTCATCGCGAGCGAACTTCCAAGCGCTCGACCAGACCGTCCCGTGCTGCCGTGCGCGCGGTTCCGCCGACTGCGAAGAGGGACGTTGCCGTGCTCGCAGCACTGACGCCGAAGCGCGGCGTCTTGAGAGGCGGGCCGATCCACCAGCGTGAGCCGTCGAACACCTGCACGTCGTCACCCACGGTCCAGATCGCGTCGAGCGCGACCGCGGCGTCGAAGTCGCTCGCTGCGCGCAGGAGAGGCGGCTGCGGCGTCCAACGATCCGTAGCTGGGTCGTAGCACTCCATCACCGTCAATGCCTTGCCGTCCCCGAGATGGCCACCCAGTCCACAGACGGCTCCGCGGAAGGCGACGACCGCGAGGTGCTCCCGCGGACTCGGCAGATCAGCAATGCTCGTCCAGCGATCGCTCGCGGTGTCGTACGCGTAGGCGGTCGTGAGCAGTCGACGTGTCGCGTCAAAGCCGCCAAACACATACACGCGCGAGCCGACTGCCGCGGCGCCTCCGGCAGCCCGCGGTTCGGGAAGCGGTGCGACGGTCGACCACTGGTTGGCGCCGATGTCGAATCGGAACGCGCGGCTCGACGGCTGCGCGAAGGTCCCGCCGAAAACGAAGATCGATGACGCGATGGCCGCCGCCATCGCGTGGTCGGTGCCGACCGGCAGCGCGGGTAGTGTCGACCAGTGATCGGCATCCGGGTCGTACCGATCGAACGCCTGACTCGTCGCCCCGCCCCGCAGGAGCCCGCCAATCGCAAAGACCGAACCGTCCACCACGACCACGTTCAGGTGGCTACGCGGACTCGTCATCGGTGAGGCAGCGCGCCACTGCAGCGCGCCGTAGGTGACCGCGGGCGTGGGCGTGGGCGTGGCCGCCGACGACACCGGGACTGACTGGGTCGACGATGCGGAGTCGGTCGGGCCTCTCACGCACGACAGCGCCGTCACGAGCAGCAGCAACGAGACGGTGCGCGCCAGACGGAATCGGGTCGAAGTTGCCATGCTGCTGTTCTACCGCGGAATTGTCTCGCGGGTTCCGCTGGCCGCGGTGTCCTTAGACCGCTCCCTCTGACCGCCAGAGCTGATGAGTTGTGCGCGCGGTTGGCGAGCTTGATTCGTCACGTCCTGAGCGCACGCTCCGCAACATCGAGGGCCGCGCGCTTTGCCCGGAGCGCTTCGAGGTTCACGACGCTCAGTTCATCGAAGTGGAGCTCGGCCTGCCCGCCGCACTTCTAAGACTATTGACCGCTGAGACCATTGCTCTTCGACCTTGAAAATCGGTATCACTCGCGAGTTCCGGAGCAATTTCGCGAATCGCATCGCTCGCGATTCTTCAGACCATTGCTCTACCAACTGAGCTACCTCGGCGAGAGCCTCTCTATTGGAGATTCGTGGCGCGGCAGACGCGCGAAATCGCCCCATGGTTTAGACCACCATGTCGCGCCGGAACCGCCATGGTCTACGCGACCAAGCACGATCAGCCCGAAACAATTGCTCTACCTCGACATCGCGGACAGGCGAAACCATTGCTCTAGCTAAACCATGTGCACCGTCGAGCGCAAAAGGAAATGCGGCTCGTGATGTCGTCGCGAGATCAACGACCGCCGAGACCACTGCTTTAGCGCGCTGAACGGCTGGTGTCAGCGAACCGCGATCGGCGCAGCGAGCTGCGCGCAGAGCTTCTCACTGATCCCGCACATCCGACACGCCGAGTTGACCGGCTCGAGGTCTTTGCATATGGTTAGCCATATGCCTAAGTATGCGTCGCTCGACGGGACGTTCGGTGCGTTGGCCGATCCGACCCGCCGCAGCATCTTGCAGCTCGTGTCCACGGGCCCGACGTCGATCAGCGATCTCGCGCGGCCCTTCGGTATCGCCCTTCCAACAGTCCTGGAACACGTGCGCATCCTCGAAGAGACGCGACTGCTGACGACGGAGAAGATCGGCCGCGTCCGAGAGTGCACGCTCGGCCCGGAACGTCTGGACGAAGCTCGGCAATGGATCGAGACATTTCGCATGTGGGAACGGCGGCTCGACGGACTCGACCGCTACATCTCGACTCGCACGGGACGACGCGCATGAGCGCCGACATCCGCATCCAGCGGTGGTTCGAGGCGCCCTTGGAAGTCGTGTTCGACGCCTACACGGATCCCGAGGCTCAACGCGCGCTCAGGGCCGGTGGGCCCGACACGATCGTGGAGTCCGAATGCGATCTCCGTCTCGGAGGCGAGTGGGTCATCCGGTTTGGCCCCTCCTCGGCGCCCTATGTCGAGCGGAATGTCTTCCACGCCGTGGAGAGGCCGCATCGCCTCGTCTACGCGTCGACCACGGAGTGGCCGGATGGAACGCATTTCGAATCGCTGATGGAGATCAGCCTTGAATGGCGCGGTGGACGGACGCTTCTGACGCTCACGCAACGAGGACTCCCCTCCGGCGACGTCGAACGAGGTTTCACCGAAGGCTGGAACGAGTTCCTGGACGGGCTCGTGGCAAGGATGCAAACACGCCCGCGACCTGAGCGGGCGGACGATGCGATGAGGAGGTCGCCATGAGCAAGGTCACGTCATACATCTCGATGTCGCTGGACGGGTTCATTACCGATCCCAATGCGAGCGTCGGAACCAAGTTGGAGGGAAACGACCCGGGTCGACTCTCCGACTGGCAGTTCGACGCCAAGACGGAGGCCGACGCCGCGATCGTGGATGAGATGTTCGCGTCGACCGGGGCGGTGCTGATGGGGAAGCGGATGTTCGACGCCGGGTTCGAGCCGTGGGGCGATCCTCCGCCGTATCACATGCCGGTATTCATCGTGACTCACGAAGCGCGAAAGCCCCAACCCATGCAAGGGGGTACGACCTACACCTTCGTGACTGATGGGATCGAGGCCGCACTCAAGCTGGCCCGTGCCGCCGCCGGCGACAAGAACGTCGGTGTGTGGGGCGGAGCGAACATCATGAGGCAGTATCTGAAGGCCGGACTGCTAGACGAGATGCAAATCCATCTGGTCCCGATACTTCTCGGCGGCGGCATCCGGCTCTTCGAGGGCTTCGATCCTCAGGGAATCGAACTGCGAAGGCTCAGTTCGATCGAGACGCCGGGCGCCACCCACTTCCGATTCGAAGTGGTGAAGTGATGCACCTAATCTCCGGCGCGCTCATCGCCGCGACCAGAAACCACAGCGCCCTCGCCATCGCCGGCTTGTAGCCGCGGTCCCGACCGGAGTGAGGCCGCTGGTCTGAACTAGAAGATGCCTACGCGTCGGTCTGTGGCGGATCTCGCGATGCCCATCAGGCGCACGGTCGCGAAAAGGGTGGCATGCCGCCAAACTTGGGAAGTGTTGCGCGACCTTACCGAGGCTGCGGTCGAACCAGACCCGATTCGTAAGCGAACACAACAAGCTGCGCGCGGTCTCGCGCAGTGAGCTTGCTCATGATTCGGCTGACGTGGGTCTTGACGGTCGCGGGGCTGATCACTAGTCGAGCGGCAATCTCATCGTTGGAAAGCCCTGACCCGACCAACCCGAGGACTTCCAGACCCTGTGCTGACTTACCTAGTCAGGCCGAGCTGGCTCGGTACAGCAGCCGGGCCGCGAGAGACTCGCGAGAGCCGACAAGGTCGCAAAGCAGTCCGCCTAAGTTAACGGGGAACGCACCGATAACCACAGACTCTCGAGCTGGTCCCAACAACTCGGAACGCATTGATGCGTCGTGATGTACTTGAAATGATGCGTTTCGTACTTTTCGGCTCGCTTCTGCTCTTCGCTTGTGACCAGACTCCGCTGCCCGCCCTTCCAGGATCGACTGCGCCTCCGGGCGCACCAACAGCAGCAGTCACGTCTTCGCCTGCGGCGTCTGTGCTCGCAGACTGCGAGCATGCAAGCGCGCAAGCAGCAGAGGCCTTCGTTGACCGCTTCAATAACCGCGATCTCGGCGCCGTCACAGCCCTCTTCACGCTCGACGCGAGGACCTATTGGCTGCGACGAGGTGACTCGCAGACCGACGGCTTCAAGGAAGGCGGGCGCGACATGATTCGCAAGATGATCGAGGTGCGCATGACCGACGGCGAGCTTCTCGCGTATGACCGAATCGAGCGGAATCCCTCGCCGCCACAAATGCACTACGAGGCTGGATCTGGACAGCTCTGGGTCCTACCGATTGTCGTGGGACTGCGCGGAACCTTCCCGGACGGCACGGTGCGTGCCTTGGGTACGAAATTCGTGTACGCCTGCGGGCAGGGCGGCATCGTTCAGCTACTCATACTTGCTGCTAGTTAGCCGGAGTCGGTGCTGTCTAAGGCTACCCTGAAACGTGCGACCTGCCCGCCGCACTGTTGAAGTTGACCCGCTTTCGTGGACACCCTGTCAGTGTGCGGTGCGGTGAGGCAATCCGATGACGATATCGCGCGTGATACTATCCAGTCTGAGTGGCCAGAAAGACGCTCGCCAACCTAGAGCGGAACCCCAAGGGTGTGCGTCTGGAGGAGTTACTCGCGGTCCTGCGTGATCACGGCTTTACCGTGCGAGCGGGCACTCGGCATGGTTTCATCGCCATTCGCGGCCGCCAGACGCTGACCATCCCGCGCCATCGCAAGGTCGTGCTACCGGTCTACGTGCGACAAGCGATCCGCTTCATCAAGGAGGAGAGACATGACGCGTAAGGGCGAGCTCGACGCGATCCTGGCGAGGCCGTACGCGGTCGAGTTCATCTACGGCGAAACGCCGGATGAAGGCGTTGTCGCACGGGTCGCGGAGTGGCCTGGGTGCATGACGGCTGGGGCCACGCGGGAGGAGGCGATCGCTCATCTCGAGGATGCGATGCACGATTGGGTCAACGCGCGACTCCGCGCGAAGCTCGATATCCCCGAGCCGATGGCCAGCTACAGCGGCAAGGTGCTCTTGCGCATGCCGCGGGATGTGCACCGCGCCGCCGAGCAGCGCGCACGCCGGGAAGGCACCAGCCTGAACACTTGGCTGGCCACGGCCATCGCGCGCGAACTTGGACCGGTACGTGACCGGAAGACGCGGACGCTGACTCCAAGGCGGGCTCGTCGGAAGGCTGCGCTCCGCGTGCGAACCTGAGAGCGGTCGCGGCCGGTCGGGGTGATCAGCTGAATCTGGATTGGACGTGCCCAGCGATGCGCGACGAAAAGCGCGACCTGCCCGCCGCACTTTCAAGACTATTGGCCGCTTAGACCGTGGTGTTTCGCGCTCGAAAATCGGTATCAGCCTTGAGCTGCCTAGCAATTTCGCGAATCGCATCTCTCGCGATTCTTCAGACCATTGCTCTACCAACTGAGCTACCTCGGCGAGAGCCTCATTCTATTGGAGATTCGGGGCGCCGGAGTCGCGCGAAATAAGCAATGGTCTAGAGGACTAAGTGCGCGTTCCGTGCCACGGTCTGCGGCTGCTGAGCACAAAATCGCCGAAACCATGGCTCCGAATCACAGTATCAAAGCTCGGAGACCATTGGTGCGTCCTACACCATATGCCCGGCTCGGCCGGCATTTGAATTGAGGACAGGCTCCAGCGGACCTGCGTCGCGGCGCGATGATTTGCGACCGGACTCAGATGACGCCCGGACTGACCCGCTCGCTGCTTCCGCTTATCGTGCTCGGTCTCTCGGCGGGACACGGGGCACTCGTCCGTCGCCTCGCCTTGTACTACTTCGTGCGTCGCGATCGCGCTCGCTTCGTCGCCGGCCGCGTCTTCGCCGGCCGCGTCTTCGCGAGATTGTGCCCAACGGCGGCCTTCACGATCGCCTTGAGCGCCTGTTCATCGAGCCTTTCGTTCTGAGAGACATCGATCGCCCGCGACTTGCCCAAGAGCTGCGCGTTGAAGAGCTTCTTCGGGTCCGGAAGGCTCAAGCCCGCGGAGAACGCGAGCCTCACCCGCTCCTTGAGGATGACCCCGACACACACCATGCCGTCGTGCGACCAGACGGCCGAGCCCAGTGGGTTGCTGGGCCGCTTCCACTTCACATCCTCCGCGATCTCGGGGTCCGCGTCGTGGACGATCTTGCGGAGCTTCCCGAGCATCGCGCCGCGCCAATCGGGCGTCTTCGCAACCAACTGATCGACCGGTCCCGCTCGTGTCATGTCAGCGCCACACTCCTTCGTCCAGCTACTCGAGACGTCCGATCGCGAGCAGTTCGTCGCGACTCACCGGGTCGACTGCCAGCTACCGTAAGACGAGGTCGCTCACATCCCGATCCACGTCGATCGTCATGCATCGCGGCATTACAGGGGAGGTCGACGTCGGCACGGAGGAGCAAATCCGGTATTGGCCGACGGGCACGCGCACGCTGAATCGGCCTCGCGCATCAGACAGTGCCGCGGCCACGCTGACCGCGTCGGACCAGGGCCAGTAAACCGCAACGTAGTCACCCGGGCTCGGAGTGACGCCACTAATGGCTACGCCCGCGGTGAGGCGCACGTGCAGACCTGCGACATCACTGTCGCCGATTACCACGGGACTCGCGCGCTCGAACGTCGCCGCATCGCACCACCACTGAGCGGCGACCTTCGGCTGCGCGTTGACACGCGCGCCCCGATTGACGGGAGACTCAGGCACAAACGCGATGCGATAGCTCCCTCTCGCGAGTCGGAGCGTGAAGGTGCCATCTGGGTTCGTCAACGCTACTGAGACCGAGTCGTGTGTCCGCAGGTCGTCGACGTGCCTTCGGCAGCACGGCTGCTCTCCGTCATACGTGATCACCGTCGCAGCAACGGCAACGCCCTCGGTGTCAAGGACGGAGCCAGTGACGGTGTGCGCTCGAAGTGCGTCGATAACGCGCCAGTCGCTGTAGCCCAGGAGCAGCGCTAGGGCGACGAATGTGACGTCTGCGAGCACGAGCGCGGCGCTGTACTGGGGTGCGAGCACGCTCACGCTGACGAGGACAGCCGCGGTCCCGAGCATCACACCCGGCAGGAGCATGAGCACCGCCCACTCCCACCTGCCGCTGCCTGGACCCAACATCAAAATGGCGGTCAAGTAGGACGTGGCTCCGCTCGCGAAAAGGATTGCCGCCGCTCCGGTCAAACCGGTTACGTACCGCCGGAGCCCGAGCACGCCTCCCACCACGGGGGCGAAGCTCAGAGGCAGGAAGACGATGAAATATCCGATCGCGTAGCCGCTGGACGGCGAGTCGATGGAGAACAAATCGCTCCGAGCGAACCCGTACGCGAACGCCTCGAACAGCGCGAGTGGCGTATCTAGGAGGACGCCGATCACCCCGACAACGATGGCGGCGCGTCGAACTACCACGTTGCCGCTATGCACCGGCCGAGCCTACCCGGCGCGCCAGCGATGTCCATGGCGAGGCAAGCACCACGAAACGTGCGACCTGCCCGCCGCACTGTTTCAAGACTATTAGCCAGTTAGACCATGGTGTTTCGTCGATGAATTTGGGTATCAGCCGCGAGTTCTGGCGCAATTTCCCGAATCGCGGTCACCGCGATTCTTCAGACCATTGCCTACCAACTGAGCTACCTCGGCGAGAGCCTCATTTTACTGGAGATTCGCCGCGCCCGAGGGTCGCGAAATAGAGCAATGGTTTAGACCACCATGTGGCGCCCCAAACCCAACGGTCTACGCGACCAAGCACGATCAGCCGGAAACCATGGCTCTAGTTCGACGTCGCAGAACGTCGAGACCATGGCTGTAGGTAGACCATGTGACCCCGGCCGGACCCAAGAAGAAGCGCTTTCGTCGTACATCGTGAAGACCAACGGCGACCGAGACCATTGCGTCGAGTGGGACCGCGACATTGCGTACTTCCGCTGCGTGCGATTCGGCCAGCTCCTTGATCCGCCTGAGCATCCGCTGCTCCATGACGAAGTCCATCGTGCCGAAGATCGCGTTCGCCACGGTCTCCCCGGCACCGTTCGCCTCCGCGCCGCGCCAACGCGTGATGAGGCGTGTGCCGTCATCGTCCGGCGAGAGACGGAAAGACCACGTCGCGGTGGGTGAGGACCAGGGGCACGCCGACGGGAACGATCGCGGCCTTCGACTTGTGCCCGATCGTCACGGCGTTAAAGGCTCCACCAAAACGCCGCCCTGCTACACGATCAGGAACACGACGATCGCGTCGACGATGAGCGGCATGATCGCCAGCGGGCTGAAGTAGATCGCGAAGAGCACCGCGGACGCCGCAGCCGCGAAGAGCACGAGTGACTGCCACCACGCGGGTGGGGACGATGAAGCCGCACACGCCCGCGATCGCGAGGTCATCGTCGCTCAGCGCGGCGTCGTGCGGAAGCACCGGAAAGCCGCGATCAGAACTGCCATCCTTCGCTTAGGGGATCGGTGTTCTGATGACGCTCGCTGTGGTGCTGCTTTTGACACGATCTATCGCGAAACACGCGTGAGCGGCGCCGCACAACGAAATACCGGGGGTGACCGCGTCACACCCCGGCATCTCTCCCCGATCGTTCTACTTGAGCAGGACGGGGAAGTTCTCGAAGAACAGGGGGAACGTCCCGAGGAAACCGAGCCCGATCAGGACGAATGTCGCGATGAAGAACGGTCGTGAGTCGTAGCTCTTGCCGCGCATCACGTAGGTCGCGATGGCCCAGGTCAGAAGCCAGGCGACGACCATGAACACAGTCTTGCCTGAGAGCGGTCCGACCCCGACCTTGAACCCGAGGTTCTTGTCGATGTCCATGAGAGCTTTGAAGCCCGAGTGCGACTGCGCCAACGTCGTGAACAGGCCGAGAACGAAGGACCCGACGCCGGCTCCGAGGAGCGCGGCGAGGACAGGTCCGTTCGGCTTCGCGATCTCGATCGCGTCGACGGTGGTACGGAACCGCTCGTCTGTGACGATCGGTGTCTTGGTGATGGTTGTCATTTCTTCTTCTCCCTCCTCACGTGATCGGGGCAACTTTGTTGATGAACGCGCCGAAGATCCCGGCCACGCCGGCGGCCGCGAAGGCGATGACGAAGAGCGCGATCAGGACCTTGCGCATTCCTGACTCTTTCGCCAGGCGGGGTCCGTAGTAGAAGACGGCGAACGCGACTGCGGTCGCGATTACAGGTGCGAACCAAGCCACGTGCTCCTTCCACTCCATGCCAAAGGTGTGCCACTCGGCCGTAGCCGGGTTGGCGAGGAGAAGAGAGCGGGGACTGGTCGCGGCAGCGTCCCGGTACCAGGGGTAGACGAGCCATGTTCCGGTGATCACCGTCAGCCAGGCCACGAGGGCCATGACGGCGGTGCCGATGTTGAGACGCGGCAGTCGCTCGCGGATACCCGTGACCGTCACGAACTCCGGCCGCAGGCTGTAGAGACCGGCGAGGCCACCCGCGAAGGCGAGCAGGAACGTCGCGCCCAAGACCATGCCGTGGATGACCGTCCACCATTCGCGCAGGGTCAGTTCCATTTCTGATTCCGTCCTTTTCTGTCCGCACATGGCGGACGAGTCAGGGCCGATGCTGTCGAACGGATCGACCCCCGCATACGCTCGTTCGGCTCAAGTCGCACGCCGAAGGCCCCGTCAGGTAAGAGCCCTACGGTCCTTTGGCGTCGGCGCAGAGGCTCGGGGGAGCATCTTGAACAACTCGGTCCAGCACGTCGTTGCTATGGCCACGACTGCCGCGACCAGCCACCCGCTCACGGACGGCGGCGCGAGCCTTAGCAGCGACGCGAGCGGCCCGAAGTACTGGGCCAGCAGGAGCGAGCCGAGCGTCGCGCCAACGATCTCGTCGATCGGCGCCGCGAGCGGGCGACGCACTGAGGAGCATCAAGAAAGCGTGCGACCTGCCCGCCGCACTTTCTAGACTATTGACCGCTGAGACCATTGCTCTTCGAGGCCGAGAACGGGTATCAGTCGAGAGTTTCCGAGCAAATTCGCGAATCGCGATGTCGGTGATTCTTCAGACCATTGCTCTACCAACTGAGCTACCTCGGCGAGAGCCTCATTTTACTCGGAAACTCGGGCGCGAATCGAACGTCTGCACGACGAAGGTCCTTAACGTGGCGCTTTCCGACGAGCGATGTCATGAGAGCCACTTTGGCTGGCCGCTGCACGGTTTACGAGACGCGACGCGTCAAGTGATCTACTGCGCGACCTTGTTTTCTCAGGTGGTACGAGTCGCCGACTAGACTTGGCGACGATCGGTCTTCCGCCTGCGAGCGCGCGAGCGAGACGGCGAAACATCGCCAGGCGCTTCATTGGCGAGGCGCGTCTGATCTCACGCAGTAGGGGTTCCTTATCGGTGGCGGACATGTCATCGATTCCGTTAGAGACTCGAACCATTCTCTGACGTTCGGCTTCGGAGAGAGCCCGGAACGCTCTGACCGGAAGACCCCAGAACAAACAGATGGTGTCGTAGCCAAAGGCCGACCAGAGCGCAGACTCAGGATCCGGCGGGGCAAACAACGAGACTCGTTCCGCCATGCGCGCCGCGCGTCGACTGCGGACGACCCGCGCCGTCACGCCTTGCCAACCCGGCGCAACCATGCCTGATCCCAAGAGGCGACATCGAATCGAGCGCGTGCCGGTAGAGCCGCGGTCAGGGTCGTTGGTCCGCGCACAAGGTCGAGCGCAGTCAGAATCGTTCTCATCGCCTCGTCGATCGAGACGCGCGAGACCGTGATCCGTAGTGCGGCTCCCTGATAGGTGTGGTGACGAGCCAAGTACATCCTGTGGATCTCGGGCACGGACTTCCCTTTGAGAAGCGGGCGACCCTCTGCGATCTCTGAGAGATGCACCCGAAGATGCGTCCATGAAACGTGCAGATGGACCAAAGCCGTCTTGTGCTGGAGGAGTTTCCGAGACGTGGGGTCGAGCAGCGCGCCGCCTCCGAGCGAAATGACCACCGGCCCTCGCCTCACAAGCTCACGTACCACCTGTGCTTCGATCCGTCGGAACTCTGCCTCTCCGCCGTTGGCGAAAAAGTCGTTCGGCGTGCGCCCACTGCGCCGTTCGATCTCACGGTCGGTGTCGAAGAAGTCACGATGAAGCGCATCTGCTAGCAGCTTGCCCAGTGTCGACTTCCCGACACCCATGAAGCCGGCGAGGGCGATCGGGCGATCGAACACGCGAGCGCGACCCGCGACCATGTGCCTACTCGCGTCGGCCTCTTCGTGGTCAGTCCAACCCATCGCTACCTCGGGTGCGAGACGGCTTCGACGTTCACCGCGTCGATGGCGGTGCTGAGGACGATCAGGGTCTCGGCCCGGACAAAGCCTGGCAGCAACGCGAGCCGCCTGGTGAGGAGGTTGCGGAGGTCCTCGGGATCCGCGGCCCGAACCTTGATGATCCAGTCGTACTGGCCGCTGACCGCGTGGGCCTCTTGCACCTGGTCGAATTCCCGGATCAGATGATCTATGGCCTGGTAACTGTCCTCCGTCTGAGCGACGCGGACGATGAAGAAGGCCGTGATCGGAAGTCCGACACGATCAGGTGCGATCCGCGCCTGGACGCTCGCGATCACCCCGCTCTCGCGCAGTCTGTCGATGCGCTTCGCGGCGTCAGCTTCCGAAATGCCCGCCGCAGTGGCCAAAGCCGCGATGGCCGGCGTCACCGCGTCAGCCATCAAGCTCAGCAATTGCCAGTCGATTGCGTCAAGCGCTCCCACGACGGCACTCTACCAAACGCACCGTGGAACAACGGTCGCACAGACGTTATGCACCGATCACAACCCAAGATAGATCTGTCGGACGGCGGGATCAGCGCGGAGGACCGACGACGGACCCTCCTTCACGACCCTACCGTTCTCAAGCACGATGCAGCGGTCGGTAAGGCCGAACGTGAGCTTCGCGTTTTGTTCTACAAGAAGCATGCTCACGCCTTGGCTGCGCAGGCGACGAAGGGTTGTCGCGATGTCGTCGATGAGCACCGGGGCAAGGCCCATCGATGGCTCGTCCAGCACAAGTAGCTTCGGCTCGCTGAGCAACGCGCGCCCGATGGCCAGCATCTGCTGCTGACCGCCACTGAGCGCGCCGGCCAGCGCGCTGTCGAACCTCTTGAGCGCGGGGAAGAGCTCATACACGCGCTCGATGCGGTCTCCGAGGTACCGCCAGTTCGACCGGTATGCCCCCATCATGAGATTCTTTCGGACGGTCAAGCCGGCGAAGACCCGACGCCCTTCGGGAACGTATGACATACCTAGAGAGACGACGTGATGCGGCTGAGTCGCCTGGAGAGATGTGCCATTGAAGTGCATCGATGTGGCGGTCGAATCGACTAACCGGAAGATCGCCTTCAGGGTGGAGCTCTTGCCGGCTCCATTCGCTCCGATGATCCCGAGACTCGCGCCATCAGCCACTGAGAAGCTCACCCCGGACACGGCCTGGACGCGGCCATAGCGCACCGAGAGGTCTTGTACCGTCAAGCCCGCGATATTCGGCGAGGTCACAAGGCTGCCTCGGACTCGGAAGCGTCCTGACCGAGATAGGCCTCAATCACGACTGGATTCGCCGCTACTTCGCGCGGCGTGCCCGCGGCGATGACCTTGCCGTGGCCGAAGACGGTGAGCCGCTCGCAGACGTTCATGACGAGATTCATGTTGTGCTCGATCACGATGACGGTGACGCCGGCGTCGCGGATCCTGCGGATCATCGCCTTGAGACCCTCCTGCTCAGCGGCGTTGAGTCCCGCGGCCGGCTCATCCAAGAGGAGGATCGTCGGCTCCGCTGCCAACGCCCGCGCGATCTCGAGCCGGCGCTGGCGTCCATAGGACAGGTTCACGGCGAGCTCGTCCGCGACCTCGTGGAGATCGAAGTCTTGGAGCAAACGGAGCGCCCGCGCTCTGCGTTCCCTCTCATTGCGCACGACGACCCACGGTGCGATCAGATAGCGAATGTGCGCATGGGCGGGATCGCGGTCGACCGCGACCATGACGTTCTCGAGAACGGTCAGCTGCCGGAACAACCGCAGGTTCTGGAACGTTCGCGCCACGCCAAGGCGAGACATCCGAAACGAGCGCTGCCCAGTCACGTCCAGACCCCAGACGAAAACACGGCCGCCGTTAGGCCGATAGATGCCTGAGATCACGTTGAACAGCGTCGTTTTCCCAGAGCCGTTCGGACCGATGACGCCATGAATCTCGCCCGCACTCGCCTGGAGGGAGACGCCGTCGAGCGCTTGCAGGCCCTTGAATCGCTTGCTCACCGAGTCGACACGCAATGCGACGCCTTCCGGCGAGGGCGGCACGACCTTCAGCCTGGTGGGCGCAGCAGACACCGCGCCAGCCTTCCACGGTGTCGGGATGGACAGCCAGGGCAGGTCGAATCGCCGCCGGATATCAGAGGCCGCTCCTGCGAGTCCACGTGGCGCGAACACCACGGTCGCGACGATCAGCCCGCCGTAGACCAGCTGCTGATATGTCTGGACACCGGTCAGAAGGCTGCGAGCCGTGATGAGCAGTACGGCTCCGACGACGGCGCCCCAGATGCTGTCCTGCCCACCGATGATGACCATCGCCAGTAGCAGGAACATGACACCGAGGCCGAAGGTATCGGGACTCACGTACCGCGCGTTGTGGGCATAGAGCACGCCGGCAACACCGCCGACCAGACCGGCGAGCAGGAACGCCATCAGCCGGTAGTAGCGGATCTCGATGCCCGATGCGGCCGCCGCGAGCACGTCATCTCGCATGGCCTTGAAGCGGCGCCCGAGCGTCGTGTTCGCGACGAACAACGCGAACCCCACGACGAGCATCAGCGCTACCGCGACCAGGTAGTAGTAGTCGCGGGGACCACTGAGGTCGAGGCCCGGTACGACCAGCGCCGGTATCTTACTGATCCCGGACGCGCCACCGGTGAGGTCACTGTTCGAAAGCAGGCTGGAGAACGCCACCGCGAGACCGAGGCTCACGATCCCGAGGTAGTGGGATTGCACGCGCAGAGCGGGAACCGCGACCGCAAGTGCGACCCCACACGTCGCCAGCACAGCGACGGGGGCCGCAAGCCAGGGATTCCAACCGTAGGTCGTGGAGAGCAGAGCAGAGACGTACGCGCCGGTCCCGAAGAACGCTGCCTGAGCGAGATTCACCTGCCCGCCGAAGCCCATGACCAGACTGAGTCCGACGGCCACGATGGCGAACAGCATGATGAGGATCGCGACATGCACCGTGTACGAGTCGAGGACCACTGGAAGCAGCAGCAGCAGAGCGACGAGCAGCG
>WNGF01001767.1_pt1 | contig 32809 bp, 25 predicted proteins | sample 5400641 | NCBI WGS metagenome assembly WNGF01 (sample SAMN13153371, study PRJNA577476) | soil metagenome | isolation source: 80 cm soil or saprolite under grassland replicate 2 | place: USA:California | collected 2016-06-15 | reverse complement strand
TAGCTATGAACTCCGACTTGAGTCGATCAATCTCGCGCAGATGAGTGATGTCCTCGAGAATGGTCACAGCTCCCAGCAAGCGATGGCCGTTGTCGCGCATCGGAGTGGTGCGCAAGCGAAACGCCCTTTCTGAACCATCGACGGCAAGCGGCAAAACTGAAGACAGCCCTTCGCCAGCCACTGGACGCTGCGACTCCAGCGCTTCGGTAACAGCGCCAGCGATACGCGCGTCCCGCGCCACCTCGCCCACGTGCCGGCCCGTGTTTTCTTCCTCAGAACCGAATATCTCCTCCGCAGCAGGATTTAGTTTCGTTACACACCCTTCACCATCTGTCACAATCACCGGGTCGTACAGGGAATCAATGGCGGCTTCGGTAGTTTGTTGAGCGACCAGAAGTTTTCCCATATCCGAGCTGCGTAGTTGTCGAATGCGCCCAGCCATTCGGTTGTACTCTGCCGCCAACACACCAACTTCATCGCGCGAACTCACCGTTACTCTTGCATCCAAGTCACCCCCAGCCATTTTTGCTGTGGTCGCAGTGAGCTGCCGCAACGGTTCAACTATTCGATTCGCCAGGAAGACAGCCAGCCATAATCCGGCAGCAACTAAGACACCTGCGACTAAGAGCGTGCGGTAAAACCAAAGTTGGGCCACGCTGGAGGCTGCCTCTGACTTGGCCAGCATGGCGCGTTGATTGAGTTGCAGCAGATGCTCGCAGTCTGCGCGCAATTTATTGAACTGAGGTTCGAGACGTGTGAAGTACTCATTGCGTTCTGAGAGCTCTTCATTCCGGCCCACGCTTTCGAGTGGCGAACTTTCTGTTGCGCCTATTTTCGCCATAAAACCGTCGAACATTTGGTAGTAGAGGTCGCGGTCACGGCGAATTGCATCCAGAGCCTCAGGCTCACCGAGTTCAGTGATGTTGTTTTCTGCCTTCTGAAAATTTGCATCAAACCGCGCGCGATGCTCACGAAGTTGAGTCATGGCTTTGTCACGTGCGCCGAGAAGCGCAAACAACGCGGCTGAGTCCTGGCGCTCAAGGCTTTCCTTCATCTCCTGCGCCGCAACTACTGAGTCGTAGTTATTGGAGATGATGCGGCGGGACACGCCACCCATTTCGCGCAGTCGCCAGGCGCTCCACCCGCCCAGCACCATAAGGGCCGCGACGAAGATCAGGTAACTGAATAAAAGTTTGGATCGTAAACTCATAAGCTTTGAGAGAATGAAAGATTTCAGGGGGTTCGGATCGGTTCATTTATCATTTGAGATTTGACCGTGATCATTTGTCATTTTCAAACCGTCAGAGTCGGAGATTTGCGTGATTCACGATATGCAATTCAGTCGCACAGGCAATCAGTGGCAGCGCCGCAAAAATGACAAAATGATCATTGTCAAATCTCAAATGACAAATGAACCGATCCGACTCTCTCGCATCCCTAAAACGTCACCCCGTATCCCTCACCATTCCGTCTTCATCCTTTCTCTCCAAAGGAACCACCTGCACAGTCGCGTTGCCTTCGCGCCTGGCAAAATTAATCAACGCATCTGCTACTCGTCGGGACTTCAGCTTGACGACTTTTGCTCCGAGTTCCTCGGCGAACCGAATGTTCTCCTGGAGTGCCGCATAATCCGGAGGCTTGATCCGGCCGGGCTCTTCACCAGGAGTTTCTACGTAGACCGCGTACCAGTCACTAGCCAATCGTCCAGCCCCCCGCGAACCCACGCGCAGCAACTTCTTCGCGCTGCCCCGAGAGGCCATCGCAACCATGACCTTTTCAGGAATCACCGCCTGATCCAGTCCTTCGCGTTCGCGGTAGTCGTGTGATTTGGTGGCTTGATCTGTGGCCACCTGCCTCAGGGCAAGTTCCCTTAGGGTGGAAAGATTTCCCTTGCGGAAGAAGTTATTAAGAGCTTGCTCGATCTTTACCACGTCATAAATCTTGCCTTGCCGCAGACGTGTGCGCAGTGTGTCGACCGAGACGTCGACGTTGACAACCTCATCCGCCCGTCGCAGAAAGTGGTCTGGGACTGTCTCGCGCACTCGCACACCAGTGGTTCGAGTCACTACATCATTTAGCGATTCGAGGTGCTGGATGTTTACTGCGGTGATTACTGAGATGCTCGCGTTGAGTAAATCCAGCACGTCCTGGTAACGTTTGCGATTCTTTGAACCGGGGAGATTCGTGTGAGCAAGTTCGTCAACGATAGCGATTGCTGGGTGTCGAGCAATAACTGCATCGACGTCCATCTCTTCAAGCGTGACGCCGCGATACTCAATGCGTCGCATCGGCACGCACTCCAGCTCGCCAATCATCGCTCTGGTGTCTTCGCGGCCATGAGTTTCCACCACCGCGACAACAATATCCGCGCCCTGCTTCTTGAGCAGGTGCGCGTCTTCCAACATCTGATAAGTCTTACCGACACCGGGTGCCGCGCCGATGTAAACGCGCAAGCTTGCCTGCTCGCCTTCTTTTAGTTTGGCGAGAAGAGTTTCCGGTGATGGGCGGTTGCCGTTTTCGTTCATGCGAAAGTCTGGAGTCATGAGTCTGGAGTCAAAAGAAGAAGCGCTAATGCTTGATCTTCTTGACTCGTGACTCCGGACTCATGACTATTTCCTCATAGGCATCACTCTGTCCAAATCGAGATTAAGCTCCAACACGTTTACAGTTGGTTCGCCTAGGAAGCCGAACTGTCTGCCTTCGGTATGCGCGCCGACCATGCGCCGCACTTCGTCCTCGCTGATGCCGCGTTCGCGAGCAACGCGGGGCACTTGAAACTCAGCAGCGGCAGGCGAGATGTGCGGGTCGAGCCCCGAACCGGAGGTCGTCACGAGATCGATAGGTACCGGCTTGCCTGGATTCTCGACTTGCAACTTCTCAACATCACCTTTGACGCGATCAATCAATTTCTGATTCGTGGGTCCAAGATTCGAACCTGAGGAGGCGCCCGCGTCGTAACCACTGGCGCCCGCGGCTGATGGTCGCGAACGAAAATAACCAGGCGAAGAAAATGGCTGCCCAATCAAACGCGAGCCAATCACAGTACCGTCCGATCGCTGGATGAGCTGGCCGTTTGCCCTTTCGGGAAAAATTACCTGGGCCAGACCAGTCACAACGAGTGGATAGATCAGCCCCAGTAAGATCGTCGTCACGATCGTCATCAGAATTGCGGTAAATAAATTTCTCATAGCTCCCTTCTTAGAAGTCTGGAGTCTGGAGTCAAGAGTCAAAAACACGAAATCTCTTGACTCCAGACTCGCGACTCCAGACTAATGTCATGCCAAACCAATCGCATAAACAATCACGTCAATAATCTTGATGCCGACGAAGGGGACGATAATTCCACCCAAGCCGTAAATCAGCAGGTTGCGACGCAACAACGAAGCTGCGCTCATCGCTCTATATTTAACGCCTCTCAATGCCAACGGAATCAACGCAATGATGATCAGCGCGTTGAAGATTACTGCTGAGAGAATCGCGGATTGCGGCGTACGCAGACCCATGATGTTCAGGGCATTGAGAACTGGAAAAGCGCCGGCAAACATCGCCGGAATGATTGCAAAGTATTTCGCAACGTCGTTGGCAATTGAGAACGTGGTCAATGCGCCACGCGTCATCAGTAGTTGCTTACCGATTTCCACGATCTCGATGAGTTTGGTTGGGTTAGAATCGAGATCCACCATGTTGCCGGCTTCTTTAGCGGCTTGAGTTCCGGTATTCATCGCCACGCCGACGTCAGCCTGGGCCAGAGCAGGCGCATCGTTCGTTCCATCGCCCGTCATGGCCACAAGCTTGCCGCCCTCCTGTTCTCGTTTGATAAGGGTCATCTTGTCTTCTGGTGTAGCCTCTGCGAGGAAGTCATCGACACCTGCCTCCCGAGCGATGGTCGCCGCAGTGAGAGGATTGTCACCCGTGATCATCACTGTCTTAATCCCCATCTGCCGCATCTGACTAAAGCGTTCAACCATGCCTCCCTTGATAATGTCTTTAAGTTGGATCACGCCCAGCGCTACTCTGTCCCCCGAAACCACCAAGGGCGTGCCGCCTTCCCTCGAGATCTTTTCCACAATTCCACTCAACCCATTGGGCGCGGATTTACCGAATGAACTCAGATACTTCTCAATCGCGTCTGCCGCCCCTTTGCGAACCTCGCGGCCATCGAAATCCACTCCCGACATACGCGTTTGCGCAGAAAAAGGGATGAAGTGAGCTTCATGCGGCGCAAGCTCCCGTCCCCGAAGCCCATACTTCTCTTTTGCCAGCACCACGATGGAACGTCCCTCAGGTGTTTCGTCTGCAAGCGACGATAGCTGAGCCGCTTCAGCCAACTCTGTTTCGTCGACTCCGGGCAGCGGAAGGAAAGCCGTTGCCTGGCGATTACCCAAAGTAATCGTTCCAGTCTTGTCCAGAAGAAGTGTGTTCACATCACCCGCAGCTTCCACCGCGCGGCCCGACATTGCGAGCACGTTGTGCTGGATCAAGCGGTCCATGCCCGCAATTCCGATTGCTGAAAGCAGGCCGCCGATAGTCGTCGGAATAAGACAAACCAAGAGCGATACGAGTACAAAAATTGTCTGCCGAGCGCTCGAGTAGATTGCGAACGGTTGCAGCGTCACCACTGCGAGCAGAAAGATTATCGTCAGTCCTGCCAGCAGAATATTAAGAGCAATCTCGTTTGGGGTTTTCTGTCGTTCAGCTCCTTCGACCAGCGCAATCATGCGATCGATGAATGTTTCACCGGGATTGGAGGTGATGCGCACTCGGATTTGGTCTGACAGCACACGCGTGCCACCAGTTACCGCAGACCGATCGCCACCAGCCTCGCGAATCACGGGCGCTGATTCTCCGGTGATCGCCGACTCATCAACTGAAGCAACACCGGAAATAATCTCTCCGTCACCAGGAATAAATTCGCCGGCTGAAACTATCACTACGTCGTCTTTGCGCAACTCCGGCGCCGCCACATCTTCAGCCTTGTCGCCAGATACCACTCGATGGGCAATAGTTTCCGTCTTTGCCTTGCGTAGATTGTCGGCTTGTGCTTTGCCGCGACCCTCGGCCATAGCCTCGGCGAAGTTTGCGAACAGCACCGTAAACCAAAGCCAGAGCGTGATCTGCAATTCAAACCCGCTATTCGTGACACCAGGAATGGGCGCAATAATTCCCCGAATCAGTTGTAACGAAGTCAAGACACTGCCGACCTCCACGATAAACATGACGGGATTCTTCATCATCGCGCGTGGATTGAGTTTCTTGAATGAATCAATGATCGCGCGCCTAACGATTTGCGCATTCCAGATTGCTTTTGTTTTTGATTTCGTGGCCATGGGTGGTTGATAACTAATGAGCATTCATGTCCAGTACCACCTGTGGAAGCGGTCGGGTATTTTCTTCGCAGTGACACCCCGCTTCCGAGGCGCGTAGGAACTCAGAAATCCCACCCACGGGAGTGGGTGGATGGTTCAGATCCAACCTAAATGCGAGCACGTCCCGAGTTCTTGAATCCCACCAACGGAAGTTGGTGGATTGTTCAGATCTGGCCTCCGAAACAAAGCTCCCTAGCGCATCCGAAAGCCAACTCAGTTTCAGAAGAGCTTCTACCTGGACGAACAGGTTGGATCTGAACGATCCACCAACTTCCGTTGGTGGGATTCGTAAATTCAGAAGCCCGCTGCTGTAGGTTGGATCTGAACCATCCACCCACTCCCGTGGGTGGGATTTCTGAATTTTCAAACACCCGCTACCGCGGGCGTGGATTGACCTATGTCCTTTCAAAATGTTTTTCCTGCCTGCATTATCAGATGCTCGACTATCGGCCCCAGACTCAAGGCCGGGAAGAATGTAAGCGCACCCACTATGACGATGACGCTTACGAGCAAGGTGGTGAATAGCGGCGTTGTTACGGGAAATGTTCCTAAGCTGGGTGGCACGATCTTCTTCCGCGCGAGATTACCGGCAACTGCCAGCATCGGAATGATCATCATGAAGCGTCCGATCAGCACCGTTATGCCGATGGTTGTGTTGTACCAGAGCGTGTTCGCCGAAATGCCCGCGAAGGCCGAACCGTTGTTGCCGGCTCCTTCTGTGAAGGCATAAAGAATTTCAGACAAGCCGTGCGGCCCCGGATTGGCGATTTGCGATGTGCCGAAGCTGGGAGAAACCACAGAGATGGCCGTGAAGACCAGAATTACCAGCGGAAAGACGAGTGTCACCAACATCGCCATTTTCACATCATAGGACTCGATTTTCTTTCCCAGATATTCAGGCGTGCGCCCGACCATTAATCCGGCAATAAAGACTGCCAGGACGACGTAAATCAAAATGCCGTACAACCCCGAGCCGACACCGCCAAAGATTGTTTCGCTCAGCATGATGTTGGTAAGGGGAACTAGACCACCCAGTGGCGTGTAAGAGTCATGCATTGAGTTGACCGCGCCACAGGAGGTATCGGTCGTGACGGTGGCCCACAGCGCCGAGTTAGCGATGCCGTAGCGAACTTCCTTGCCTTCCATATTGCCGCCCGACTGCGTCGCGCTCGTTTGATGATCCACTTCCCCAAGCAAGGGATTGCCTTTCGCTTCTGCCCAGTAAGCCACGGCCACGCCAACGAAAAACAATACAGCCATCGCGGCAAATACTGCCCAGCCATGCTTCTGTGACCCCGTCATACGACCTAGTGTGTAGGTCAGCCCGGCGGAAATCGCGAAGATTGCCAGCATCTCAATTAGGTTCGTGAACGGCGTAGGGTTTTCAAAAGGATGCGAGCTGTTGGTATTGAAGAAACCACCGCCGTTGGTGCCGAGCTCCTTGATGATTTCCTGCGAAGCCACTGGCCCCTGAGCGATTGTCTGCGTCGTGATGGTCTGCGTCTCTTTCGCGTTAGTGCCATCCGGATTGGTGATAACGTTGCCGGCGGCGTCCTTCTTATCGACTTCAGCGCTTTGCTTATCGATCAACTGCGCCGTGTCGTAGGGCCGCAGGTTTTGCACCACGCCCTGCGAAACCAGCACAAGCGCTCCTACGATGCAAATCGGCAACAGCACCCAAAGCGTTGCGCGCGTCATGTCCACCCAGAAGTTTCCGATGGTTTGCATCTCGCGCCGCGCTATGCCCCGAATGAACGCGATAGCGAGCGCGATGCCTACCGCGGCCGAAACGAAGTTGTGATAGGCGAGACCAGCCATCTGCGTCAGATAGCTCATCGTTATTTCGGGAACATAGCTCTGCCAGTTGGTGTTGGTTGTAAACGACGCCGCCGTATTGAACGCCGAACCTACGAAAGCGCCAGTGCTACTTTCGCTCGAGTCAACGCCTGGCAGATGCTGGGGGTTGAACGGTAAGTGACCCTGCAGACGCTGAATCAGATATAGAAGCAGCATCGATACAACGCTGAACTGGAGCATCGCCACGGCGTATTCAGTCCACCGCATCTCTCGCTCCTCATTTACGCCAGTGAGCCTGTAGATCAAACGTTCAATTGGTCGTAGCACTGGATCGAGGAATGTCTTCTCTCGATTGAACACATGCGCCATGAAGATACCGAGCGGCTTCGTTAAGAGCAGAATGATCAAGAAGAAAAATAGTATCTGTAACCAGCCATTGAAAGTCATAAGTCAATTCTCAGTAGGCAGAAGGCAGAAGACGGAAAGCGAAAGGAATGTCATTATGTTCATGTTACTTTGCGTGCCTCCTGCATTCTGCCTACTGCCGCCTGCTCCTGCCTACTCATCTAGAACTTCTCCGGGCGTAGTAACGCGTAAGCAAGATAAACGAGCAGCAGCCCGGAGATCGCCAGGCTCAAAATCGATTCAAGATTCATCGGATTTTTTCCTCACTTTAACTTCTCGCACGCGCGCACGTAGGCAATCGCAAGAACGAAAAACACTACAGTTGCCGAGATATAAACCAGGTCTAACACAGTCGTTCCTTGTCAGTTGAAGTTATATCCAATCTCGAGGAGAAAGATTTCGCTCCTTTTGCCATTACCGCTATATGTTCTACCTCTTCCTTAATCTCTGCTTAGGTCATGTCGCTTCCTTTCGAGACCGACACTCAGTTGCTTTGATGGGACCGCGACTTTCTCACTCTCTCATCCTGTTTCTCCATCAGATCGAGACAATGAGCGCCGAAAATGAGAAGGGGAATAGTTAGAAAGAGCAGCACGGTGCCGTCGCGCTGGAGAAACAATCCATGCCACTTGGGACCTGTGAACCAAGCGATTGCCGTTAGAATCGATCCAATTAGTGGGCAGATAATCCCAAAGCCCAGGCCGCAGACCGCACCTCCACTCCTCCAGGTCCAGCCATGGACACGCATTTGTTCCATTACACCGCGCGGCGTTAGTTTCATCTTTAGCAATGAAGATTCAGTAGTCATAAGTTCGTTGCTTCCTGCCCAAAAAAGAAAGGGCGCGAAGCACACGCTCCGCGCCCTTGCTTAAAGGCGTATATTCGTGCCCTTCCCTTAGCCTGCGAGGTTAGCTGTCGGGCTCGGACGAAGAAGTGTCCTACGTGAATTTCACGATGCGCCCCGTGTCTTGCGCTCGCAAGACGTTTTGGTTCCCCCGCGCTGCGCCTCGCGACGCGATAGCGTCCGTGAGCAACTTCGGCAGACAAATTATCAACAAAGGAAGATTACGACCCCGCGCATAAAAACGGTGTAAAGAGTTCATAAAAAGTTTGTAAAGACGCGGTGAAACAGGAGCAGGAGGCAGGACGGCGTTCCTCGTCGTCTTCTGCCTCCTGCCCCTGCCTCCTGCTCCTGATTCCTCCTACCCTGGTTCTCCTTAGCTACAATAGAGTGCCGCGCAAGAGCACAACGGCGACACTGAAATAGATCACCAGTCCGGTTACATCCACCATCGTAGCTACGAACGGCGCTGAAGAGGTTGCTGGGTCGAAGCCCAACCGACGCAATATGAATGGCAGCATCGAACCGGCGAGCGTACCCCACAACACAATGCCAATTAACGCTAGGCCGACGGTCAGAGCCACCAGCAGCCAGTACGGTCCGTAGATGGTGGAAAAGGCTGACCAGATCGTGATCCTCAGGAACCCAATCGAGCCGAGGATCAAACCCAATCCCAGACCGGAGAAAACCTCGCGCTGCATGACGCGCCACCAGTCGCGCAAGGAAACTTCGCTGAGCGCGAGCGCGCGGATCACCAACGTGGACGCCTGCGAGCCTGAGTTCCCTCCGGACGAGATAATCAGGGGCACAAATAGCGCCAGCACCACGGCCCTTTCGATCTCCTTCTCAAAGAAACCCATCGCCGTTGCCGTCAGCATCTCGCCCAAAAACAGAATTACCAGCCACCCGGCGCGTTTCCTGATCATGAGTGGCAGCGCCATCTGCATGTAAGGCTTGTCCAGCGCGCCCGGCTCGACTGCAGCCATGCGCAGGATGTCTTCTGTTCCCTCTTCGATTAGTACGTCAATCACATCGTCCACAGTCACGAAGCCAACCACGCTTCCATCCTTTTCCAACACCGGCACGGCAAGCAGGTTGTATTTGCCGATCTTCTGCGCTACTGCTTCCTGATCATCGAGAGCGTTTACGGTCACGGGCTTGATGCGCATGACTTTGGTAAGCGGCGCCTCGAGTTCCGCCATCACCAGGTCCCGTAGCGAAACGGCGCCGAGCAAACGTCCTGTGCCGGGCTCCATGACATAGCAGGCATAAATCGATTCTTTTTCGCGCGCGACCGAGCGGATGTGTTTGAGGGCATCGCTAACACTCATCTTTGGATTGAGCCGAACGAATTCGGTCGTCATGATCCCACCGGCCGTGTGCGCGGGATATTGCAATAAACCCTCGAGTTCCTTGCGCATTTCGGCACTGAGCTTCGGCACGACCCGGTGCCTTTCGTGCAGGCCCATCTTTTGGACTATGTCGGTGCGTTCATCCGCCGAGAGGCCGGCCAGGATCTCCGCGACACGCGGCGGCTCAAGCTGTTCGAGGATTGCAGCGCGGCGCCGCATTGTCGGTTGGTTGCATATTTCGATGGCGCGCTGCACGGGGAGCATCGTTACGACCGTCGCGGCTTCGGCCAACGTCAGGTGGTTGATCAGCTCCGCCAGATCAGCCGCATCCAAATCAGAAACCATTTCTCCGATGCCGACAAAGCTTTCATCAAGCCGGGTATGAATGCGTTCCAGTAATTGTTTCAGATTTTGTGCCGGCAATGTTCACCCTCCTCTTGGGACATGTTACGGAGTGCGCTCACAGGAAGAAACTGATGGAGGACGCACTCGGAGTAGTCCTGGCCTACTCGTTTGGACTGAACCGATAACCTACCCACGGCTCGGTAAGAATGTAGCGCGGCGAGGCCGGATTGGTTTCGAGTTTTTTTCGCAGATTGCCGACGAAGACTCGCAGGTACTGATCCTGCTCGACGTAATCGCCACCCCATATAGCTGCCAGCAGGGTATGGTGCGTGAGTACCTTTTCGGAGTGATTAATAAAATAAGTGAGGAGATCAAACTCTTTCGGCGTTAAACGGATCTCGCGACCACGCACCATAACGTGACGAGATTCGAGATCAACATGAAAGTCTCCCGATTCTAAAACCCTTTGCGTGGTTTCGTTTGTGGGTTGAGCGTTTGCCCGTCGCAGAGAAGCGCGAACACGCGCAAGCAGTTCGTCGATTCCGAAAGGCTTAGTGACAAAATCATCCGCACCAACGTCCAGCGCTTCGACTTTGATCTTCTCCTCGCCCTTCGCTGAGAGAATAATGATCGGCACCTGCGAGATGGCTCGAAGCCGCCGGCACAGTTCCAGCCCATCCATATTCGGCATCGCGAGGTCAGTAATAACAAGGTCAGGATGCCAATCGCTGAAGGTCTCGAATCCGGCCAACCCGTCAGCGGCAGCGCGCACGTCATAGCCGCGCGACTTGAGCCCGGTGCGGAGCACTCGTGTCAGTTGCGGCTCGTCATCAACCACCAAAATGCGTGCCTTATCGTTCATAAAACCTTGGTAGCTACGGGCGCGGCGTCTTCAGACCTTCTCCTACCTCTTCATCTCCAATCGGTAACGTGAAAACGACACGTGTTCCCTTGCCGGCGGTGCCTGACTCGATCCAGATCTTTCCGTCATGAGCTTCAACAATTCCCTTGGCAATGGCCAAACCCATTCCTGTACCGGAAGGCTGGTGAGTACTGATGTCTCCGTCACGAGTGGCGCGGAAGAATTTATCGAAAACCCGCTCTCGCAAATCAGGTTCAATGCCTTTCCCTTTGTCCTCTACCGCCATCATGATCATCCCGTCGTCAGAGCGTTGCGCACTGATGTGGATCTTTGTGCCGTCGGGTGAGTACTTAGCTGCATTATCGACAAGCGTATAGACCACTTCGCTTACCGCCCGCTCGTCAACGCGTACGACAGGCAATTCCGGTTCAATCTTTACCTCAACCTCGTGAGTTTGCGTAAAGGGCTCAGCTCGTGTCAGCGCCGTAGAGATGATTTCATCTACGGCTCCCCAGCGTCTACGAAGGTGCAATTCACCGGCCTCAATACGCGCCAGATCGATTAGCCCACCGATGAAACGATTTAACCTATCACTCTCTTCGTCGATAACTTCCAGCATCTCAAGACGAGATTCTGTATCCAGTGCGACGGGCTGATCTTCTTCTGTTCGGCCCCGCGCCTCGTCGATGAGAGTGGTGATCGACGCCTTGATCGAGGTAAGCGGCGTGCGCAGATCATGAGTGACGGCATCAAGCAAGGCAGACTTCAGTTTCTCGCTCTGCCTCAAGGCTTCGGCCTGACTTGCACGCTCAAACACTGCTTGTAGCTCCTGGTATAGTCGCTCGATCTCGCGCTTTCCCGCTTCCGCTTCCTCGGCTCGTCGTTTTGCGCGAGCTGAAAGTTGACCCACAGCGAGAGCGGTGGTGAAGAACGCCGTCAAAGCAACCCAGTTCTGCGGGTGCGCGATAGAGAGAGTGTAGAGCGGCGGCAGGAAGAAGAAGTTAAGCGAGAACACTCCCAACCCGGATGCTAAAAGAGCTGGTCTGCTACCCCAGAACAATGCTACGAAGAGAACCACCAGCAGGAAAGCCAATGCGACCGTCGTCGAGTTTATCTGCTCGTGAAAGGGAGCAAGTAAAGCCGTTACCGTAGCAGTACCGAGCACAGCTCCAACGTAGCCGGCCCATCTCAGGTTCACCAGGTTGCGCTCCACGCGCTTATTGTAAGGCAGTTGATGGCCAATCCAGCACTGTTGCACTTCGACCTGGATGTCGCCACCTTGAGCCTTTCCAGCCTCTTCATAGTTCTTGAGGGAGTACGGCGGATTTATCGACTCAAAAACTGATTTGTAATGAATCGCCAGGTTAGGCGACTAATGTGTGTGGACCAGAACGACACCACGCAAATAACCCACTACCAACTTACGGACCCAGATGCGTTCAGCGAACAGGGATTGCTATTATGGCAGTGCCGCAGAGGCGCGAAAGCTGAGGAAATATCATCAATGGACAGACGAAGCAATATGGTAATCGGAATTATTGTGGGCATTGTTGTAGCGGCGGCGATCGGCGTTACGGGTTTCACAAAGCGATTGCTGAGTCCGCTTCGGACCCACGCCGCACTTGAAAGTTCGGAATCTGGTATTGCTCCGGAGCTTGACTCCGGTGACTGGATAAACTCAGAACCGCTAAAGCTCAAAGATCTTCACGGTCGCGTCGTGCTAATCGAGTTCTGGACCTTCGGCTGCTATAACTGTCGTAACACGTTGCCGTTCGTTAAGCGCTGGGACGATCGCTACCGCGATAAAGGGCTGATCGTTGTCGGCGTTCACTCACCCGAGCTTGATAACGAACGAAAAATCGAAAACGTCCGCCGCGAAGTTGCTTCGCTGGGAATTCGTTACCCGGTAGTTACGGATAACGACTACCAAACATGGCGAGCTTACAACGTCGAAGCCTGGCCGACGATCTTTCTGTTAGACAAGCAAGGACGAATTCGATGGATGCACGTTGGTGAAGGCGCTTATGACGAGGCGGAGCAAAGAATTCAGAAGCTGCTTGCGGAAGCAGACAAGCAGTCTGAAGACAGGGCAAAAGTGTGAAGGCGGAGAAAGCTGCAATAACGGAACGCCTAGTGACGCAACGCGAATAGGACGACAATTGCTGCCGCCACAATCACAGCTAGTACGAGTCCGCATAAAACGATTCTGTCAATCATTCTCTCAGCATCGAGATTCAGCGCGCATTTGGGACAGCCGCGAGAACGTGGATCAATCATATGGCCGCAATCACGGCAGGGGATAAGACTCATGGCTCAACCCTCGGGCTTAGTCTTCGGGTATCTCGATCATGACCTATGCAATAATAATCGGAGTCGTTCATTCTTTTGTTTGATTTGGTAAGCCTCGATCCGCATGAGCGAACCACAACGCACGGCTCAGAGTCAATCCCCGGACTTTAGCGCCTGGGTGGACCAGCACGGAGACTACCTTTACAAGTACGCGTTGTTTCGTCTGCGTGACGGCTCGGCGGCTGAAGACGCTGTGCAAGAGACCTTTTTGGCGGCTCTGAAGGCTTACCGCGGCTTTGAAGGTCGAGGATCCGAGCGAACCTGGCTCGTCGGGATTTTGAAACACAAAGTTACGGACCATTTCCGGCGGATTACCCGCGAGGCGCCAATCGGAGAGACTGAGGATGAAACGTTCGAGCACAACGAATTCTTTACCAGGACTGACGAATGGACGAACCATTGGAATGCCGACTACGCGCCAAGTGATTGGCACGCGACGCCGGCGGAATTGATCGAGCGCAGTGATTTTTGGAAAGTTCTCAACGATTGTCTTTCTCCCCTGCCCAAACGTACGGCAAGCGCTTTTACGCTCCGCGAAGTTGACGGTCTAAGCAGCGAAGAGATCTGCGAAGTGCTGAGCATTTCGGTCAACAATCTCTGGGTAATGCTACATCGGGCGCGGTTACACTTGCGCAACTGCCTCGAGCGGAACTGGTTCATGAAAGAAGCGACCCACTAAACATGAACTTAAAGGTATACGACAAAATCAAACACTCGATCCGGTGGTGGTTGCTTCGCCGTTTGCCGACCTGCAAGCAGACAGTCAAGGCTATTTCGGAATCTATGGAGCGACGACTTTCACTCCGCGAGCGGATCAACGTCAAGCTTCATCTCTGGATCTGCCTCTGGTGCGTTTGGTATCTCGAGCACTTGCAACTGATGAGAGACACTATTCGTTCCAAGGCTACACAAGAGCCCAACCTTGATCCTTCATCTCTGCCTCCACTCTCGCCTGAGGCGCGCGAGCGCATGAAACTAAACCTCAGCCAACACCACGACTGAAAACTCTGCGGTCCGCCTGAGGCTTTCCTGATTTTCACGACAAACCTACTTGAAGATGCTGTAAGGAACCGACGCTCGCAGCGACTAATAGCGTGAACCAGGGAATGACTTCAGTGGAAATAAGACCATGCGACGAAGGTTAGTGTAGGAAAATGGAACTAACAAATTCTGACAGTATCAGTGTGTTCGATAGCCTGCGCCGGCGAATGATGATGCCGGAACCGTGGGCTTTCAGAGAACCGCTCGAAGCGTCGAATCGGTGGAGCGAGCAAATGATCGATACCCTGAAGGGGCACTGGCCTGAATACGTATCGGAAGCAGCCGGGCTGGGTTTATTCATGATCTCGGCTTGCGCTTTTACTGTGCTGCTTTATCACCCCGCTTCGCCGGTCACTCAGGGCATTCAAAATGAAGGTGTACGAAGGATGTTGATGGGTGTTGCGATGGGTTTGACGGCCGTGGCACTCATCTTTTCGCCGTTCGGCAAACGATCCGGAGCGCATTTTAACCCAGCAGTAACGTTGACTTACCTGCGGCTGGGAAAGATCGCCCCTTGGGACGCGTCATTCTACATTCTCTTTCAGTTCATTGGCGGCATTCTCGGGGTTTTGATCGCCTCAGTATTTTTCAGAGATCTGGTAGCCCACTCAGCAGTTAATTACGCGGTAACAGTGCCCGGTCCAAATGGCCCGACGCTGGCATTCGTCGCCGAACTTACTATCACGTTTATTTTGATGACGGTGATCCTGACTGTTTCAAACACGAAGCGGTTGGGCCGCTGGACCGGATTATTTGCGGGCGCGCTCATCGCAAGTTACATCTGTCTAGAGGCGCCAATTTCCGGCATGAGTATGAATCCGGCGCGAACGTTTGGCTCGGCGTTTGGGGCGCATCTCTGGACTTCGCTTTGGGTTTATTTCACTGCTCCGCCGCTGGGAATGCTTCTAGGGGCCGAGGTTTACAAGCGGGTCAAGGGCGGTAAAGCAGTGGCGTGCGCCAAGCTGCATCACCACAACAACACACGCTGCATCTTCCGCTGCAACTTTGAAGCGTAACGCAAGCTGTTAGCTTGCGTCTTGGTTTACAGATGCGGGGGATTCTTTGCATTTATGATGATCTTGATTGGTCCTAACAGCCCGGTTATACTCCGGGTATGAAAACCGCGGTATCAATTCCTGACGATGTCTTCCAGAAGGCTGAGAGACTTGCGCGCCGAATGAAAAAGTCGCGAAGCGAGTTGTTCAGCAACGCGCTTGCTGAGTACGTTGCCCGTCATGCGCCAGACCATGTGACGGAAGGAATGAATCAAGTCTGTGCTGAAATCGGTCTTGCTGAAACCGACCCGTTCGTTTCTGCAGCGTCCCGGCGCACTCTGGAGTGCAGCGAATGGTGATTTCTCAGGGAGAGATCTGGTGGGCTGATCTTCCGGATCCCGCCGGGTCTGGGCCAGGCTTCCGCAGACCGGTAGTGGTTGTGCAGGGAGACTCGTTAAACCGCAGCCGAATAGCGACGGTTGTTTGCGTTTCGCTCACGAGCAACCTGAAGTGGGCCAATGCTCCCGGCAACGTCATGCTTCCGGCGCGGTTGACCGCGCTTCCAAAGGACTCGGTCGCCAACGTTTCCCAGATTGTAAGCTTGGATAAAATGTTGCTTACCGGTCCCGTTGGCAAATTGCCGCGACCGCAGCTCAGTCTGGTTCTTTCGGGAATAGACGTAGTGCTTGGCAAGTAGGAACGGCGACTGGCTCCTCAATCTCTGCGCGGGTTCGGGGTTATATCGCATGCGTTGACATGGAACGCAATCCTGACGACCAGAGCCCCTGGCCGGAGGTAAAGGCGCGACTTGAGCGGCTACTTCGTTGAGCTTCGATGTCCAAGTCCGTCGCGCCGCCGAGCCTGACGTTGCTGATGTGCAACTCTGGTACGAGAAGCAGCGAAGTGGTCTCGGCGCTGAGTTCCATTCCGAAGTTTCGCAGGTCATTGAATCTGAGGGTAATGCTTCACCGGGCGCGTCATCCTTGCGTAGATTCCTGCAAATCAACTGGTTTGGCGCCCCACCAGTGTCCTCTCAATACCGCCGGTGATGCGGACCGAGTCGACGGCAGCGTGCCCGTTCCGCCTGCTGTAAGTTTTGCCTCACATCAACGACTACCAGCTTGAGAGCGCGAACTACGAAGCTGACGAATCTAACGGTCGAGTCAGAAGTGCTCAACGGAATCACCAAACCTAATTTCTTTTCGCAAGGAGAACACGAATGTCATCACGCAGACTTATCGTAGCAGTAGCAGTTCTAGCAGCAGTCGCCGGCACTTGGTACGCCTTTCGGCCAGAGCGACTTTTTGTCAACCAGAAAGTCAACGAACAGTTTCCGACCGCCTCGGCCGCCAGCGTGGCGCCGATGAAGCTCACGGCGGGTGAATTTCACTCGGGGGCGCACGAAACAAAGGGCAATGCCGCGATCTTTAAGCTCGCCGATGGCAAGAGAACGCTGCGCCTGACCAACTTCGCAACCTCGAACGGCCCGGACGTGCACGTCTATCTCGTAGCCGCCGCGGATGCACAGGACAGCGATACCGTGAAGAGTGCGGGTTTTATCGAGCTGGGCTCTTTGAAGGGAAACCTCGGCGACCAGAATTACGATGTTCCAGCCAATGTCGACCTGGCAAAATATCGCGCCGTAACCATCTGGTGCGCGCGGTTCGGCGTCAACTTTGGCACCGCGCCATTGATGAACTAGTCGATGAGGGAGTCCGACAAACTTCAGTTTGTCGGACTTGCCGAGAAGAGAATGCTTGGGTCATGGGAAGTATCGCGAAAGAACCAACGACAAACTGAAGTTTTGTCCGTGACTTACGAGAAGAGAAAGCGTCGGTCACGGGAAGTATTACAAAAGAACCAACGACAAACTGAAGTTTGTCGGACATTCAGACGGAGCGCGTCACGTCTAACAACAACCACTACGACGTAATCATCATTGGCGCGGGGGCCGGCGGCGGGACGCTTGCTTATGTTTTGGCGGGCACGGGCAAGCGCATCCTGCTGGTCTTTGCGAGAACCTGAATCGCGGCTAGTCGCCAAGTCACAAAGCCCGGAGGTAAGCTACTCGACGAATCTAAAGTGCGAATCGGCAAATTTCTCGACCGAGCTGATCTGGATGAGTAAGACTCTGAGGCACGGATGCGAAAACATCTCGATATATGATTAGGAGCAGTCATGGCGCAAACAAACAAGATGATTTGTCCGAAGTGCGGAGTCGAAATGAATCATCACGCAATGAAAGTTGATTACGGGGCGGGTTTGGAGAATCCGGCTTCGGTCGACCCGATTTTGGGCGGCGTGTTGCAGGAAGCTCACACGTGCCCTCAGTGTGGCAGGACTGAACTCCGAGAAAGTAAATGAACCATGACCAGGAAAGAGAAGAACGCACACGTCCTAACGGCCGAAGAGCGACGTCTTGAAGAATCCCTGGACCGCAAGACGCATTGGAAGCGATGGGGACCTTACGTGAGCGAACGTGCGTGGGGAACGGTGCGCGAAGACTACAGCGCCGGCGGCACCGCCTGGGATTATTTTTCACACGATCACGCGCGGTCGCGTGCGTATCGCTGGAACGAAGATGGCCTGGCCGGAATTTGCGATCGTCATCAGATGATGTGTTTCGCGCTGGCGCTTTGGAATGGTCGCGATCCGATTTTGAAAGAGCGCATATTCGGTTTGACCGGCAGCGAAGGTAATCACGGCGAAGATGTCAAAGAGTATTACTTTTATCTCGACTCGACGCCGACGCACTCGTACATGAAATACCTGTACAAGTATCCGCAGGCCGAGTTTCCCTACGCGCGGCTAGTCGAAGAGAACCGGAGCCGCGACAAGCACAGTGCCGAATTCGAGCTGCTGGACACGGGCGCGTTCAATGACAATCGCAACTTTGATGTGTTTGTCGAATACGCGAAGGTCGACGCCGAGGATATTCTGATCAAGATCACCGCGTCGAATCGAGGGCCCGAAGCGGCCCGGATTCATCTGCTGCCGACCGTCTGGTTCCGCAACCGCTGGAGCTGGGGCGACAACGATGATGCGAAGCCGGTCGCGCGCAATGCTTCGTCCGAGAATGGCCCGGCCAGAATTGAACTCGAACATTTCATGTTGGGCCATCGCTGGCTCTACTGCGAGGGCGCGCCGGAGCTGCTCTTCACCGAAAATGAAACCAACACTCAGCGGCTTTTCAATTCCGCAAACACATCACCGTACGTCAAGGATGCGTTTCACAATTACGTCATCCATGGCAAGCAGGACGCAGTGAATCCTGAACAGACAGGAACGAAAGCTGCCGCGCATTACGCGCCCATAGTTGGTCCCGGGGGATCGGCCACGATCCGTCTGCGATTAACAAATCAGGAAATCAAAGGCAATCCGAAGATGTTCGGAAAAGAGTTTGAGCTAGTTTTCGCCGCCAGACAGCAAGAGGCTGACGAGTTTTATGCGACCGTAATTCCACAAGATCTATCCGCTGATGCACGCAACGTCATGCGACAGGCTTTCGCGGGAATGCTTTGGTCGAAACAGTTCTATCACTACGTCGTTAAGCAATGGCTCGAAGGCGATCCGAAAACATCGGCGCCGCCGCAGGAGCGGTTGAAAGGCCGCAATCATCAATGGCCGAATCTCTACAACGCCGACGTCATTTCCATGCCGGACAAGTGGGAATATCCCTGGTACGCGGCATGGGACCTGGCGTTTCACTGCATTCCGCTGGCGTTGATCGATCCGGAGTTTGCGAAAGAACAGCTCGTGTTGATGACCCGTGAGTGGTACATGCATCCGAATGGACAGTTGCCCGCATACGAATGGGCGCTCGGTGACGTGAATCCCCCCGTGCATGCCTGGGCCGCATGGCGCGTTTATAAGATCGACAAAAAACGCAACGGCAAAGGTGACCGAAAATTTCTCGAGCGAGTCTTCCACAAACTGATGCTCAACTTCACCTGGTGGGTGAATCGGAAAGACGCCGAGGGCAGCAACATTTTTGAAGGCGGCTTTCTCGGACTCGACAACATCGGCGTGTTCGATCGTAGCGCGCCTTTGCCGACGGGCGGCTACATCGAACAGTCGGACGGCACAAGCTGGATGGCGATGTTCACACTGAATTTGCTGGCGATAGCCATGGAGTTGGCCAGCGAAGATTCGGTTTACGAGGACGTGGCCAGCAAGTTCTGGGAACACTTCATTCACATCGCGCACGCGATGAATCATCTGGGCCACGATGGTGTCGAGCTGTGGAATGTAGAAGATGGCTTCTTCTATGACGTGTTGCACCTGCCCGACGGTGGACACTTTCCGCTGAAAGTGCGTTCGATGGTTGGCTTGATTCCGCTATTCGCGATCGAAACGTTGGAAGTGGAAACGTTGAACCGGCTGCCCGATTTCAAAAAGCGTCTCGAATGGTTCATCGACAACCGTCCGGACCTGACGGGCAATGTCGCCTGTATGCGCACACCGGGAGACGGCGAGCGGCGATTACTTTCGATCGTCGATCAGGCGCAGTTGCGACGCGTGCTGAAGATCATGCTCGATGAAAGCGAGTTCTTCTCACCGTACGGCATCCGCGCGCTCTCCCGTTATCACAAGGATCATCCTTACAAGATGAATGTTATGGGGGCGGACCATCGGGTGGACTATGAACCGGCAGAATCGAGCACGGGCTTGTTCGGGGGCAACTCAAATTGGCGCGGCCCGATTTGGTTTCCGGTGAATTTCCTACTGGTCGAATCGCTGCAAAAGTTTCATCACTACCTGGGCGACGATTTCAAGGTTGAGTGTCCAACGGGTTCAGGAAACATGCTGACACTGTGGGACGTCGCTGCGGAGATCTCACGCCGACTGTCGCGGCCTTTCATGCGCGGCACGGAGGGACGCCGGCCCGTATATGGCGAGATCGAAAAGTTTCAGAAGGATCCAAATTGGCGCGACCTGATTCAGTTTCACGAATACTTCCACGGTGATGATGGCTCAGGACTCGGCGCCAGCCACCAGACTGGATGGACAGGCCTTGTTGCCAAGCTCATGCAACAGTGCGGCGAGCACCGGCCGGTGACCCAGGCCGCCGTGAGCGCTTCCGGACGATAGCGGCAAAAAGGCACAAAAGGCATAAGAACAAAAGACTGATTGCGGCCCCTGACGCACCCTGTCAAGGGCCTGGAACATTATCAAGAGCTCTTTGCGAAGTTGACTAACAGTAACGGCGCCATCAAAGTCTTCTGCGAAGTCGCGTCGGTTTGCCCCTCTTTGTAGTCTCAGTGTTCCTCTGTGCCTCCTTAGTGGTGAATCGCTTTTCTTACCACGGAGAAACGGAGAGCCCACGGCGTTACACAGCGCGGCTCCGGACGCAACCAAACCTGACTCAAAACCGATCCATGCGCATCACACGAAGGGAAATCACACGAACTAACGCTAACAACATTTCGTGTTAGTTCGTGTCTTTGGTTCGTGTAGTGCGCGTGGATCGATTGTTTACTCAAAAAATCTGCTCAAGAAAACAAGAAGTTGACGGTTTGTCGGTCTAAACACGCCCCGCTATCACACACTACCGAACGCTGCCACCAAGCCGCCGGCCGGGTGCATGGTCTTGCTCTCCAAATTCGAAGAAGCGCTCATCACCCACGCGTTGCGACCTCACAACCAGGCGATTTGAGATCGCGAAAAGCATCTTGCTCGAGTACGCTTTGCAGACCTCGTGCGGCGAGTTGGGCTATAGTTCTATAGTTGTAGCGCAAACTGTTAGTTTGCGTAGACAATGACGGTCGCATTTATTGCAATGACCCGAATACTGATTGACCTTATTAAGAAGGCAGAGCGGGAAGCTGCGGTCCAGGTAATTTACAAATGACGTTGACGTCCGGCACAAAACTTGGTCGCTACGAAATTCGCGCACAACTCGGCGCGGGCGGAATGGGCGAGGTGTATCTGGCGCAGGACAAGAGACTTGATCGCAACGTGGCTTTGAAAGTTTTGCCTGCTGACGTTGCTTCGAATCGTGATCGCATGGAGCGCTTCGTTCGCGAGGCGAAGGCCGCTTCAGCGCTAAACCATCCCAACATCATCACCATCCATGAGATTGACCAGACCGATTCGATCAATTTCATAGTCACTGAATTTATCGATGGCGAGACGCTGCGGCAGCGACTGAACGTGAGGCGCACGAGAATAGCAGAGGCGCTCGACCTCAGCGTGCAGATCGCTTCCGCTCTTTCAGCAGCGCACGCAGCCGGAATAATTCATCGTGACATCAAGCCGGAAAACATCATCCGCCGCCACGACGGCATTGTGAAAGTCCTGGACTTCGGGCTGGCAAAGCTGAGTGAGAAAGCTGACACAGGAGCGGTGGACGTGGAAGCGGTTACTAAAGCGCTGGTGCAAACCGAACCTGGAGTTGCGATGGGGACCGCCGCCTACATGTCGCCCGAGCAGGCACGCGGACTTGCGGTCGACACACGCACAGATATCTTCAGTCTGGGCATCGTGATCTACGAGATGGTTGCCGGTCAAGCACCATTTGGCGGCGCAACCAAGAGCGATCTCATTGTGGCGCTCCTTGAAAGAGACCCGCCGCCCCTCGCGCGTTTTACACCTGAAGCGCCAGCCGAGCTCGAGCGGCTCGTGATGAAGGCTCTGGCTAAAGATAGAGAGGAGCGGTATCAGACGGCGAAGGACTTGTTGATCGATCTGAAGCGGCTGAAGCAAAAGCTGGACGTTGACGCGGAGATCGAACGCACCTCAACGCCGGAGTTGAGAAGCGGAAGCGGCGAGGCAAAGCCTTCCCACGCGCGCGAGATCGTTTCGACTGCTTCGCGCGCAGTCTCACAGACAACGTCCGAAAACGTCCGCGCGAGATCAAGTGCTGAGTACATCGTATCTGGAATCAAACAGCGCAAATTCGCCTTGGCCATTGCTCTCCTCTTGCTGGTTATTGGCGCCGCCGGTCTGAGCCTTTTTCTGCACGCGCGAAACACCGAAGTCGCAATTGAGTCAATCGCGGTGTTGCCTTTTGAAGATCAAAACCACGATCTCGACACGGAGTACCTCTCGGACGGGGTAACGGAAAGCATCATCAACAGCCTCACGCAGCTTCCCAACCTGCGAGTGATCGCGCGCAGTTCTGTCTTTCGATACAAAGGGAAACAGACGGACCCAGTCACAGTCGCGAACGAGTTGGGTGTTCGGGGGGTGTTGACCGGTCGCATCATGCAGCGCGGAGAGAATCTGACCATCAGTGCGGAATTGATTGACGCGCGCGATAAGAAGCAACTCTGGGGCGAACGATATGAACGCAAGGTTTCGGACCTGTTGTCCGTGCAGCGTGATATCGCTCAGGAGATCACCGACAACCTGCGCTTGAAACTTTCGGGTGCAGAGAAAGACCGCCTGACCAAACATTACACCGAGAACCCTGAGGCATACCAACTCTACCTTAAAGGCCGCTACTTTTTGAACGCGCGCACGGAGGAAAGCACAGGAAAAGCGATTGAGTACTTTCAGCAGGCAATCGCCAAGGACCCCGTCTATGCGCTGGCCTACTCCGGGTTGGCGGACTCCTACTCCGCATTGGCCTTCCCGATCGAGGCTGTAACCCCGCGGGAAGCAATGCCCAAGGCGAAGGAGGCAGCAATGACGGCGCTGGCGATTGATAACGCTCTCGCCGAGGCTCACGCTTCGCTGGGATACGTCAAGTTCTACTTTGATTGGGACTGGCCCGGCGCTGAAACAGAATTCAAGCGAGGCATCGAGCTGAACCCAGCTTACGCTGAGGGTCATCACTACTACTCGCACTACTTGGTCGCGATGGGGCGCGATGAAGAGTCCTTAACCGAGAGTCGTCGCTGCCTGGAGCTGGAGCCGCTTAATCTTCTCCTCAATGTTCATCTCGGCTGGCATTACCTCTATGCGCGCCAGTATGACCAGGCAGTAAACCAACTACAGAAGACGCTGGAGATGGATGCCAATTTTGCTCAGACACACCGCTGGCTGGGATTAGCTTTAGAGCAACAGACCAGGTCCGCCGAAGCTATCGAGGAGCTGCAAAAAGCGATCACTCTGTTTGGAGGGAACACGCTCACGGAAGCAGAGCTTGCACATGCGCATGCCGTATCAGGAAAGAGAGACGAGGCGCAAAAGGAACTGGCTCGGTTGAAAGAGACCGCACAACATAAGTATGTCCCGGCCTACCAGATTGCCGCCATCTATGCCGGCTTGGGCGAGAAGGATCAAGCGTTTGCGTGGCTCGACAAAGCTTATGACGAACGTTCTGACTTGTTGGTCAACCTGAAACGGCAGCAAGAATTCGATGGCCTGCGTTCGGACCCGCGATTCAGCGATCTCCTGCGGCGTGTCGGGCTCCCGCAGTAGGAAGACATGAAAAAATTAGTTTCCGCATTACAAAAAGGAGAACAAAATGGCACTAATAAATAGTTTCGCAGGCAGAAATCTGGGAATGCTTTTACTTGGCCTCTGGTTAATTCTCACCGGACTCCTGCCGTTACTTAGCGTGAGACCCTCTTCAACAGTCACCACTGGTTTGGCCGTGCTGGGCATCGTCGCGGGTATATTGATCCTGCTCAAACGCTAAACGCAAACTATTATTACTTCTTGACCAGCCGCCACGTTGTGTAAGAGCGGCCGTCGCCGGTTTTGGAGAAGAAGTCGGCCGGTCGCGGTTGCCCCGGCGCGGAGATGCAAATTTTCAACGAGTCACCGATCAATTCAAAGATGCCAGCCTGGGATTCGCCCTTACTTGCACCATCAAGGTTTACATAGTCGATCACAGGTGGCTTCTTAGAGTTGTCCAGCGTAAAGCGGGCGTTCACAAACACCTGAGGGCCGGCGACAACTCTGGTGACGTTGCCGCGCGTGATGCGGCGGCACCACGTGACCATCGCCTGATTCATAGCGGCTCCGTTGAGAACCGCAGAGACCATCGCCCACTCTCCTTCCAGTTCGGTGACCGGGCCCGATGCGGCGGTCTCATGCTGAGCAGTCATAGTCGTGTCGGAGATGCTCCTTGCGCTTGTCCGCCGCGATTTCCTTTTCCCTGATTTGCGCGTCACTCCCCCGCGCTCAAGCGTTTCGAGCGCGAAACCCGTACCTGGCGCCGTGGCAAACTTCCCGGGCCGCTCGTTGCCGCGCGTCGCGAGACAAATGGTCCATGTATCGCCGTCAAGCTTATAAATACCCAGATTGCGATTGCCTTTCGCGTGCCCGGCGGTAAACAACAAATCGAAGGCTTTGGGCTTGCTGGCCGGGTCGAATTTCAAGACGCCTTCGAATGTCGCACCCATCCCTAGAGACGCGAACTTGTTGCCGTCGATGACGATCTTGGCTCCATTGAAGACGGTTGCCGGCATCTTCTGGCCGTCGGTTTCAAGCGACGTTACGTTCCATATGCCTTGCAGCTTGTTGAGGTCGGTTGGCATGTCGGACGTCACCACCTTCCGGTAGGAATCGGCAAAGAATTATGAGCTGGGATTTCCACTATGGCAAATAACAGTCCAAAGTCCAAAGTCCAAAGTCCAATGTCCGAAGTCTATTTTCCGTGGCTGACTTTGGACGTTTGGACGTTTGGACGTTTGGACTTTGGACTTTGGACTTTGGACGTTCGACTTTTGGACTAGCCTTTAACGCAGACCACCCGGCTCGGGCTACAATCACCGACCGTATTTAGTCTTTTGCAAATCGTTCGCTTCCAAGGAGAAAATGACACATGAAGTTTCGATTAGTTCGGGCGTTTTGTCTCGTTACCGCAATCGGTCTGATCGGGTTCAGCCAGACGGTGAAAAAGGATTCAGATTCTGGCCCCTACACTCCACCGAAAGGTGGCGCCGAGCGGCAGGCGATTCTGGATGCTTTACGCGGTGACCAGCAGATAACGTTCCAGGTTCACTACCTCAAGGTTCATCGCGGCTGGGCCTGGATTGATACAACGCCGCTCGACAAAAAGGGAAAGGCTGTCGCTGAAGGAGGACCAAATCTGTTGCACCTTGAAGATGGCAAGTGGAAGGTGCTCGACCTATCCAGAGTGCCTGAGGACCCAAGCGATCCGCTGGGCGCGGAAGATGCCAGTCCGGGTTTTATCAAGAATCTGCTGAAAACGTTTCCGGGAGTGCCACGAGATATCTTTCCCAAACCAACAAAATGACAATACCTACTGGTGCGTGAGACAAGTGCAACTCGACATGCTTAAAAGAATCCGCGACTTCATCCATTCTACTGGGCCAACTTCATTCAATCCGGCGACTGGTCCAACCTCGACGGCAAGCGCTTAAAAATTGTCAGTACGTCATAAGCCTAACAAGGCCACAACGAGAAGGGGGCGCCGGCGGCCAGGACCGCCGACGCCCGTCGGCGCCTTGATCAGGTGCTCATGGTGTCAGGCCGTTGGTTGATCAGCTCCCTGGCCTTGTCGCCGACCTTCGTCTTGCGGGGCTTGCGAGAAGCGCAGCGAGCCGGGCGTCGTGAGCGTCTCCCCGGTCTCCAACAGCGTCTTCAGGCCGGAGAGGATCATCGGCCAGCCGCCAAAGAGCTGTGCGTTGGCGTCCTCGCGCAGCTGATCGTGGGTGACCGTCAGCCGGCATGAATCGCCAACCGGCTCGATCTCCCAGGTCACCCGCGAGGGCCCCTCGCTCTTTACGTCCTCGCCCCATAGGGCCCTGAAGCTCTGAACAAGCCGGCGTGGCGGGTCGATCTCCAGATTTTCGCCCTCGAAGATCGGCGTTCCCCCGCCGACGCCCTCGTAGCGGGAGCCCGGTGTCCAGTCCGAGGTGACGACTGCTCCGAAGTTGTATTTGCGCCTCATCTCGGCGTCGGTGATCGCCTTCCAGAGGCGCTCAGGCGTGGTCTTAATGTAGATTTCGTACACTTTCTCCATCGTCTTTTCCTCCAATTTGTGCTTGAGCTCGCTCAGCGTCGCGGCCCAGGGTTCGGCGTACTTGCTCACCCACCGGTCGTGGACGAGCCGGATCGGGACGGGGTTCAGAAAGTGCAGCTTCTCGCGCCCGCGCCGCCGGCTAACCACGAGGCCCGCTTCCTCGAGCAGCCGCAGGTGCTTCATCACACCGAAGCGGGTCATCGGCAGGCGTCGCTCGAGTGCGCTGAGGGTCTGCCCGTCCTGCCTGAACAACTCGTCGAGGAGGTTCCGGCGCGTGGGGTCGGCGAGGGCTCTGAACACATCGTCCATGCCGCCAATAATACGTGACCATTTGGTCACCTGTCAAGCGCGGCCTCAAGTACGGGCGTAATTTTCTTGCGGTCATAGGACGCTCTAGAGTGTGTTGGATTTGCCACAGTCCAACGAACGCATCAGGGTAGCGGACAACTTGTCGCAATGAACGACGAGCTATCCTGCACATAGTCGCTGGGAATTTACTATTAACTGAATTGTCGGGAATGACCTCGAGGCCGTCAGCGATGTTTCGCTAGCTGACGGGTTTCAGCAAGCCAGGGCGATATCATTCTGTACCGTGAGATCGCAAATGGAATAGATGTTTCGACTGTCGAGGTTGATCGGACGTCCGCTTTGCCAGTGATAAATTCCTTGCCCCTGCCAACCGCCGATAACGGGTTTGACGAAACTGTTCCGGTATGACGCCACTTGCGGCCTTTGCCGAAGGGCAGTTCCAAGAACCCGCTGACCACGATGCGATGCAGGATATCGTCTGACCCGATGCGCTCGTAGTTTGTATCCGAATCGTTGAGGAAGCTAACCTCCTCCATCACCTTCGACCAGGTGTAGCGGGATCTGGGAGTTTTACGAAAACTGCCCACACCATAAAGATCAGCGATTGGCGATCGGCAATGCCTAATCACCTTGGTTGTATTTGTGCCGCCTGCTAAAATTCGTTTCGCTACGAGGTAGGTTCTCTCTGTTTGTCACTACGGAGCCAAAGATAAGTAGTGGGTGAGTTTGTGACGTAGCACACGCACACCGACGTGAGTCATTGGCAAGTTGCACCTGCCTTTTAGAACAGCTACTACCCAAAGAACCCACTGCCAGGCTCAGGCTAACTTCCGGCTAGATTAGTCAAAGCGATCTTAGGATCGCTCTGTGTCGCCAAGATCAATGGTCTTTGGAAAAACCACATCGGCCCGGCCCCGATACAACGTCGGAATTCCTGCTCGTGAAACATTCTCCGAGCACTGGATAGACGTGCGCATGAGCTCAGGAATTCGGCTCATGTTGGCTGCCTCCGCGCTGCTGGTGGTCCACATTGATCCTTCAGAGCCTGGCCGATTTGTAGCAGTTACCTATGCAGCGGTAATCCTCTACATAATCTATAGCCTGGCTTTTTACATTCTGTCGATCAACCGCAGTGATCTCTTGCCAGTCAGGCTCATGCACTGGCTTGATGTCGCCTGGTATCTCCTGATAATTGTTCTCGGCACCGGGATCAACAGCGCCTTCTTTTTCTTCTTCTTTTTCCCGATCCTGGTAGCATCCTTTGGGTGGGGCTTTACATCCGGATTCCGTGTGACGCTTGTTTCAGCCGTGCTTTTCATGATGGGCGGCTATTTCTTGGCCCCGTCTGGATCCGAATTTGAGCTAAGCAGATTCTTGTTCCAACCAATCTATATGCTGATTTTGGGCTATATGATATCTCATTGGGGCGGTTTCGAGGTTGAGCTTAAAAGACGTCTGCACCTGTTGAAACAGGTTACCCTTATCTCCAATCCGCGTTTCGGAATCGATCGCACGATCAATTCTGTTATTGAGAGCCTCCGCTCATCCTACGACGCGGAGAGTTGCTTACTGGTGATCTCACTGCAAGACCAGGAAAATAGATCGTACCGCCTGCTTCGAGTAACTCGAGAAAACCTCAATCCCGCGGTTTCCGCCCCGAACATCGACGAGCAAATGGCTGGTCCTTTCCTATTACACGCGGCAGGGGAGGCAGTGATCTACCAAAAAGCTTTTCAGAAGAAAACGCTTCTGTTGGATGTGAACACCGGACGGACTTCCTTTGGTGATTCAGCCACCAGCGATAAAGTGGCCAGCGTGCTTGATGCCGGTTCCTATGTCTCTGTGCCTGTCACTTATCGTAACGAGCCGATAGGGCGTCTGTTCATAATTGGCGGCCGGCGCAAGTTTGATGTTTCGGATATCGATTTTGTCCTGCAGTTGATTGATCACCTTACACCAGTGCTGGAAAACATTCGACTCATCGACAATCTGGCTTCTGATGCCGCCGAACAAGAGCGGCAGCGGATTGCTCGTGACATTCACGACAGTGTTATTCAGCCCTACGTCGGCCTCCAGTTTGGCCTTGCGGCGCTTCGTCAGAAACTCGAAGCAGGAATCGACGTCATCGCGGACGTAAAAGAATTACTGGATCTGACGAACGACGAGCTTGCTGACCTGCGCGGCTACGTGCGGAATCTGCGGGCCGGGGACCTACGGCACGATGTTCTTTTGCCGGCGCTCAAGCGTTTTACTGAGAAATTTTCCTGGGTAACGGGGATAAATGTTGAAGTAGAAGCCCACTGTGAAGCCCACATTACTGATTCTCTTGCGGGCGAACTGTTTCAGATTGTCACGGAAGGCCTGAGTAATATCAGGCGCCACACTCGTGCTAGAGAGGCTAAGGTGGAGTTAACTTGCCAGGGGGGCGTTGTCCTGCTGCAGATAAAAAACAGGACCATGAACACAAGCGGAAACACCCTCTACGGAAGTGATGGCGACCGGGACGGGATGGCAGTTTTTACACCGCGGTCAATCGCCGAGCGAGCTAAATTGCTCGGTGGACACACCGAAGTGTTCTTGGATGAGAACAACTACACCGTGGTGAGTGTAGGTATTCCGCTATAAGAGAGGTCCGAATATCCATTGTGATGACACGCCCTATTAGCATTTTGATCGTAGACGATCACGCGGTCGTTCGGGCGGGTCTGCGCATGCTGATCGAGCACGATCAATCAATGAGAGTCGTTGCCATGGCCGGCAACCGCGCGGAAGCGCTCGCGCTGGCAAAGCAGGAGCAGCCCGAGATAATCATTCTCGATATCGTTCTGGGTGATGACGACGGTTTGGCGTTTCTTCCGGAGTTGTGTGAAGCAAGCTCTAAGTCGCGCGTAATAATACTGACCGGCGTGCAATCTCTCGACGCTCATCGACGAGCAATTCGTCGGGGCGCTTTGGGTATTGTCCTCAAGGACCACGCTGCCGAGTCGCTCTTAAAGGCGATCGTGAAGGTTCATCAGGGAGAAGTGTGGATCGACCGCTCAATGATGGGCAGCGTTCTCAATGATGTGAGGACTGAAAAACGTGCCGAACCGAATCCTGAAGCGGCCAAAATCGCCACCCTCACCCCCAGGGAACGCGAAGTCATCACGTTGGTCGCGGAGGGCCTTAAGAACAAGCAGATCGGAGAACGGCTATTTATAAGCGAGACGACTGTTACCCACCACTTGAGTTCAATCTATTCCAAACTCGGAGTGTCGGATCGTCTCGAGTTAGTGATTTATTCTTTCGCTCAGAAAATTGCCCGGATGCCACAATAAGACTTGGGGGAACAGGGAAGGTCCTTACGATGCCACGGCCTTGCGCCGTAGAACTTCACGCTTTCTGCTAACCAACCACTCGCAAGATGCCACGGCCTTGCGCCGTGGAGCTTCACGCTTGTTGCTAAACCAATAGTTCTCCTCACTCGCAAGATGCCACGGCCTTGTGCCGTGGAGCTTCACGCTTGTTGCTAAACCAATAGTTCTCCTCACTCGCAAGATGCCACGGCCTTGTGCCGTGGAGCTTCACAGGCAGGATTCTGCCATCGTTCTGCGAGAAAAATTGGGAGGATTCTGCCCCAAAAAAAGGCAGCTTACGCCGCTGCGAAACTGTTAGCAACGCCCTTATCATCCACGCGTTATCTTTCCGCGAGCCGCTGTGCTCCCGCCGACGAACATGCCTCTCGAAGTTTGAACAGCGATTTTGAAACGCATTTCCAGCGGCGGTGATTACATTTTACCTGGACCCTTTGTCGTTAAAAGCTGGCATGAACGCTAACTGCGGCGCTTCTATTAGCGCACCCCTGACCGCTATCAAACTGACAGCCGCGGTCTGTTTCTCCACATGAAAGGATCCCCCAGATGAGCAGAATAATTAATAGCAGGAAGCGCCTGGTTATAGCGCTCGGCTTTATGCTGACGGCCCCTCGTGGCCGCCTCTTCCCTATGGACGCTTTCGTCGTTTGCGGCCGGCGCGAAGATACCAAAGCTTTATAAGGACGCGGCGCTTACGACAGAGGGCTACCAGTTCGCGTCCGGCGAGACCGTCTATGCGATGGCCTCGGGACTCACAGCCAGCCGCGGCTACAAATTCGAGGTCCTCGACCCATCCGGAGTGCAAGTCAAGCTCGGAGAGTGCAAGACCGGTAGCACGACAGCGACGGACAACTTTAGTGCGGGCGCCGTTTCGAATTCGGCCGACTTCAAATGGGTTCTTCACGAGTGGACTTCGTCCACCTGCGCGAGCGGTGCTCTAAGCGAGGATGCCGACAACACGCTCGCGTTCAACGTGGCCCAAGCAACCGCTTACCCGACTGCGGGCTTGGTAACGGCGCAGACCACTTTTAACGCCGGCGACACTGTTTATGTGAAGGTCGAGGGCCTGAGCCAGAGCCTGACTGCGTGGAGCGTAACTTGGATTCCTTCCGCCGGCAGCGGTTGTGCGAACACCGGCGGCGGCGACCGCCCGGCTTCGGATGCCAATGGACGTCTGCCAAGTACCGCTGGAAGCTTTCTGCAGTATCAGCCGAATGCTACAGCGACTGGGGATGCCTGGAACCGGCAGGCGAACTACGACGGACCTTGCCCCGCACTCTCCACTAGTAACGGAGGCCAGTGGCAACTGAAGCTTCAAAAAGATACAACTCACTCCGTGACTTTCAATGTGTTCGTAAATGCCACGCCGGTACCGCCGACGGCCGTTAACGACTCTTATTCGATGTCGCCCAATACCACCCTGACCGTCGACGCTGCAAGCGGTGTGCTTGCCAACGATATTCATCAGCGCCCGGTTCAAGCTATCCTCGGCGCAAGCCCGGCGCATGGCACGCTCACGATGTTCAGTACGGATGGCTCATTTGTCTACGTGGCCGATGTAGGATTCAACGGCACGGATACCTTTACCTATAACGAAATGGATTCAACAGGACTCGCGAGCAATACCGCCACCGTGACCATTACAGTTAGGAACGACTTTACGTTCAAGCCATGCTCAAATTTTGCCTATCCTTCCGGGAGCCCGCCGACGCTCTCTAGTGTGATCTTTAACGAAAGCGAAGTCCTTCGTGCGTTCGGCGCTAGTCCGGACGGCAAGATCGTCGCCTGGTACAACGATGAGCACGCCCTGACCCTGGGCGTGCGGCGGGTCATCGTGATCGGAGGGGCCAATCCTGGAACGACTGATTACGACCTTACGCCGCTCAGCACGGATCCGGGCACGGCGATCGATCCAAAGGTCGGTACGACGATCCTGAGTGGGGACCAGGCGGGCACTGACACCGCGACATGGAACTCGACCTACGGGTTCATTGACAAAGGACGGCCGCTATGGCCCGCGCTCTTCATCACCGACATCACCGCCCCAAATCAAAACAGCACGGCAGGCGACTGGCAGCAAGGCGGAACCGCCGCGATCCCGCCGCATGCCGTGTTCGGTACGTGGAAAGGAGCGGTGAGAACTGTCAACTATACTGCGCTGACAGGCGGGCATGCGACGATCACTGTCACGGCGGATGCCGACCCTGCCACGAATAACTGGAATCTCGGGACGGGCGCCGACACTCCACCGGGAGGCTTCGCGCTCTATGCGAACGAGGGCTACGGCGCGGAGGCTCGCTGGGACGCGAGCCGCCTCGGTCTGACTCCGGGGCATAAGTATCGCCTGGAGTTCATGGTGCATGACGGCGATCAGAATAAGAGCGGCGGCGATTCGGGTGAAGGCTGCATGGAAGTGACCGCTCCAGTATCACAAGCGCCGACGCTTTCGCTGGAGAAGACAGCCGACCCAACGACCTACTCTGCAGCGGGCCAGACCATCAACTACAGTTACAAATTAACGAACGGCGGCGTGGTCACGCTGTCCGCTCCGTACTCAGTAACTGACGACAAGGTGACGGTCACTTGCCCGTCAACTCCAAGTACTCTTCCGGCGGGTCAATTTGTTACCTGCACCGCCAGCTACACAACCACACAGGGAGATGTGACTTTCGGTTCGGTGACGAATCACGCCACCGGACATGCCGTGTACAATAACCAACCGGTGGACTCGAACCCGGCGCAAGCGACCGTGACGGCCGTACAAAATCCTTCTCTGACGATCGCGAAGGACACGACCCAGACGACGATTAGTGCTCCAGGTGTGATCAACTACACGATCGCGGTGCACAACACCGGGAACGTCGATCAGACGAACGTGGTGGTGAGCGACGCGTTTGCGGACGCGGGGTCGC
>WNGF01005142.1_pt1 | contig 32882 bp, 29 predicted proteins | sample 5400641 | NCBI WGS metagenome assembly WNGF01 (sample SAMN13153371, study PRJNA577476) | soil metagenome | isolation source: 80 cm soil or saprolite under grassland replicate 2 | place: USA:California | collected 2016-06-15 | reverse complement strand
GCCGGATGGCCCGCGCGAAAGAGGCCTTTCGGCTTGACGAGGTAGACGTCCTCGTTCGGCTCTTGCGGGTCCGGCGCGGGCGGCCTGCGGGTGAACGCCGCCGGTGCGTCGAGGATGCCGTAGCCCGTGTCGCGGTTCCAGCCGCGCGTCCCGACCCGCCGCGCAGAGCGGCGCATGACCTCGAAGAGCTGAGTGTTGGTCAGCGTCGGCCGGACCGTCCAGACTGCCGCCGCCACCGCGGAAACAAGCGGCGCCGAGAAGCTCGTCCCGTCGAGGACGGCATACGGCGAGCCCGACGTGAACGCCTGCGGGATCGCGACCGGGATGTGCTGGCCGGGGGCAGCAAGGTCCATGCGCGACGAGGCGCTCGAGAAGAACGCCGCGCGGTTCGCCTCGTTCGTGGCCCCGATCGTGAGAACGTGCGCGAACGAGGCTGGATACGCGGCCGGGCTGCCCTCGGCACGGGCGTTCCCGGCGGACGCGACCACGAGCGAGCCGAGGGCGAACGCGGCGAGGATCGCGTGCTCTTCGATCGGCAGCCGCCCGCCGCCGCCCAGGCTGAGGTTGATCACGCCCGGGCCGTGCGCGATCGCGGCTGACAGGCCCGCGATCTCGTCGCCCAAGGTCAGGTCGCCGGCGGGACTCGCGTCCCAGAGCTGGAGCTTCGCCTGCGGATAGACGCCGACGAGGTCGCCGCCGCCGATCTGGGCGCCGACGACCGACGCCGTCGCGGTGCCGTGCAGCTCCCCACCGAATGCAGGCGAGAACGTCTGGGTATTCAGGGCGCTCGTGTCCGGGCGGCCGGCGAAGTCCGGGTGCGAGAGGTCGGTGCCGGAGTCGATCATCGTCACCGGGAAGCCCGGGCCCGGCGGCGTCCAGCGGTCTGCGCCGACGGCAGTCCACCACCATTCCTGAGGACAGAGCGGGTCGAGACACGCCAGCAGCGGTCTCTGGTCGTCGGCGCGGAGCGGCAGGTCCGGCGTCACCGACCTCAGCAGGTCTTGCGCGCGCAAGACCGGCAGCAGTCGGGAGGCCGCAGGGCTGGGCAGCCGCCAGAGCGCGAGCTGCGGAGAGATCAGGCGGGCGCCCGCCTCGTGCAGTCCGAATGCGAGCCCGCCGGTGGGTGTCCGGTTCAGCTCCACGAGCGTACGGGGGTACGCGCGTAGGTCCTGTACCGTCTGCGCCCGGGGCAGGACGGGACGGCCGCTGTGCACCGGTAGCCCGCCGGCGCGTGCGGGGGCGCAGAGCGACAACGAGACCGTGCCGATCAGGGCGATGCGCCGCACGAGGCCGGACACCGTAGCGACAATCGTTCCGTGGCCAAGGTGTTCGTCGGCATCGGCTCGAATCTCGGCGATCGCGAGCGCCAGATCGCGTCGGCGCTCGAGCTGCTCGCACAGGAGACCGGGGTCGAGGTGGTCGCGGTTTCGACGCTCCGGGAGACCGAGCCCGTCGGCTACCGCCAGCAGCCGCGCTTCCTCAACGGCGCGGTTGCGCTCGAGACGCAGCTGCAGCCACGCGATCTGCTCGACCGGCTGCTGGGGATCGAGCGGCGCCTGGGCCGCATGCGTGGGGAGGGGCCGCGCTTCGGCCCGCGCACGATCGACCTCGACCTGCTCGTCTACGGCGGAGAGACGATCGACGAGCCCGGCCTGCAGGTCCCGCACCCGCGACTCACCGAACGAAGGTTCGCCCTAGAGCCGCTGGCGGAGCTCGACCCGGCGCTGGAAATCCCCGACTTCGGCCCGGTTCGGGACCTGTTGGCAGGGCTACAATGAACGCTCGATGTCGCATCTCGACGAGTTGGACGAGTTCGAGGCCGAGCTCGAGCTCGGCCTCAAGAAGGAGTACTCGGCGGTCTTCGGCCTGTTCCGTTACTGCGTAGTGACGCAGGACGCGACGTACCTCTGCAACCGGCTCGACCTCCAGTACGTCCCGCAGCAGACCTACCCGTTCTTCCAGCTGAAGATGGAGGACGTCTGGGTCTGGGACAAGAACCGGCCGACCCGGATCATCCCGCGGGCGGAGGTCTATACCTCGAGCGACGTCACCGTCGAGGAGCTGCGAGGCGACGGCGACGAGCCGACGCTGACCGCCGAAGCGCTCGCCGAGCGAATCGGCGAGCCGCTCTCGTCGGACGAAGACCTCTAGTCGCCGCTGCTGGGCTCGCCGTCCGCGCCCACGTAGGGCTCGGCTTCCGGAAGCTTGTCGACGACGAAGTACCGCTCGGTTCGCTCGACGACACGCTCGATCTTCAGATCTTCGTGACCGGGAAGGACGGCGAAGCGATCGTCGTCGGAGCGGACGTGCTCGTATTCGGCCCGGGTCATCGAGATGGGGGTGTCGCACTCCGCGCTGCCGCACTCGCAGCGAAACTCGAGCAACTCGTCGTCGGGCAGGACCTGCAGGCGCTCTCCGATCTCGGCGATCCGCTCGTTCACCTCGCGGAAGAGAGCTTCGTTCTTCGCCAAGCGGGCGTCCCGAGCGTCCATCGTCGTCGATTGTAGGCCGCGCCTAGCTTCTTCTGGGGGCTTCGCGTCTAGGTCGTGTGGAATGACACAACGGTTGGGGCTGGCGCTCGCAACGCTGGCGGCAGGCGCAGGACTTCTCGCCACCACCGCCGTCGGCTTCAGCGCGCCGGCGAAGTCGGACGGGATCCTCAGAGTCGGCGGCATCGGCAACCTCGATTCCGTCGATCCTGCGATCGCCTACGGAACCACCTCCTGGATGTTCGAGGACGCGACAGGGGCGACGCTCTTCCGCTATGCGGACGGCAACGTGGTGGCCGAGGTCGCGAAACGGTTCACCGTCTCGAAGAACGGACGGGTGTACCGGTTCTTCCTGCGGCGGGGGTACCGCTTCAGTGACGGGAAGGCGGTCCGGGCGGGCAGCTTCGCGTACGCGATCGAGCGCGCGCTCAATCGCCAGCTCGACTCGCCGGGCGCGGGGTTCGTCGACCGCATCGTCGGCGCCCTCGCATATAGCCGTGGCGCAGCCGGCGGCGTCAGGGGGTTACGGCCAGTGGGCTGACGCTCACGATCAGGCTCGTTCATGCCGATCCGAACCTGCCCGCGGTCCTGACGCTGCCGTTCTTCCAGGCGGCCTCGTCGAAGCTCCCGCTGAAGAGCGAGGTCATCACCGTCAACCACGTCGGCGACCTGCCGACAGCCGGCCCGTACACGTGGTCGTTCAACGACCCGAACCATCAGGCAAGCATCGTCAGGAATCCGTACTACCAGGGGCCTCGCGGTCGCCACCTTGCGGGTGTGCAGTTCGACATGCGCCTCGACGACAACACGTGCTTCGAGCAGACGAAGGCGAACCAGCTCGACATCGGATGCCTTCCGCCCGACCAGGTCGCCGGCGTGGCCTTGCAGTACGGCGTCAGCCGCACCAGGCCGGTCGGCACCGGGCGGTTCTGGGTCAAGCCGGTGGGGTGCCAATTTACGCTCTTGTTCCACCACCGGAGAGCGCTCTTCTCGCAGAACCTGCGCCTCCGGCAGGCGGTGAACTGGGCAGTGGACAGAACAGCGGTTGCGGAGTTGTACGGCCCATACGCCGTGACGCCCTGGACGCACATTCTCCCGCCGGGCTTCCCGGGCGCGATCACCGCTGGCCAGCTTCAGCCGTACTCACTCAGGCCGAACCTCGCGAAAGCCCGGCAGCTGGCCGCGGGCCACCTCCGTGACGGGAACATCCGGGTTGCATATCAATCAGCCGGAAGAGTCGGTCCGGCCACGGCCGAGATGATTCATCAGGCGCTGATCGACCTCGGGTTCGATCCGTCGCGGATCGACATGCAGGGGTTTGCGGGGCCCAGTTTCATCGAGGCCGTCGCCGGCACGAACCCTCCGTTCGACCTGGTAGTGGGCATCGGGCTCTGCTCTGACACTCCCGACCCGGCGACGTTGCTCCAGCCGTGGTTGAGCTTTGGGCCCTTCAGTCCACAGAGCGCCGCATACAGGCGCAAGCTCGAGGCGCTCTCCCGCGCGCTCAAGGGCAAGGCACGGCTTCGCGCCCTGGGCAGGTTCGATCTCGAGCTGACGAAGAAGCTGGCTCCGTCTGCCATGCTCTCGACCTCGAACGACCTCACATTTTTCTCCGATCGCGTGGACCCGGCGAGCCTCGCGTACTCGCCGGTCTACCGCTGGAGCTTCACGGCGCTCAGGCTCAAGTAGGCTCGGCCCATGGCCGGGCTCCTGGCGATCGACGTCGGGAACACGCAGACGGTGCTCGGGCTCTTCGACGGTGAAGAGCTGCGCGAGCACTGGCGCGTGGCGACGGAGTCGGAGCGGACCGGCGACGAGCTGGCGCTCCTCTTGCGCGGGCTGGTGGACCTCTCGAGCCTCGAAGGGGTTGCGCTGTCGTGCACGGTGCCCGCGCTCGCGCGCTCCTACGAGGAGCTGGCCGGCCGGGCCGGGCTGGAGCTGCTCATGCTCGGCCCCGGCACGCGGACGGGGATTCCGATCCGCTACGAGGATCCGCGGGAGGTCGGGCCCGACCGGATCGCGAACGCGGTGGCGGCGCTCGAGCGCTACGGGGCGCCGTGCATCGTCGTCGACTTCGGGACGTCGACGAACTTCGACGTCGTCTCGGGCGAGGGCGAGTACGTTGGCGGCGTCCTCGCGCCCGGGATCGAGGTCTCGATGAACGCGCTCGCCGCGCGGGCGGCGCGGCTGTTCAGAGTGGACTACTCGGCGCCGCCGACCGTGATCGCGAAGAACACCGCGGCGAGCCTCCAGTCTGGGCTCGTCTACGGCTTCGCCGGGCAGGTGGACGGAATCGTCGAGCGCATTCGCGGCGAGCTGGGCGCGGAGGCGCCGACGGTCGCGACGGGCGGTCTGGCAGAGCTGATCGCCCCGCATGCGCGGACGCTGGAGCGCGTGGACCCGTTCCTAACCCTCGAAGGCGTACGCCTGGTCTGGGAACGGAACCCAAGCGGCTAACCGCCGCCGTAGATCGAGATCGGTAGGTCGAGGACGACGTCGTCCTCGCCGCTCGGGAGCTCCGCTTCAAGCCGCTCGAGCACCTCGGCAGCGCCGGGCGCGGCCGCGAAGAGACGCTGCTCGACCTCGCCCAGGGCCTCGAGTTGCACCAGCTCCTGCTTGAACGGCCGAGGGAAACGGCCGCGGCCGAGATACCAGCCGTAGAACTTCTTCAAGAACCCCGTCGCACGCTTCTCGCCGAGCTCCTGCACCGTCGCACGCATGAACAGGATCAGCTCGGCGACGACTTCCTCGCGCGTCGGCGGCCCAGCCTCGCCCTCGACGATCTCCCGCAGCGCCCAGGGATTCCCCTGCGCCGCCCGGCCCACCATCACGGCAGCCGCGCCCGTCGTCGCCAGGATCGCCTGCGCGCGCGCCCGCGACGTGACGTCCCCCGATGCCACCACGGGCACGTCCACGCGCGAGACCAGCTCCGCGGTCAGCGAGTGGTCGGCCTCACCCGTGTACATCTGCCGCGCCGAGCGCGGGTGCAGGGTCAGCGACTCCGCGCCCGCCTCGACCAGCCGCGGCCCGAGCTCTAGGCACGCGCGCGAGCCGTTCTCCAACCCGCGCCGCATCTTCACGGTCACCGGCACCGAGACAGCACCCGCGACCGTCGAGACGATCCCGCAGGCCCGCGCAGGATCCTCGAGCAGCGTCGCGCCCGCGCCGGTCTTCGTCACCTTCTTGACGGGACAGCCGAAGTTGACGTCGACCAGGTCGGCGCCGGCGTCCTCGACCATCCGGGCCGCCTCCGCCATGACCGACGGCTCCGAGCCGAAGATCTGCACCGCCAGCGGCCGCTCGTCCGCCGCGATCCGCAAATAGCCGAGCGTGCGCTCGTTCCCGTGCTGCAGGCCGGCGCAGCTGACCATCTCGGAGCACACCAGCCCCGCGCCGTAGCGCCGCCCCTGGCGGCGGAACGCCTGCACGCTCACGCCCGCCATCGGCGCCAGCACGAGGCGCGTGGGGATCTCGATGTTGCGGATCCACCAGGAGCTGCGGAGATCTACCTGCACAGGAGCGGAAAATGGTATCGGTAAGAGGGGTTGACGTCCGTCCACCCGGATAGGTAACATCCCCGCCCGCGATGGCGCCTCTGCGCCGCGCGTTTTTCTTTCAGGAGGCCCATGAAGGACGTCATCCTCACACCGGAAGGCTACGAGAAGCTTAAGCAGGAGATCGAGCACCTTTCGACCGTCAAACGCCGCGAGGTGGCCGATCGCATCCGCGTCGCTCGCGAGTTCGGCGACATCGCCGAGAACGCCGAGTACGACGACGCGAAGAACGAGCAGGCGTTGCTCGAGCACCGCATCGCCACGCTCGAGGAGCGGCTGCGCAATGCACGCGTGCTCAGTAAGAAGGACGTCGCGAAAGACGTCGTGTCCGTCGGTTCGAAGGTGCGCCTGCGCGACATCGCCGCGAAGCAGACGTTCGAGTACCGGATCGTCGGCTCGGCCGAAGCGAACCCCACCGAAAACAAGCTCTCGAACGAGTCGCCGGTCGGCAAAGCGATCATCGGCCGCAAGAAGGGCGAGACCGTCGAGGTTGAGGCCCCGCGCGGCGCGATGAAGTTCAAGATCCTGGAAATCAAGGCCGCGTAGCAGCGCTAGGGTGGCGCTCGGTGTTCGAGCGCTTGACCGAACCGGCGCGACATGTCGTGGTTCTCGCGCAAGAGGAAGCGCGGGCGCTCAAGCACAACTACATCGGCACCGAACACCTTCTGCTCGGCCTTCTTCGCGAATGGGACGGCCTTGCTGCGCGCGTGCTCGACTCCCTCGGCGTCACGATCCAGGAGGTCCGAGCTCAGGTCGCGAGCATCGTCGGTCAAGGCGACAACGTCACGACGGGCCAGATTCCTTTTACGCCACGCGGGAAGAAGATCCTCGAACACGCGCTGAAGGAGGCGCGCGAGCTCGGGCACAACTACATCGGCACGGAGCACCTCCTGCTCGGCCTTGCCCGTGAGAATCAGGGCGTCGCGGCGCGGGTTTTGCTTGGTCTCGGGGCCGACGCGCAGAGGATCCGCGGTGAGGTCATGCGGCTCCTCGCCGCGGAGCCTCCACCGGAAGAAACGCTCGATGGCGATGACCTCCTGGGTGAGTTGCGTGCGATAACGCAGGCGAAGGAGGCGGCGATCGAGGCTCGCGAGTTCGAGCGTGCGGCCAAGCTTCGCGATAAGGAACGCCGCCTTCTAGGGCGGCTACGGGTTGGCCACGAGCTGCCGATCGTCGCACAGGAGATCCGGCTCGGCGGGAAACCTCCGTTGATAGTCCGCCTGGACGAGGCGATCCCGCTCGCGCTCGGTTGGCTCCTGTTCGCTGTCGCGCTCGGGATTGGGATCCTCATCGGCTGGCTGATCTGGGGCTGACGGCCACTAGACTCGCGCGATGCTGCCGAAGCGGTTTCCCGAGCGCGAAGAAGTCGCTGCGGTTCGGGCTGAGGCCGAGAAGGCCGAGCCGGGGGAGTCGCTCGAGCAGGAGCATCGTGTCGCCGGGCGGGTCATGGCTCGGCGCGAGATGGGGAAGCTCACCTTCCTCGATCTCGTCGATCGCTCCGGGCGCATCCAGCTGATGTCGCCGGAGAAGGTCGACGTCGATCTCGGCGACATCGTCGGCGTCGCCGGCAAGCCCGGCCGCTCTCGCCGGGGCGAGCCGTCGCTGGCGGTCACCGAGCTCCAGCTGCTCGCCAAGATCCGGCGCCCGCTGCCCGACACCTTCCACGGCGTCACCGACGTCGAGACCCGGTACCGGCAGCGCTACCTCGACCTGCTGATGAGCGAGGAGTCGCGCGAGCTCGCCGCCACGCGCACGAAGATCGTCCAGGAGGTTCGCGCCTACCTCGACAGCGATGGCTTCATTGAGGTCGAAACGCCGATCCTGCAGCCGCGCTACGGCGGCGGGTTCGCGGAGCCGTTCGTCACCCACTCGAATGAGCTGGACGCCGACCTCTACCTGCGGATCGCGGACGAGCTCTATCTCAAGCGCCTGCTCGTCGGCGGGCTGGAGAAGGTCTACGAGCTGGCGAAGGACTTCCGCAACGAGAGCATCTCCTACAAGCACGCGCCCGAGTTCACGCAGGTCGAGTGGTACGAGGCCTACGCCGACTACCGCGACACGATGAAACGCGCGGAGGCGCTGGTCGAGCGCGCGTCGCTCGGCTCGATCGGCACGACCAAGGTCACCTTCCGTGGGCACGAGGTCGATCTCGCTCCTCCTTGGCAGCGGGTCCGCTTCGTCGAGGCGCTCGCGCAGAAGGGGGCCTGGTCGCGCGACGAAGCCGAGCTCCGCGCGAAGCTCGAGGAGGCCGGCGTCGACACCGCGCGCGACACCTCCTGGGCACAGCTCGCCGACCACGCGTACTCGCACTTCGTCGAGCCCGAGCTGATCGAGCCGACGATCGTCTACGACTGGCCGATCGAGCTCTCGCCCTTCGCGCGCACGACCGACGAGGACGACACGCTGGTCGAGCGCTTCGAGGCCGTCGTAGGCGGGATGGAGTTCGCGAACGCCTTCAGCGAGCTGAACGACTCCGAGGAGCAGGCGCAGCGCTTCGCGATGCAGGAGGCCGAGCGGGCCGCGGGCGCCGAGGAGTCGGAACCGGGCGATCCGGACTTCGTGGAGGCGCTGGCATACGGGATGCCGCCCACGGGCGGGTGCGGGATCGGGATCGACCGGCTCACGATGGCGATCACCGGCAGCGACGCGATCCGCGACGTGATCCTCTTCCCGGCGCTGCGGCCGCGGGAGTAGTGGAGCCGGAACGGCGCTACGCGCTCGACGCGCTGCTCGACGCGCTCGGGCTTCCGTTCGACGAGTCGGTGGGCGTGGACGAGGGCCGGCTCGACGAGGTGTTCTCGCTGCTCACGCTTGCGCACGAGCGCGGGGCTGAGCTCGACGAGCACGGGCGGCCGGTTCCGCCGGCGAAGCCGCGGGGGCCTCGCGTTGCCGAGATCGCGGCGGAGCTCGGGCTCGAACGGCGTGGCTACCCGGGCGGCGACCGCTTCCTGGTCGCGCTCACCCACGACGTCGACCTGCTCGGCGCGGGGGGTTTCACGACGGCGCTCCGACGGCTCGCGCGGGGTCGGGTCCCGGAGGGCCTGGCGCTGTTGATCGACGCAGCGCTTCGGCGAGATCCCGCCTTCCCGCTCGAGCGGATGGGGCCTGCGTCGACGTGCTTCTTCCTCGCGCGCCAGGATGACCCGCACGACGGCTACCCGGAGCGCTACCGCCCGGCGCTCCCGCAGGCGCTCGAGCGGGCCGACGCGGACGGGCGGGAGATCGCGCTGCACGCGTCCTACCGATCGCGCGAGACCCGTGGCGCGATCTCCGCCGAGGCAGCCGAGCTCCTCAAAACCGCAAGTAACAGTCTGTTACTAAGTGGGTTGAGACACCACTACTTGCGCAGTGATCCGGACCGGCTCGCGGCGGAGCTCCGTGCCGCAGGGCTGCGCTACGACTCGAGCATCGGGTGGCCGTCACGCCCGGGTCTGCGCGCCGGGACGCCGTACCCGTACCGCCTCTGGGACGCCGAGCGCCGCGAGCCCGGCGCCTGGGAGCTGCCGCTCGCGCTGATGGACGCGACCCTCGCGGAGGAGCGCTACCTCGGGCTTGGCGCGGAGCAGGCCTACGAGGTCGCGGTCGAGACGCTCGAGCCGGTCGCCGAGCACGGGGGCGCCGTCGCCATTCTCTGGCACCCGCCGTCCCACCACCCCCGCCTGTCGCGCGGCTACGACCGCGTCTACCGCCGCCTGCTCGCCTGGATCGAGGAACAGGGCGGCTGCACTGGGACCGCCGGCGAGACACTCGACCGCTGGGAAGCCCGGCGCAAGCCCTAGCCGAACAGGCGCTCTGCAAGCAGCGAGACGAGCATCGCCAGGTCGTCCGCGGTGCGCCGCTGCTCGGCCATCGTCAGCCCCAGCGGGTCGCCGAGCTCGGCCACGGGAGCATCCCGGAAGTCGGGCGGCCGCGCGGCACCCGCCTGGCGCACGCGCACGCGAGCGCGCTCGACCGGATCGCTGGGTAGCGGCGGCCCGGGGATGGCGTGCAGCAAGTCGACGAGCTCCGGGAGCGTGAAGGTCCGTTCGCGGCGGGCGCCGGCGTCGACGACAGCGGTGCGGACGTGACGGCGCTCGAAGCCGAGCACGAGATCGAACGGCGTCAGCTCGACGGCGGCGAGCCCGCGGGCGCGGTGGCCGGAGAGGTCGAGCCCGAGCGTCTCGGCGATCTCGATCGCCTCGGGGAGGGCGGGCCGCCGGCCCAGGTCGAGAGTGCCGAGCGAGGCGATCCGCACCGGTAGTCCCTGCGTCTCGCGCTCCAGTAGCGCCGCCGCGAGCGGGCTCCGGAAGCGGTTCCCGGTACAGACGAACGCGATCCGGAACTCGGAGACCTCGGTGCTCAGCGGGCTTGCCCTTCGTCGAATCCGACCGAGTCCTCGATCCGAAGTTGCCGCGAGCGCAGGAGCGGGCCGACGACCCGCGGCGCAAGGCGCAGCGCCCGCGACTTCCACACGAGCTTCGGCTCGCTCGGGGCCAGAGCAGCGGCGGCGCGGTAGCTCGCCGCTGCCTCGCCGTAGCGGCCTCTCCGCAGCGCCGCGTCACCCTCGCGACCGAGCTCGGCAGGCCCAGGGCCGGCGAGGCGACGATCGAGGTAGGCGCGCTCCTCCGCGGTCAGGTCGTCGCGGGCGGCGGCCTTGCGCAGAACGGCCTCGGCGTGCTCGTCCATCCGAGCGCGCTCGGCGGAGAGGCCGGAAGCGCCCCAGCGGTAGAGCGCGAGCGGCCGAGGCTGCAATGCGATCCGGTTGCCGGCGTAGATCGCGCGCAGCCAGAAATCCCAGTCCTCGGCCACCTCGAGCTCGGTGTCGAAGGAGCCGATCTCCTCGGCGAGCGTCTTCGGGAATAGGGACATCGTCGAGACGAAGTTCTGCTCGAGAATCGCGAGCCGCTGGCGGTCCGGCGCCGGGAAGCGGCCCTTGTAGCGCGTGCGGGACGGGTGGATGCCGCCGGCGAAGAGCCAGTAGCAGTTCGAGGTGGCGATCCCGCCTGCGCGGTCATACGTCTCGACGAGCGCCTCGAGGTGACGCGGCAGGAGCACGTCGTCGGCATCGCAGAAGGCGATCACCTCCCCCCGCGACTCGCCCACACCGCGGTTGCGGGCGGCCGCGACGCCTGAGTTTCCCTGCCGGACGACCCGGACCGGCTCCGGGAACGCCGCTGCGATCGTGCCCGTGGCGTCGCGAGAGCCGTCGTCGACCACCACGACCTCGAAGTCGCGGTAGGTCTGCCACAGGACGGACGAGACCGCGGCTCCCACCGTCGTCTCGGCGTCGTACGCCGGGATGACGACCGAGACCCTCACGCCAGCCGCTCGTAGAGCTCGAGGAAGCCCCGGACGAGGGCGGCGTCGGAGCCCGCGCCTTCGACGCGGCCGCCGGCCTCAGCGAGTCGGGCCGCGAGCTCGCGGTCGTCGAGGACGCGGCGCAGTGCCTCGGCGAGCGCTTCCGGTTCCTCCGGAACGAGCAGCGCGTCGCGCCCGTCCACGAGCAGCTCGCGCACGCCGCGCACGTTGGTGGCGACGAGCGGCGTGCCGGAGGCGAGCGCCTCGAGGGCCGTCAGCGGCAGCCCCTCCCAGCGCGAGGGCAGGACGACCGCGTCGGCCGCGCCCATCAGCGCCCGCGCGTCCTGCCGCACTCCGGTGAAGATGACGGGCGCCTGCTGCTCGGCCGCGAGGCGCTCGAGCTCCCCCCGTAGCGGCCCGTCGCCGACGATCGCGAGCGTCGCGTTCGGGACCTCCTTGATTGCGCGGATGGCAAGTGCGTGGTTCTTCTGCTCGGCGAGGCGCCCCACGGCGACGACGAGCCTCGTCCCGGGAGGGGCGAGCTCCGCGCGGTCTGCGGGCGGCGGCGCGGGCCCGACCGCGTTCGGAACCGTGGCCACCGGCGTCAATCCGTGCTCCTCGAGCGCAGCGGCCACGCCGGGGCCGCATGCGACCGGCGCGAGTCCGGAGAGGCGGACGAGCCGCACAGTCGCCGGCCAGTCCTCCTCCGCCACGCCCTGTAGGTTCACGAGCCCGGGCGGACGGCTCCCGCGCCGGCTGACGAGACCGGCTGCCAGCGCCATCGTCGGGTTGTACGCGTGGATCACGTCCGGTCGCGACGACCGTGCCGCGCGCCGGACCGCCGCCGCGGCCGCGGGCAGGCGCCAGCGCCGTCGCCGGACCATCGGGAGCGGGAACGGCTCGGCGTCGAGCTCGGCCGCGAGCGGACCGGGAGCGGCGGCCACGAAGGCCTCGTGCCCCGCCTCCCGCGCGCCGCGATACGCCGAGAGCAGTATGCGCTCGGCGCCGCCGGTCCCTAGCTCCTGGATCACGTGGAGGATCCGCACAGCTCCTCGTAGAGCGCGACCGTCCGAGCAGCAATACCGTCTGCCGAGAAGCGCTGCCGGACGCGCTCCTGACCTCGCCGCCCGAGCTCGTCGCGCCGCTCGGCGCTCTCTGCGAGCGAGTCGAGCGCGGCGGCCAGAGCCTCGGGCCGCTCCGGCTCCACGAGCACGCCGGTCTCCCCGTCGAGCACGAGCTCCGGGATACCGCCCACGCGGGTCCCAACCACGGGCAACCCGGCAGCCATCGCCTCCAGGATCGCGAGCGGCAGGTTGTCCGCCCGTGAGGGCTGGACGAGCACGTCGAGAGCCGCGAGCGGACCGGTCATGTCCGAGACGAAGCCGTGGAAGCGAGCCTCGACGCCCAGCTCGCGCGACTGCCGCTCGAGCTCGTCCCACAGCGAGCCGGTGCCGTAGATCTCAAGTCGCAGCGGCCTGCGCGCGAGCCGCGCAGCCTCGAGCAGGACGTCGATCCCCTTCCAGTGCTCGAGGTTCGCCGCGACCCCGGCGACCATCACCCCGTCGCGCGCCGGCCGAGCCCCGTTCGCGTCCACTTCCACGCCGTAGGGGATCACGTGCACGAGCCGGGCCGGGAAACCGTGGGCGACCATGAAGTCGGCCATCGCCTGCGACGGCGCGACGACATGACCGAGCCGCGTCAGGGCCGACTCGACCCTCAGGTAGCCCTGCACCAGCCACGCGATCCGCCCGCGCGAGACTCCGGGCGGGTCGGGAGCGTCCTCGCGGCCGATGCGGGCGGCGATCTCCTCGGGCATGCCGTGCAGCGTATGGACGACACGTGCGCGCCGCGCTCGGCCGGCGAGACGGCCGAAGAGACCCGCCCGGCGGTCGTGCGTGTGAACGACGTCGGCGTCTTCGAGGTGCGGCCAGAGCGCGGCGGCTCCGGCGAGGTCGAGCTTGTGCCGGACCGGCACCGCGACGGCCGGCACGTCGAGGCGGCGAAAGCTCTCGGCCAGCTCCTCGCTGGCGCACAGCACGCGCACGTCCATCCCGGCGGCTGCGACCCGCGGCGCCAGCTGTCTCAGGTGCGTGAGGGGGCCGCCGCGCTCGATCGTCGAGACGTAGACGACCCTCATCCAGCGTCGGCCCGCTCGCGTCCGTGCGTCCAGATCGCGGCGGCCAGCCCCCCGAACAGCCAGAACGGGAGGAAGTACTGCTCGGAGAGGAACATCGAGCTCACGATCGCGATCGTCAGCGACACGCGCACGGCGGCGACGAAACCGCGGTCTCCATAGCCCGCCTCCAGCGACGCGGTCAGGCGGACGAACGCCAGCACCAGGTACAGGGCGAGCAGGCACATCGCGGCGACGCCCAGCTCCGCACCGATATCGAGGAGAGCGTTGTGCGCAACGGTGAGCGTGAAGGTGCCGACGGGCTGCCCGGTCAGCTTGTTGTAGTAGAACTGGAAGTTGCCCGGGCCGACGCCGAGGAAGGGGTGATCGGTCACGAGGCGGCCGGCGGCGCCCCAGGCTCCGAAGCGCGTCGAGACGTTTTGCTGAGCCACGTTTTGCTTGAGCAGCACCGCCTCGTGGAACCGCTGCGGGTTGCTGTGGATCACGAGCAGGACGCCGACCGCAGCGAGCGCTCCGGCCGTGAGCGTCAGCTGCACGCGACGGCGGTCCGTCACGACGAAGAGAAGGAAGCCGACTGCAAGCCCGACGAACGCGCCCCGCGAGAGGCTCAGCAGGATCGCCGCCGAGACGAGCCCGATTGCGCCGAGCAGGAACGGGCGGAGGAGCTTCGGCCCGTCCAACAGGACAAACATCAGCGGGAGCGAGGTGGCGAGGACGAAGGCGAAGTCGTTCTGGTTCACGTACGACAGCGTCGCCAGCTCCTGCTTGCCCGCGAGGTACTCGTGCAGCCCCAGCCCCGCGGCGACCGAGCAGCAAACGGCGAGCGTCCACGCGATTCTCCGCTGCAGAAGGCGGTCGTGGCCGAGCTGCGTGACGATCAAGTACACCGCCGCGAAGCTCGCGTAACGCGTGGTTGTCGTGATCGCGGCGTTCGTCTGCCCTGCCTGGAGGGTGGAGAGCATCGCGAACGCGAGGATCCCCAGCACGAGCGCCTGCCCGCGCTCGAACACGAGCACGCGCCTCTGCCTCAGCATCGTTAGCAGGAAGCTCGCGATGCAGATACCGCCGGCGAGCTTCGTAATGCTGATCCCGGCCGGGCCGGTCCGGAAGGCGCCCTCGAGCGGAGCGGTCGCGACGACGAACAGCACGGCCAGGTCGGTCCGCGCAAGGAGCACCAGCAGGGCCCCGGCCGCCCCGACGGCAAGCAGCGTCGTCCAGGGCCGCACGGCGGCGCCGAGCGCGAGCGTTCCGGCCGCCGCGGCGAGCCCGAGCAGGCCGAGGAGCGCGAGCCCGTCCGGGAGCCGTCGCCCGAGCGCTGCCTCGACGCCTGCCCCGGTCACCACCGGACGCTCCGGCTCAGCGGGCGGCGCGGCGCCGCGACGACAGCTTCCGGCTCTCCTCGTCGCCCGTAGGCTGGACGTAGTAGCTCGAGCCGCGGACCGCCGCGGAGTAGTTGAGCACGGCCGCGGTCGGCGTGACCGAGATCAGCGCGAGGCGATCGACGGCGGCGCGGACCTGACGGCGCAGCGCGTACCCGGCCCGCGCGACGAGGAGCGTCGCGTCGGTGTAGCGGGCGACAATCCGCGCGTCGCTGATCGGGATCACCGGCGTGCAGTCGATCACCACGGCCTCGTAATCCCGCTCCAGGTTCGCCAACAGCCCCGGGAACTCGGCGGTCAGCAGCTGGCCGGGATCGGCGGCGCGGCGGCCGGCCGGGAGGACAGCGAGCCCGTCGTCGGTCGTGCGCACGGCATCCGTCAGCGGAGCCTCGCCGAGCAGGACGTTGATCAGGCCCGGCGACCTCGGGAGCTGGAGCAGCTCCGCGATCCGGCCCCGCCGCAGGTCGGCGTCGACGAGCAGCGTGCGCGTGCCCGCCCGTGCGAGCGTCGCCGCGAGTGCGAACGCGACCGTTGTCTTGCCGTGGCTGCCGTCCGGGCTGGTGACGACGACGGAACGGATGCTGTCGTCGGCGAATAGGAGATTCGTGCGCAGGTCGCGCATCGCCTCGGCCACGATTCGGAGGCGCTTGTTCGTGAGGTCCTCGGGCGAGCGCATCTTCAGCACCGCCGACTCGGACGGGATCTCCGCGTAGACCGGCACGCCGGTGACGTCGGCGAGCTCGTCGGCGGTCTCGATCTTCGTGGTCAGGCTCTCGCGCAGGACCGCCGCGCCGAGCCCGAGACCGAGCCCGAGCAGGGCCGCGACGAAGAGGGTGAGCTTCGTGCGCGGGAAGACCGGCGAGACGGGAAGCGCCGGCGCGTCGATCTCGTCCAGCTTGAGGGAGGGGACGCCGATTTCGCCGGACTCGGCCCGTTCCAGCAGCGCCTGCGTAGCCGCCGCGGCGCTCTGCTGCGCGCGGAATCGGCTCGTGCAGCGCGACTTGATCTTGATGATTCCGGTCCCCTTGAAGGTGTCCACGCCCACGTCGCAGAGCCGGCCGCCGAGGATCTCCCGCGCGCGCTGAAGCGTCGTCCGGGACGTCGCGGCGTCCGCATAGATCGGCACGACGTTGTCGAGGATGCTGAACAGGAACAGCTCGTTGCCCTGCTTGGCCGGCGTCAGGGTGAGCGTCGCAGAGGACTGGTACTCCTTCTCGACCAGTTTGGTCGCCGCGTAGGAGGGGCCGACGACCGCGAGGATGACGATCACGATCAACAGCTTCCGCTGCCAGAACACCCGCAAGAGATCGTTGAAGGTCACGTCACGTTCCTCCGGAGGCGCGGCGAGCCGGTCCCCTCATTGCTTCGGGAGGACCGAACAATACCCTTCGTGTAGGTGGCTCAACCACGCCGTCTCCTGGTCGCCGCGCAGCCGCTCGACGGCGGTGTCGCCCGGCATGTGATCGCGCTCGTGGGATCGCTCCCACACGATCGCTTCGCGGTGGACGTCGCATGTCCGCGAACGTCGACGACCTGGGCGGAGCTCGAGGGGGTGCCGGGCGTCGAGCTCCACGCCATTGGTCCGCACCGGCGGGCCCACGCCGGGGACACCGCCTCCCTGCTGACGCTGGCGAGGCTGGCGGGGCGGGCCGACGTGCTGCACGTCCACTCCTCCAAGGCCGGGTTTCTCGGCCGGGTCGCGTCGCTGCTGCAGGGACGCCGGCGCAGGTGCGTGTTCACGCCCCACGGCTGGTCGTTCTGGGCCGCCGAGGGCGCCGAGTCCCGCCTGTACGCGGGGGTCGAGCGGGCGGCCGCGCGCTGGTGTGGCGCGATCGTCGCGCTCTCGCGTGACGAACGCGATGCCGGGCTGGCGGAGGGCGTGGGCAGGCCGGAGCAGTACCGCGTGATCCCGAACGGGGTCCGGCTCGATCGATTCGTGCTGCCCCGCTCGCCCGTCCGGGGGCGGATCCAAGCGCCCCGACCTGGCACTGCGCGCGCTGGCGGCGGTGCGCACCAGAGTCCCGGAGGCGGAGCTGCACGTCGTCGGCGACGGGCCGCTGCGGGGCTCGGCCGAGCGGCTCGCCGGGGAGCTCGGGCTCGGCGAGTCGGTCCGTTTCCTGGGCCATCGCGAGGACGTGCCCGAGCTGCTCGCCCATGCGGAGTGCGCGTTGCTGGCGAGCGACTACGAAGGTTGCCCGCTGTCGGTGGTCGAGGCGATGGCCGCCTCGGTCCCCGTCGTCGCCACCGCTGCGGGCGGGACGGCCGAGCTCGTCACGCCCGGGCGCACCGGAACGCTTGCCCCGCGCGGCGACGCGGATGCTCTCGCTGCAGCCCTGGAGGACGTGCTCGCCGACCCCGCCCGGGCGGCGGAGCTCGGCGCAGAAGGACGGCGAAATGCCGAGGCCGACCTCTCCCTGGAGCGCATGGTCGAGCGGCTCGTCGGGCTCTACGACGAGCTCGCCGCGTGATGCCTCGAACGAGGGACTAGCCGCGGAGAACAGCGGACGATGCAAGCGGCGTGAACGCCGGTTCACGCCGTTTCGCAGTACTCGCCGCCGCCGCCGCACTGCTCTTCCCGGGAATCGGATCCGCGCCTCCCGCGCGGGCCACGAACCCGACGCAGGGGGGTATTGCGTCGCTGCGGATCTGCTCCGACTGCGCCCGGACGGGCGGCGACCTCTCCCGCTACGGCTACGTGATCCTGAACTCCTGGGATGCGCCCTTGCTCCCGGCGCTCAAGGCCCAGAACCCCGGCCTGAAGGCGCTCGTCTACAAGAACCTCAGCTTCACCGTCTCGTACGGGTGTCGCGACGGCGTCGACCTGCCCTACCAGACGACCGGCGTCGGCTACTGCGACGCGGACCAGCACCACCCCGAGTGGTTCGTGACCGACCCGAACGGCAACCGGCTCAACTCCGCCGGCTACCCGGACGCCTGGATCATGGACGTCGGGAGCTCGACCTACCAGGACCGGTGGCTCTCGAACGTCCTCGCAGACGTGCGCGCGGGCGGATGGGACGGCGTCTTCATGGACGACACCGACGCCGATATGGGCTGGCACCTGAACGGGCGCACGATGGCGCGCTACCCGACCGGCGTCTCGTGGCGCGCTGCGACCCGCTCGATGCTTGCAGGCGTCGCGCCGGCGCTGAGGTCGGCCGGCTTCCTGGCCGTGCCGAACTTCTACACGCCGTGGTCCTCGAGCTACGACGCGCAGGCGACCTGGAGCGACTGGCTCCAGTTCACCTCCGGCGGCGCGCAGGAGTACTACACGAAGTGGGGGATGGGCAGCTCCGGCTGGTTCGCGGGCAACGACTGGACCTTCCGCCAGCAGTTCCAGTCGCTGACCGAGCAGGCGGGCAAGATCTTCCTCGGGATCACCTACGCGCCGCACGGCGACGAGCGGACGATGACCTGGGCGCGTGCGAACTTCCTGCTCTTCGACGATCCGGTGAACGCGGGCGCGCTGATGTACGAGTTCAGCGACCCCGAGGCGCAGGATCCGTACTCGCCCGTCTGGACCGCCGACATCGGCTCCCCGGCCGGCGCACGCTTCCAGGTCGGCTTGGCCTGGCGGCGTAACTACTCCGGCGGGACGGTGGTCGTCAACCCGACGACCTCGACGGTCACGGTCGAGCTGGGGCAGACGTACCTCGAGCCTGACGGCACGCCCGTCAGCTCGGTGACGCTGGGGCCAACGACCGGCGCGGTCCTGCGCTCGACCGGAGAGCCGCCGCCACCGCCGCCTCCGCCCCAGGAGATCGTCCTCACCGCTTCGGTCTCGCATTCCACCGTCCGCCTTTCCTGGACCGGCATGCGCGCCGCCCGCGCCGACGTCTTCCGGAACGGCGCGCGCATCGCAACCGTCGCCAACACCGGTTCGTACTCCGACCGGCACCGGCCGCGCGGGACCTACTCCTACCGCGTCTGCGCGGCGGGCACCTCGACCTGCTCGGGAACGGTCACGGTTCAGGTCGGAGGCGGCGCTCCGTACGTCAAGGGGCTACGCGCCTCTCGCAGCACGCGCGCTGCGGTGCGCCGGTTCGCGCCGCGTGCGCGACGCGTCAGGCGCGGGCGCCGCTACCCGGCCATCCGGCCGTAGAGCTCGACCAGCGGCTCCGTCGCGGGAGCCGGCGAGTAATGGCGCTCGAACGTCTCTCTCGCGGCCGCACCGCACTCGCGGCGCGCTCGGTCGTCGAGCAGCAAGTCGCCGGCCGCCTCCGCGAGCTTCTTGGGCGATCCGTACACGAGCACGCCGTCGTTGTCCGCGATCCCTTCTGCACCGGCCGATGTGGTCACGACCGGCACGCCGCTCGCGAGCGCTTCCAGCACCTTGACCTTCATCCCGCTCCCGCGCGGCAGCGGGAAGAGCAACAGCGAGAAGCGCTGGAAGAGGTCCCGCGCCGAGACAACCTCTCCGAGCAGCTCGGTATCCGAGGCGTCCGGGAGCCCGAGCTCGTCCGTTCCGCGGCCGGCGAGCACGAGACGCGCGTCCGGGACGCGCCGCCGGACCTCAGGCCACACCTCGCGTAGGAGGACGTCGATCGCGGCCTTCGTCGGCGGCCAGCCCGCGGTCCCGATCAGGCCGGCGGTCGGCGGCCCGTCGAGCGGCGCCGGCCGGTAGAGCACCGGGTCGAGCGAGAGCGGGGCGAGCACGACCTCGGCGGTCGGAGCCCGCTTGCGCAGCTCGTCCGCCACCAGCGGTGAGCTCGCCACGAGGTAGCGGTGACGTCGGATCGCGGCCTGCTCAGCCCGCACGCCGTCGAGCACCTCGCGGAACCGCCGCCTCCAGGGCGGGCCGAAGCCTCGGTCGTGCCGCACGAGGTAATGGAGGTGCACGAGCGAGGGCCTGTCCACCCCTTCTCCGCACCAGACCGTCTCCGTCTCCTCGAGATGGACGACGTCCGCGTCCGCGGCCGCGGCGCGCACCCGCTCCGCGAACGCGCCCGTCAGCTCACCGAGTGGGCGGCGAAGGCGCTGCAGCCGGGCCCGCAACGCCCCCGGCGGCTCGACGTCGACGAGCTCGACCGGCAGATCGGCCGGCACCTCTCCCGGCACCGAGAACGCTCTTCTGGCGGCGATCGCGCGCACCTCGACCCCGTGGCCGGTGAGGCCGCGCAGCAGCCCGACCGCCGTCTTGCCGGGCGCGCCTCCCTCCGGCAGCGGGGGCTGCGTCAGGACGACCAGCGCACGCATCGCCGAATCCTTCCGCATACTCCGGCCGAGGACATGGCTGGCGGGCAGGATCCCACGGACCTGACGGTCGTGGTGTGCACTCTCGGTGAGGCCGCGGTCGGCGAGACCGTCGAGTCGATTGCTGCGTCGGCGAGGGCGGCCGGGCGGAGCGTGCAGATAATCGTGATCTGGCAAGCGCACGAACCGCCGGCGCGCTTGCCGGACGCCGAGGTGATCCTCTCCGCCTCCCTTGGCCTCTCACAGGCGCGCAACCTCGGCTTCGGGGCGGCGAGGGCCGACCTTGTCGCCTTCGTCGACGACGATGAGCGCGTGGACGAGCGCTGGGTGGCGGCGGCGCTCGGAGCCTTCGCGGCGGACGCGTCGCTCGAAGGCGCGTTCGGGCCGGTGCTGGCGTCCGAGGACGGCGCGGCGCCGTACTTCACCTCCGGCGAAGAGCCGAGGACCTTCGAGGGCCGCTACCGGCCACCGTGGGTCGTTGGAACCGGCGGCAACATGGTCCTCCGGCGCGAGACGCTCGTGCGCGCCGGCGGGTTCGACACGCGCTACGGAGCGGGCGCGCCGGTCGGCGCCGCCGAGGAGACGGACCTTCTGTTGAGACTGCTGGCGGAGGGAGGGCGGCTTCTCTACACGCCGGAGCTGACCGTCTACCACCCCGTGCGGGACCTGGCGTCCGAGCTCGCCGCCCGGCGGGTCTACGGCTTCGGGATGGGCGTGGCGCTGAGGCGTTCACCGGCCCTGGCAGGCAAGTACCTGCACACGATCGCCCAGGAGCTCGGCCGGTCACTGCGGGCGCGAGACCGCCGCCACAAGACGCTCGCCACCCTACGAGGCTTTCTGGCCGGGCTGGTCGCGCGCCCGCGTTAGCGCCAGCGATCCCAGTTCGGCCCGAGCCCCGGCTCCGAGAGCCAGCGGCGGGCGAACCGCAACGTCGCCGGCGCTGTGCTAGATGGCGGCGCTCCCTCGATCTCCGCGACCCGCGCGGCCTCGTCGGCGTCGAGCAACCCGTAGGAGAGCCAGAGCAGCGTCGCCAGCGGCCCGACCGCCTGCGGCGGCACACCGATCGCCTCGACCGCGCGCCGCGTCCAGTGGAAGAGCAGCTTCGAGGACTCGAGCTCGCCCCGCCAGAGGCGGACGAAGTGCTCTTCCCGCTCGTCCTCCGAGCGCACCTCGTCGAGCGCGCCTATTGCCCGCGTCAGGAAGTAGAAGAGGTCCCAGAGGGGCAGCCCGTGCTCCCGGGCCGACTCCCAGTCGAGCACTGTGAACCGGCCTCGGGGCCCGAGTACGACGTTGTCGCCGAAGACGTCGCCGTGCTGGAACACGGCAGGTGTGGGAGGAATGTCCGCGACGAGCGTCTGGGGTAGTCCCTCCGTCTTCCAGCGGGGTACGACTTCGGCCTCCAGCCGCCGCCGTTCGGTCTCGAGCGCCTCGGGCGGGGCGGCCGTCTCCTCGGCCAGCCGCAGCAGCCACGCTGCAACGACCTCGACGGCTGCGACGCGGTCCGAGAGCGATCGCGACGAGTCGAGCACGGCTCCGAGCGTCTCACCGCGCGCGGCCGTCTCGACGGAGGCGTGCAGGCCCTCCACCTCGAGCCGCCCGAGGAGACGCGGGGCGTAAGCGGCGACGACCGGCGCGCTGCGCTCGGCGAGGCGCAGACCTCGCTCGTCCCGGTCGAACAGCTCGCCGAGGCCCGGAATGCGCGCGAACTTGAGCACCCAGGCCGGCGCGGGCTCGCCATCGCGGAAGAGGAAGAAGGCGCCGCGCGAGATCGGCTGGGCCCAGCGGCCGAAGGCGGCGAACCAGCCGGCCGGCTCGAGCGAGAGCGCCTTGCGCGCGGCGGCCACGAAGAACGGATCTCCGCCGGAGTGCGACGCGGCCGTCAGCATGCGGCGGCCGGGCGGGACGATCCCGCGGGCGACGAGCTCGCGCGCGAGCAGGTTCCGGGCGCGCGTGCGCGGCGAGGTCCCGGGACGCCACTGCCGGATCGCGTGGCGCACGGGTGCGGCCTCGCCGGCGGGAAGCAGCAGCTCGGGACGCACGACGTCCGGCAGAGGCAGCAGCTCGAGCGGCGACCAGCCGGACGCGCGCAAGAGACGTGCAGGGCGTCCCCCTTCGAGGATCAAGTGCTGGGGCCGTAGCGAGAGCGCATCTGCCGCCCGCTCTCCGGCCGCGACGACGAGCTCGGCCTCCCCTGCGGGCACGAGCTCGAGGCCCGCCTGCGCAAGGCCGTCCCGCCACCCCGGCAGGTCACCCAGGACCGCGGCGCTGCCGACCTTGCGCGGCAAGGCGAAGCGCGCGTCGGCCTGTCGAAAGCTCATCGCCTCGGCGGGGGCATCGGCTTGCGCAGTCGAGAGCGGCCGGTGCGCCCCTCCCGGCGCTCCAGCACGCCCGCCGACAACGCCGGAAAGACCGCAGCGAGCGCCGCTTTCAGACGTGTCCGCGCCGGGAAGCCCGGCCCCAGGGCGACCGCCAGCGACCGCTGGCGCCTGCCTCGCGCGCGAGAACGCAAAGCATGCTCGGCCTCGGTCAGCGCGGCGTTCCTGCGGTGCCATGCGAGCGCACCCTCGAGCGCGGCGCGTTCCCTGGAGCCGGGCTCGGACCGGCCGAGCAGCCCCTCGAAGATCCGGACGGCGTCGCGCGCGCCCAGGAGCTGGTCAGAGCTCGTTCCGCGTTCGTGCACCCGATAGCGGTAGAGCGGCTCCTCGACCAGACCGATGGCCGAGCCGGCCAGGGCCAGCCGAATCCAGAGCTCCCAGTCGTCGCCGGTGCCCAACCGCTCGTCCAGCCCGCCCGCGGTCTCGAACGTACTGCGTCTGACCGCCGCGGCGCCGAAGATCGCGCTGTCGTCGGCGATCACGCCGAGGGCCTGATCGAGCGCGGGAAACTCGGCCACGTCCGGGTAGTAGCGTCCGTCGAGCCGGCCGTCGATCTCGAGGTCCGCATTCGTCGTCAGCACGTCCAGATCCGGCCGCTCCGCCGCGAGCTCGGCGAGCGCCTCCAGCCGCTCGGGATAGTAGAGGTCGTCGGCGTCGAGGAAGGCGACGAACTCGGCCGAGACGGCCCGCGCCGCCGCGTTCTTCGCGGCCGCTGGGCCCTGGTTCGGCTGGCGCAGGAACACGATCCGGTCGCGCGTCGGCCCGAGGGCGTCCTCGAGCGCGTCCGTCGAGCCGTCGTCGCAGACCACGACCTCGAGCGGCGCGAGCGTCTGCGTCAGCGCGGACTCGACGGTCTCGCGGATCGTGTCCGCCGCCTGGTAGGCCGCGATCGCGACCGAGAACGTCGGGCGCCCGCGGGGGCGAACGGCAGCCAAAGCCGGCGGCGCGACGAAGGTCCAGCTCATGGCAGCACCGCCGACTCTCCCCCCACACGCACCTCGTAGCGGAAGATCCGTCCGACGGGGTGCCCGAGCAGCTCGTGCTGCGACGCGTAGGCGCGATAGGCCGCGAGCTTGCGGCGCTGGTCGACGAGCCCGGCGCGCAGCCGCTCCCAGCGCGCGGGCGGGGGGACGAGCTCCGGCGACGGCGAGCCTTCGGCGGAAACGCCCCTTCCAGGAGCACCCTCAGCCAGCGGTGATCCTCGTGCATGAGCGGGAAGCCCGGCAGCAGCGCGAGCGACGCCCCCACGGCTTCGACGACAGCCGCGCGAACCTCGTCGTCGCTCCCGCCGCGCTCGTACTGGTGGTCGAAGTACGGAAGCCAGACGGGGCGCGCGCCGAGGTGACCGCAGGCGGTCGCATCCTCTGCGCGGCGGGCCTTGGCGGCTTGGCTCGCGGTCGTGAAGCCCGAGCGCCGGTCCCACTCGCCGGCCGGCGTCGTCGAGCTCGGGTCGCCTGCGAGCACCGTCAGGATCGTGACCCGGGCGCCGCGGCGCGCTGCGTGCGAGATCGCCGCTCCCAGGGAGAGCGCCGCGTCGTCGATGTGCGGTGAGACGACCACGACGTCCCCTTCGAGCGCGGCGCGGCCGCCGAGCAGGCCCAGCCAGCGCATCGCGCCTGCCGCCTTCGCCCTGGTGATGCGCACTGCGAGATCATGACGCGCGTGGCCGCCGCCTCGTTCACGCTCGAGCCGCTCGGTGCGATCGCCGACACGCGGGAGGCGTGGAGCACACTCGCGGCGGCGGCCGGGAACCCGTTCGCGACGGTCGAGTGGTGCGAGGCGTGGCTGGAGCATGCTGCGGCGGGCGCAGAGCCCCGGGTCTTCGCGGCTGTCGAGGACGGCCGCGTCGCCGCGATCGTCCCGCTGGTTCTCGTGCGCGGGCGGTACGTGCGCAAGCTTCGCTTCCTCGGCTTCGGGGCCGCGAACGAGCTCGGGCCGATCTGCCCCCCGGCGGACACGGAGCTCGGTGTGCAAGCGCTCCGCCTTGCTCTTGCCCAGACGCGGTCCGACTGGGACGTCTTCCTCGGCGAAAGCCTCCCCGGCGGAGGCTGGACCGCGAGCCTCGGGGCCGCGCTGGTCGAGCAACAGGCGAGCCCTGTTGCCCGCGGGCCGTTCGAGAGCTGGGAGGCCTACCTCGCGACGAGAAGCAGCAGCATGCGGAAAGAGCTTCGCCAGAAGGAACGCAGGCTGCCGGACGCCCGCTTTCGGTCCGTGAGCTCCTCAGACGGGCTCGAGCAGGCCCTGGATGCGCTCTTCCGGCTGCATCGGGCGCGCTGGGGCGAGCAGGCGTCTCCCTTCTTCGCCGGGCTCGAGCGGTTCCACCGGAGATTTGCCGAGAGCGCTGCCGCCCGCGGCTGGCTGCGGCTCCGGTTCCTCGAGCTCGATGGAAACCCCGTCGCGGTCAACTACAGCCTGCGCTTCGGGGACATCGAGTGGTCGTACCAGCATGGCCGCGACCCGGGGCTCGAGGCCGCGTCCATCGGGACGCTGGTGTTCGCGTACGCGGTCCGCGCCGCGTTTGCGGAAGGTGCCACGGAGTTCAAGCTCGGACCGGGCAGGCAGGCGTACAAGCTCCGCTTCGCCACCGGCGATCCCGGTCTCGAGACCGTCGGGATCGCACGCGGCCCACGCGGTCGCGCGTCGTTGCTCGCCGCGAAGCGCAGGGCTAAAGCCTCCTAGGTGCGGGCGGCGCAGAGCCTGCACACCCGCCGCATGACTCGGCCCCCGAGAGCTCGCTCCAGCCAAGCGGCATCGTCCGCCGGGAGCACGCGCAGCACGACCGCGAGGGTCGCGTAGGCCGCGGTCGTCGCGGCTCCGGCGACGACGAGCCCGGAGAACCCGTCCAGCCCCCGAAGCACCGCCCAGCCGGCGACCCCGGCCGCGGCGGCGGCGGCGACGTTGCGGACGAGCGCTGAAGGCCGCCACTCGACCGGAGCGACGAGACGTCCTGCGGCGACGAGCACGACGAGCGCGTAGATCCCCTGTCCCGCCGCGTTCGCGATCGCAGCGCCACGCGCGTCGAGCGACGGGACGAGCGCGGCGGCGAGGCCGACGTCCGCCGCGGCCCCGACCGCGTTGGCGATCAGCGGCACGCGGATCTTCCCCAAGCCGGACAGGAGCGAATTCGCCAGCGACGAGAGCGCGACGAGGGGAAAGACCGTCAGCAGGATCTGAGCCGGCGTCCCCGCGCCGGTGTAGTCGTCGCCGTAGATCTCCTCGATCAGCTCCGGCCCGAGCGCGAGCGCCGCAGCGGTCAGCGGCAGCGTCGCGATCACGAGCAGCCGCAGCGCGCGCGAGTAGCCGGACCGGATCCGGTCGAGCGCCTGCGCGCCGTAGAGCGTCGCGAACGCCGGTGCGGTCGAGCCTGCGAGGGCGCGCGGGATCAATCGCAGCGCGGCGACCGCCGAGTAGGCGATGGAGTAGAAGGCGATCTGGGCGTCGCTCGAGTAGTGCGCGAGGAAGAAGAACTCCGAGCGCGTGCCGACGATCAGCTCGAGGACGACACCGATCGAGGAAAGCAGCGCGAAGCGGGCCACGCGGCGGCGCAGGTCGCTCAGCTCGCCGGCGGCCCCAGCGTGCTCCTGGCGCGCCTCCACCGCCGCGAGGCTGCGCCGGGCGAGCGTTCCCGTCCAGATCAGGTTCAGGATCCCGACGACCGCCTCGGTCGCGAACATCCCGGTGATACCGCCGCCCTGCCAGAGCACGATCGCCACCGCCGGCGTCCCGACGAAACCGGTCACGAGCCCCACGACCGCCGCGCGGCGAAAGTGCTGGAGGCCGATCAGGATGGCGGTCGGGACGGTGTGCATGATCCCGGCCGCGCAGACGAGGGCCGCGAAGGCCCACGCGCCCTCTGGCCTCGCCCCGAGTGCCGCAGTGACGCCGAGCACCCCACCCCCGAGCAGCGCGGCCGCCCCCTCGACGCGCCAGGCCCACCAGAGCAGGCCGGGCAAGAGCTCCGAGTGCCCGCGGCCGGCGGTCTCGCCGATGAAGCGCATGACCGCGAGGTACATCGAGCTCGACAGCACGGTCGTGACCGTGATCGCGACGAAGGCGATGAAGCTCTGGCGGCCCATTCCTTCCGGGCCGAGGAAGCGCGCGGCGACGATCGAGACGAGGAGCGTGTAGCCCTGCGGAAGCGCGTAGCTGGCGACGTACCAGAGGCCGCCGGAGAGAACGGAGCGGCCTGTCGTGGCCCGTGCGGCCTCGGGCTCGTGCGTCTCCGGCACGCCCTGGCCCCGCGCCGGCGTCAGGTCCGCTCGAGCTGCCCGGCGGACGCGGCCGCGCGGACGTGCTCGATCACGTCGGCCAGGATCGTGTCCAGGTCGCGCGTCGGCGCCCAGCCGATCGCGTCCCCGATCTTGCGGATCGAGGGCTCTCGGTGGAGCGTGTCCTCGATTCCCTGCTCGTAGACCTGGTCGTACGGGACGAAGACGAGCTCGGAGTCGCTGCCGGTCGCCAGCTTGACCCGGTCGGCGAGGTCGACGATGCGCACCCGCTCCGCCGAGCCGACGTTGTAGATCTCGCCGGAGATCTCGGTCGCGTCCATGAGCCCGGCGAGCGCCCGGACCGTGTCGGAGACGTGGCAGAACGACCGCGTCTGCGTCCCATCGCCGTGCACCTCGAGCGGCTCGCCCGCAACGGCCCGCTCGACGAAGCGCGGGATCACCATCCCGTAGCGGCCGCTCTGGCGCGGGCCGACCGTGTTGAAGAGGCGCACGATGACCGCGTCGAGGCCGCGCTCGAGCTTGTACGACAGCGCGAGGTGCTCGTCCATCGCCTTCGAGTCGGCGTAGAGCCAGCGCTTCTCCGTCGTCGGCCCGTACACGCGGCGGTCGTTCTCGGCCAACGGACGCTCCTCGCGGTGGTCGCCGTAGACCTCCGAGCTGGAGGCCACGAGCACTCGCTTGCCGAGCTTGCTGCAGTAGCCGAGCACGATCTCGGTCCCCTGGACGTTCGTGACCATCGTGTGGACAGGCTGCTCGACGATCAGGCGCACGCCCACGGCCGCCGCGAGGTGGAAGACGACGTCGCAGCGGTGGACGAGCTCCCCGACGACCGACGGCGAGAGCACGGAGTCGACCACGAGGTGGTAGTCGGGCCGGTCGCGCAGATGGGCGACGTTGTCCAGCGACCCGGTCGAGACGTCGTCGAGGGCGAACACCTCCCAGCCGCCGGCGAGCAGGAGCTCCGAGAGGTGAGAGCCGATGAAGCCGGCGCCCCCGGTGACTAGCGCTTTCCCGGCCACTACGAAGAGCCTACCGACCGCTTCGGCAAGTTCTTCAGGGCCTGTTGGATGCGCGGCTCGCGCGGGTCGAGGCGGCGGGCGACGAGCAGCTGCGTCCGGGCCCGGTGCGGTTCTCGCGCCCGCAGGTAGGCGAGGGCGAGGTCGTAGCGCAGCTCGACGACGCGCGGCTCCTTGCGCACGGCCGCCTCGAGCGCCGCCGCCGACGCGCGGGGCGAGCCCGCGCGGGCGGATTCCGCGACGTACGGGTCGACCGTGAGCGGGTCGAGCCGCTTCGCCCAGCGAAACTGGCCGCGGTCGGTCAGTCGCGCCGAGAGCCACGGCGGGACGAACGCGACGAACGCGACGGCGAGCGCCACGGCTGCGCCCACGAGAGCGGGTCTCCGCGCAAGCTCCCTCCTGTCGCCGCCCGAGCTGCCGGCGCCGAGCAGCAGGAAGAACGGCAGGCCGCAGGCCGGCACGGTCCAGATCCAGTCGCCGGACGCGTGCACGAGCCAGTAGGCGCAGCCGGCGAAGGCCGCGGTGCCAGCCGGGTCACGCGCGCGCATGCGGGCCACGACCGCCACGAGCGGTAGGGCGAGCGCGCAGGCCAGCAGCGCAAACCCGACGACCCCGAGCTCGCTGAGCGCGTCGAGCTCGAACGAGTGCGCGCGGGCGGGCGTGTCCGGGCTGTGCCGAAGCTGCAGGTACGCCGGCCCGAAGCCGCGCGAGCCGATCCCGGCAACGGGGTGATGCCCGACCTCGTGCAGCGCGACGCGCCAGATGTCGTACCGGTACGAGCCGAGCTGGAGCAGGTGGCTCGACGCGTCGGTCGCCTGCGGCGCGTGCTTGAACGCCCGCCACTGGTCGCCGAACCAGCCGTCGTGGTACACGCGCGTGAAGAAGAGCGAGATCCCCGCGGCGAGCGCCACGACGAAGAGCGCGAGCGTCGCCACGGCTGCGGCGCGAATGCCGCGCGGCCCGAGCTCGAGCCGCCGGTCGGCGAGCGCGTAGACGAGCCCGATCACGCCGCCGATCACGGTGAGGCCGAGGATCGCCGCTCCGGCGTGCTCGATGCCGGTCACGCTGTCGGAACGGAACGGCGCGGTCAGCGGCCGGTACGCGATCGCCGTCAGGCCGGCGGCCACCAGGGTGGGCGGGAGGAGGCGCAGGCGAAGCGGCGAGAGCCCGAAGACGAGCGCGGCCGAGACGGCGATCGCGATGACTCCGCCCTTGCTCTGCGCGGTAAGCCAGCCGGAGGCGATCGCGGTTGCCGCCGCCAGGGCAAGCGCGCGCGCCACCGCGGGACTGCGGCGGTTCGAAGCGAGCACGACGGCCGGCCAGAACCCGATCAGGAAGACGGCGGCCTGAGCGTTCGGATACGAGATCGGAAACGACAGCCGGCCCGAGTAGAAGTGATCGGCCTGGTCGGACCCGAAGCACAGCACGATGCCGGCAGCGATTGCGACCAATCCGGCCGCGAATGCGACGGCGGCGCAGGCGAGCAGGCGCTCGGCCGCAGTCCACAACGTCAGCCAGGGAAGGAGCAGAACGATCGCGTAGAAGAGCGTGAGCAGCGCCTCGTCGCGCGCCAGGGGCGGCACCGCCGACCACGAGATCGAGATCGCCTCCCACCCCGCCAGGGCGACCAGCGCGGCGCCGGCAACGAGCCCGCGGCGGTACGGCCGCGCGGGCGAGCCACTGGCCAGGATCACTGCGAGCAGCAGGCCGGCGAGGAACGCGTAGGGCAGCCAGTCCGAGGCCCTGATGCTGCCGTTCGCCAACCACGCGAGCGCCCAGCCCGCAGCGGCCAGCGCGGCCGCCGGCAACACGCGCACCGCGTCGAAGCGCATCGGTCCGACTTAAGCAGGTTCGTGAGACGAAACCAGTCCTACGCGGTCGGCGTACCTTCCCGAAGGGGTCTTGCGCGTGCGCAGAGCGGCGAGTACGGTGCACTCGGGAAGGACCGGTGTCTGATTGAAATTCTGCGCCAGCGGGCATTTCGCTAGCGATTGCCCCGGCACAGCTACGTTGCCGGTGGGAAAGCGTTTCGGAGGAAGGGAGAGCAGGATGAGGCGGCGGTTCATCATTTGGGCGGTATACGCCTGCCTGGCAACGCTCGTAGCGGCGCCAGCGGCGTTCGCTGCGACTCCGCAGCAGATCTTCAGGGACTACGCGCAGCACGGGCGGCTCACGCAGAAGTACTCGCGGGCCGATCTCCTGCGCGCGAAGAGGGACGCGGCCCTGCAGGGGTACCCGCGGGTCGGCATCCAGGGTGCGATCGAGCGGCAACTCGGCGCCGGCGCAGTCAGGACTCGAGGCGGGCTTCCCTTCACGGGGCTCGACCTCGCGCTGATGTCTGCAGGCGGCGTGCTGTTGCTCGCCGCGGGTACCGGCCTGCGCAGGCTCGGACGGGCGAAGAGCTAAGGCCGGCGGAGTAACCGAGTCACAACGGCACTGCGGAAGCCGGCGATATGGCAACGCGTCCTTTGACGAACACTGAGGCGCTTCCGGCGCTCGAGCCGATCGAGCTCGAGCTTGCCCACAGTACGGCTGCGCGCCCACGATCCGCCGCCTCGTGGGCGCGTGGCGCGTTCCTGCTAGACGCCTCGATGCTGCTCGCCGCCGCTCTCGCGGCCCAGCTCGGATCGCGCGAGCTCGGCATCCTGAACATGCCGGCGGCGTGGGTCTTCGCCTACGGCGCGCTCGTCGTGTTCGCGCTCCACGCACGCGGCCTGTACTCCTGGCGCGTCCGCCTCCAGCCTCTCGACGACGTGCGGAGCGTCCTTGCCGCGACGGCCCTTGCGGGGATGGCGATCGTCACCCTGCGCGTCCTTCTCCCGGGCGAGACCGGCGACCTCTCCGCGCAGTCCCTCCGCCTATGGGCCTTCAGCGCCGTCTACCTTGCCGCCGGGCGAGTCGCGCTCGACTGGGCACAGCGGTCCGCACGGCGCCACGGCGAGGTCGCCAGGCCGACGCTGATCGTCGGAGCGGGCCGCATCGGACGTCTGACCGCCCGCCGCCTTCAGGAGCATCCCGAGTTCGGCCTGCGCCCGATCGGCTTTCTCGACAAGGAGCCGCTCGAGGAGCCTCGCCTGCCCGTGCCCGTCCTGGGGGCAAGCTGGGACCTCGAGCGCGTCGTCGAGGAGCACGGCGTACAGCACGTCGTCGTCACGTTCTCGACCGCCCCCAGCGAGGTGCTGCTGGGTGAGATCAAGCGCTGCGAGGCGCTCGGCATCGGTGTCTCGCTCGTCCCGCGCCTGTTCGAGAGCATGACCGAGCGGCTCGAGGTCGAGCACATCGGGGGCCTGCCGCTGCTCTCCGCGCGCAAGACGAACCCGAAGGGCTGGCAGTTCGCGATCAAGCACGTGCTCGACCGGCTGGTCGCGCTGGTCGTCCTGATCGCCGGCGCCCCGCTCTTCCTGTTGCTCGCGCTCGGGACGCTCATCTCCGTCGGCCGGCCCATCTTCTTCCGCCAGCCCCGGATCGGGCGTGACGGCTGCCGCTTCGAGATGCTCAAGTTCCGCTCCATGCGCGGGTCGTCAGAGCCGATCGTCCTCCCCGATCTGCCGCACGACACGGCCCCGGGCGGGGTGGAGGGAGGCGACCGGCGAACGCGCTTCGGCACCTTCCTGCGCCGCACGTCCCTCGACGAGCTTCCTCAGTTCCTGAACGTCGTTCGTGGCGAGATGAGCCTGATCGGCCCGCGGCCCGAGCGGCCCGACTTCGTCGAGCTCTTCGAGCAGAACGTGCACCGTTACGGCGACCGGCATCGCGTCAAGTCCGGGATCACCGGCTGGGCCCAGGTCCACGGCCTCCGCGGCCGGACGTCACTCAGCGACCGGGTCGAGTGGGACAACTACTACATCGAGAACTGGTCGCTCTGGCTGGACGTCAAGATCCTGCTGATGACGATCCTGGCCGTCCGGCAGTACTTCGCCCAGGCCGAGTAACGCTCTAGGGTCAGTGCGAGTCGCCGCCGGAGCCGGGCTTTGCCCGGCGGGAGGCGCACAGACACAGAAAACCCGGGTACGAGATTTAGCTCGGCCGGCTCCTGGCCCGGTCGTCTCGCGCGGCCGCCTTGAAGGAGGGGGCTCGTGGGGGAACCAGGGGTTCCCCCGCGTTCATTCTGGCCGTCCGCCAGTACTTCGCCCAGGCCGAATAGGCCTAGCGGGCTGGCTCGCGCGCGAGCACCAGAAGGCCAGCGAAGAAGCTGAGGAGAGCCGGCACGAGCGCTACGAGCGGGGCAAGGCAGGCCATCAGCAGGTAGCCGCCGACGAAAAGCAGCAGTGACGAGAGACGTCTGCGCATAAGGCGTCGTCTACCGGAAAACATCTCGATTCAAACCATTCGCCCTCGCAGCCGATACATCTTTCGAACAGACCGATGCGGCTGACGGCAACCCCCGACCCCTTCGCTACGATAGCCCCCTCAGGCTAATCCCCAGAAAGAAGGAACGTGTTCGAACGATTCACCGAGAGAGCTCGCCAGGTCGTTGTCCTCGCACAGGACGAGGCACGCGCCCTCAAGCACAACTACATCGGCACCGAGCACATCCTGCTCGGCCTCCTGCGTGAGGAGGAAGGGCTCGCCGCGCGCGTGCTCGAGTCGCTCGACATCACGGTCGAGGAGGTGCGCGCCCAGGTCGCGCGCATCGTCGGCCAGGGCGACGAGGTCACGACCGGCCAGATTCCGTTCACGCCGCGCGCCAAGAAGGTGCTCGAGCTGGCCCTCCGCGAGGCGCTCTCGCTCGGGCACAACTACATCGGCACCGAGCACATCCTGCTCGGGCTCGTGCGCGAGAACGAGGGTGTCGCCGCGCGGATCCTGCTCGACTTCGACGCCGACGCGGAGAAGATCCGCAACGAGATCATCCGCATGCTCTCCGGCCCAGGCCGGCGGCAGCAGGGCGCGGGCGGCGCTCCGGGCGAGAAATCGAAGAGCTCCAAGCTGCTCGACCAGTTCGGCCGCAACCTGACCCGCCAGTCGTCCGAGGGCAAGCTCGACCCGGTCGTCGGCCGCCAGACCGAGATCGAGCGCGTGATGCAGATCCTCTCGCGGCGCACGAAGAACAACCCTGTCCTGATCGGTGAGCCCGGCGTCGGCAAGACCGCCGTCGTCGAGGGGCTCGCAGCCCGGATCGCCTCGAACCAGGTGCCCGAGCTGCTGAAGGGCAAGCAGATCTACATGCTCGACCTGGCAGCGCTCGTCGCCGGCTCGAAGTACCGCGGCGAGTTCGAGGAGCGCCTGAAGAAGG
>WNGF01002991.1_pt1 | contig 32889 bp, 27 predicted proteins | sample 5400641 | NCBI WGS metagenome assembly WNGF01 (sample SAMN13153371, study PRJNA577476) | soil metagenome | isolation source: 80 cm soil or saprolite under grassland replicate 2 | place: USA:California | collected 2016-06-15 | reverse complement strand
CCGGCTACGCCGTTTAGATCCTCACCCGGAGATGTTTAAATACTCGAACCGAGTAGTTCCTCGGATGCCGCCGTCCTGCCCACGGCCCAGGGTGGTGCGCATCTCGTGATGTGAGGGACGCAGAGTAATGTGGTATGCCAATACGGCTCCGCCATTGGCGTACCGATAGACAGCCCAAGCCCAGGATAATCACGATGTGACCGACCCGCTCGGCGAGATGCTGGCTTGCTACACGCCCCAGGGCGAGGTAGAGCAGGCCGACGTCGAGCGGGTGCGCGCACTCGTTGCGTCCGGCGACCCATGGCCGCGTAGCCTGACTGTGCATGTGACGGGATCGGCGGTGATTGTGCACCGTGATTCCAGGCGGGTGCTGCTGCGCTGGCATGCACGGCAGAAGGCCTGGCTCCAAGTGGGTGGACACGGAGATCCGGGCGAGACCGATCCTTTGCACGTCGCGCGGCGCGAGGGTGCCGAGGAAACCGGATTGACCGACCTGCTGCCGTGGCCTGATGGCAGCATCGTGCATGTCACGATCGTGCCGGTGCCCGCGGCCAAGCACGAGCCGGCGCACGAGCATGCGGACATCCGCTACGTGCTGGCCACCGTCACTCCAGACGCCGCCACTCCGGAGACTCCGGGCGCGTTGTTGCGCTGGCTGTCGGTCGAGCAGGCGATCGCGGAAATCGCGGAGGAGAATCTACGCGAGACCTTGCGGCGGGTGCGGCGGCTGCTGGATACCGCCTAGAGGTTCAGGCGGTTGCGAAGTGCAACGAGGGCTTCGTGGAAGGGGCGCTCCAGGTAGGCCTGGTGGTCTGGTTCGCCGTGGTGGTGGGTCGTGGCACTCGAGCGATCGTGGGGGGCGATGTGGCGGATGTACTCGAGGGTGCCCTGGACCAGTGTAAGCATGTACTGGAGGCCCTCGGGGTCGGTGCGCTGCCACGCGTCGCCGCAGGCGACGTAGATCGGGCTAGTGTGGGCGAAGACGCCACGCTGCCAGACGTCATGGTGCGTGGTCTGCTCGTAGTTCGGGCCGCCGACTCTGGCGGCTAGCCAACTGGGCTCGGGCACTCGGACAGGCGTATGGAGTGTCAGATGGCGGGTGCCCGCGGGCTGGTCGGACTGGGCGACGACTTCGCCATTCATCACGATCTGGAGCGTGTGGATGGGCAGTGTGGAGCGGGCTGTAGCGGTCACTTCGACACTGCCCCCGCCAACGGGTAGTGACACAATGTCGCCAATCCGAGCGCCTTCAACGGAGAACTCCAGGAGTGGCCCGCCGCTCAGAAACGTGCGGCCCGCCTTCAGGCCATGGCACCAGGCGTTATACGAGAAGTCCTCCTCCGGAGGAATGTACACGTAGGTCCGGTACTGTCCGACCGCGACCTGGCTGCTCATCTTGTCGGTTCCGCCGACCAGCGGCAAGCGATAGCCGGTGTTCAGATAGCGGTAGTACTGGCCGTGGTTGTACGGTGCGTTCATGATCATCTCGACAGCGTCGATACGTCGTGTCGCGATCAGCGTCGCCGGCTCGCCATTCGGATTCGGAAAATGCGGCAGGATGACCGTCCCGCCTTGCGCGTGGCAGGCGTCGGCCCAAGCTGACAGCGTCGTCTCCATGGTGCCGCCAAGGTCCGCTTCGCTCGGCCCGTCGGAGCACCACGGATAAATCGGCTGTTTCAGGCCGAGCAAGATCATATGGCCGAGAAAGTGCTGTCGATTCTCCTGGTTCGCCCACACGATCGTACGGCCATCGTGCGAGATGGCCGGTGCGCCAGTGAATTCCTCGGTGTTGGTGAACAGACTGCCCCATTGCGACTGGAGCAGATTGACGACGTTCAGGTCCTCCGACTGCGCTTCGCGGATACTGCCCTGGGTCGAGAGAAAGTGCACATGCGTGTCGCCGCTGAACCAGCGCTGCTGGTTCATGTCTGTCCAGCGTCGGAGCCGGAGCTCCAGGCGCTGCTGGCCTGGAGCGATGGTGATCCGCTGGCGAAGGGGTTCGTATTCGTAGCCGCGCGCAACGTCGACAATGACGTCGCCGCGTGGCAGCCATCCGGCGCAGCGACCGTCGATGTAGGCATACGTTGCCTGGCCCAGTCGGAGATCGCCGCCGACGTCGATGTGCCACGTGTCCATATCGGAAAAGATGTGGCTGTGATGGCCATGCGGCTGGTACGGAACGCCGTCGCTCGAGCGGAAGTGAATACGACAGGGCACTGGCTGATTGGTTGCGTCGTCCAGGACGACGGTTTCGACCCAGTTGCGGCCGTCCTCCACGATCTGGACTCGGACGTCATTCGTGCGGAGGGTGCGTTGCTCGAGCAGGTCGGACCAGCGGATTTCGCCGAGCGTTGTGTCGGCGTGCTTGATGGCCACCGTGGCGCTTGGAATCGCAGCGATCCTGGCATACGCCGGACTGGCGGTCTGGTTCGGCGCTTCGCCCCAGCCGGCCAAGCCATCGGCCATGAAGTCATCAGCAGGGCGCGTGGGGAGTGGGTATGTGTAGCCTGCTGCGCCACGGTCGACGGCCACGCGGAGGTCCTTGACGGAGGCGTTCGACCCGGCAAGGTCAATGCGCACGGGGACGGCGCCCTCGCGGACGAATGGGTGCTCGTTCGACAGTCCGAGGGTAATCGCGACGACGATGAAGCGCGGTCCGCGTGGTTTGAGCTCCAGCGATGTGATCGCGGCGTCCGGGGTAGGGTTGGTCCAGCACCACAGGTAGTACGCTTTCGGCCAGCCGGTGGCGACTTCGGTCTGGCGATAGCCGGTACCAGGCCAGTTACCGCTCCAGCGCGAAAGCGTGGCGTGCTTGGTATCGCCGACGGCGGAGAACGGGAGTTGACCCCACTCGGCGAGATCGGCAATCTCGAAGCGCTCGCGGATCGGGACTTCGTGCGTCGTGCCGTCCGCGAGGCGGAACACGTAGTCGGCGACAGGCAGGCCGACCGGTCCGCCGTTGTAAATCTGTGAACCGATGAGGCGATGGGCCACGACCACCGTATAAGCCAGGCTGTCGATGGCAATGATGATGGATGACGTCGTGGGGGCGACGAAGGCGTTGTGCCCCGTGCCGATCTGAAAGGGCAAGCCCTGGAACTGTTGCGGGCCCAGTGGTACATCGGCGGCCGAGCCGAGCAGGTCCGGGCCGGCGTTGCAGTAGGCCGAGAGGTCGACGGGGCGGTAGACGTCGCTCGTCATGGAGGCCATCCTAGTACGACCGTGTCTACGCCGCGCGGGATCGTGACCAACGGTCGGCTGTATGCGGGCCTGGTTCGGCTCATGCCCGCCGCTCGTCTGAATGACAGTCTCCTGGACGTGGCGCTGTTTCCCGGGGAGCGGGCCTCTGGAGGCGACGGCGCATGCGGCGGAGCGCGCGCCGCCGGCCACCGAGGAGGGCCTGCGCGACTGGGTCCGCCGCGGACAGAACGCCACGCCGCAGCCGCGACCCACTCAGGCGCAGCCGCCGCCTGAGACCTCGTCGTTCAGACTTCGTGAAGCTCGGCTATCGCTCGCAGTAACGGCTCGACGGTCGACACTGGCAGTTGATCGGGCGGCGGTCCGAGCGGATCCTCCAGCGGGTCAGTCCCCAGCAGCAGGCGGCAGACGGCATCGGCGCCGTGGGCTAGCGCCTGGAGGTCGTAGCCGCCCTCGAGGGCGACGACGATGCGCCCGCCGCATAGCTCGCCGGCCAGGTCGCGCGCGCCGCGGATCAGCGAGGCGTATCCAGTTACAGAGAGGCGGAGTGATGCCAGCGGATCGTTCCAGAAGGCGTCGAAGCCGAGCGACACGAGCATGAACTGAGGCTGGAAGCGGCGCACGATCGGCTCGATCAGTTGAGGTTGCACTTCGGCGAACACGAAGTCGCCGGAGCCTGGTGGCAGTGAGATGTTGACCGTGGTGCCGACGCCGCGCTCGCGCCAGTGGCCGCTGCCTGGGTAGAGCGGATACTGGTGCGCCGACACGTACAGGACGCGCGGTTCGGTCGCGAAGGCGTCCTGGGTGCCATTGCCGTGATGGACGTCGTAGTCGAGGATGGCCAGGCGGTCGACACCGTTGCGCAGGAGCCAGGCCGCGGCGATGGCGACGTTGTTGAACAGGCAGAAGCCCATGGCCGCGGTAGGTGTGGCGTGGTGGCCTGGCGGGCGGCACAGACAGAAAGCGCAATCGAGCGCACTGGTCTGCACCTGCTGGACGGCCTCAACCACGGCGCCGACGCTGCGCAGGGCCGGCTCCCACGAGGTGCGCGAGACGGCCGTGTCCTGATCCACGTAGCCGCCCCGGCTGCTCAGCTCGCGCAGCGAGGCGATCAGTTGCGGGGCGTGTACCAGCTCGAGGGTGGATTCGGCGGCGCGTGAGGGTTCCCATACGGCGAGCTGGTCCCAGACGCCACTGGTACGCAGGTGGCCGACAATGGCAATGAGACGTTCGGGCCGCTCAGGGTGGCCAGGGAACGTATCGTGGGCGAGAAACGACGGCGAGTAGGCCAGGCCGGTGTGCATTGTCATCCTGAGCGCAGCGAAAGATCCGCTTGCCGAGCGTACACGGCAGTCAAGCGGATCCTTCGGCTCGTTCCTCGCCTCAGGATGACAATGAACGGTATTTAGCTGGTGGAGCTGGCGGCGCCCGGCGACAGGCGCGGGACGGGCTGAATCGTCGGCCGCTCGCGCTGTGATTCGGTGGGCTGCGCCTGGGGCGGTTCGGCCACCGGGCCACCCTCAACAGGCGGCTCGCCGCGGAAGACGCGCTCGAGGTTGTCGCCATCCAGTGTTTCGTACTGGATGAGCGCCTTGGCGATGCGGTCGAGCACGTCGCGGTGATCGTGCATGATCGTGACCGCGCGCTGATAGCCCTCGTCGATGAGCACGCGAATCTCTTCGTCGATCGCCTCGGCAGTCTTCTCCGAGTAGTTCTTCTGTTCGCCGATCTCGCGGCCCAGGAAAACCAGCTCTTCCTTGTGGCCCAGGGCCACCGTGCCGAGCCGCTCGCTCATGCCGTATTCCTTGACCATCTTGCGCGCGATATTGGTGGCCTTCTCGATGTCGTTTTCGGCGCCCGTCGAGATCTCGCCGAACACCACATGCTCGGCGGCGTGGCCACCCAGCGCCGAGGCAATCGACGCCTTGAACTGGCTCTTGGTCATGTAATAGCGGTCCTCGGGCGGCAGCGAGCGGGTATAGCCGCCCATCATGCCGCGCGAGATGATCGTGATCTTATGTACCGGATCGTGGTTCTCGAGGAAGCGCATCGCCACGGCGTGACCGCCCTCGTGGTAGGCGGTGAGCTCCTTCTCACGGTCGGACATGACGCGGCTCTTACGCTCGGGCCCGGCGATGACACGGTCGATTGCCTCTTCGAGCTCGGACATGCCGATCGTCTTCTTGTTCCGCCGCGCGGCCAGGATGGCGCCCTCGTTGATCAGGTTGGCCAGATCGGCGCCCGAGAAGCCCGGCGTGACCTTGCCGATCACGTTCAGGTCGACGTTCTTGTCGAACGGCTTGCCCTTGGCATGGACCTCGAGGATTGCCTTGCGACCATTGATATCGGGGGCGGGCAGGACGACCTGGCGATCGAAGCGACCCGGCCGCAGTAGAGCCGGATCGAGCACGTCGGGTCGGTTGGTCGCGGCGATGACGATGACGTTCGTGTTCGAATCGAACCCGTCCATCTCGACCAGGATCTGGTTCAGGGTTTGCTCGCGTTCGTCATGTGAGCCGCCCAGGCCGGCTCCACGCTGGCGACCGACGGCATCGATCTCGTCGACGAACACGATGCACGGCGCGTTGCGCTTGGCCTGATCGAACAGGTCGCGCACGCGGCTGGCGCCGACGCCGACGAACATCTCGACGAACTCCGAGCCCGAGATACTGAAGAACGGCACGCCCGCCTCGCCGGCCACGGCGCGACTCAGGAGGGTCTTGCCCGTGCCAGGCGGCCCGACGAGCAGCACGCCCTTCGGAATGCGCGCGCCGAGGGCGGCGAACTTCTCGGGATATTTCAGGAACTCGACAACTTCCTGGAGCTCCTGCTTGGCCTCTTCGACCCCCGCCACGTCCTGGAAAGTGATCGTCGGTTTGTTGCCCATGAACATGCGCGCGCGGCTCTTGCCGAAGCTCAGGGCCTGGTTATTCGAGCCCTGCGCCTGGCGCATCATGAACAGGAGAATGGCCCCGAAGAAGATCAGCGGCAGCAGGTTGACCAGGATGCCCAGCCAGTTACTGATCTGCGGTGGCTCCTTGACGGTGTAGTTGACCTGGGCCAGATCATCAGGAGTGACCCCGAAGGCGCGCATAGCCTCGAGTACGTTGGTGTCCCGACCAACGCGGGTCGTAAACCGCTGATCTGCTCCGCCTGCAGTCTTCGCTGTTGCCACCACCCGGTCGTCAGTGACTTCGACCGACGTGATCTCGTGGCGCTGAATGCGCAGCGCGAGATCGTTCAGTGCAATCGCCTTGACGTCTGGGGTCCCACCCTGCTGCACCACCGTAAAGAAGAGCGCGATAATCGCGACCAGGATGATGAGATAGACGAAGCTATTGCGGAGCCACTTGGTATCCATGCGCGGTGGGACCCTCCTGGGTGGTGGCATTATACGCGTGGGGCAGCGCCGCCCCTGATATTCGTGTGCGCGCGCGCTCGCGCCGCGCCGTGCAGTCGCAGCGTGAATGTCGCGGTCCGCGTAACCAGCTCGACGCCATACGGCAAGTGATACGCCCGGCCAGCCTGACTGGATCGCAGCAAATCGAGCGCATCTTCGATGGGTGCAGCGGGCACGTCGACCAGAGTCCCGAGCAGGGACTCGAGGCCGCGGCGCAGCAAACGGCGCTGAATGCCGCGCGGTTGAGGGCGCCAGCCGAGCAGGTCGTACTCGAGCACATCGGCTGACGCCTGATGTACCAGGCTTGCATGCAGGGCCGAGACGAGCGCGTCGAGTGCCGTCTCGTCGTCGGCGATGAGGTCAGCCGTGCGGGCGAGCACCTCGCGGATCGCGGGATTGAAACGCTCGAGCATTGGCAGCACGTCGAGGCGCACGCGATTGCGCGTGTACGCGCGCGACTGGTTCGAGGGATCGGCGACAAAAGACAGTCCCACTTCGACGCAATACTCGAGCGTGGTGGCCCTATCGACGCGTAGCAAAGGTCGGGCCACGCGCACACTTTCAGGCAGCGCGCCGACCTCCGACACGGCCGGACCCAGCGTACGTGGGTCAATTTTGTCGTCCAAACGCATGCCCGCCAGGCCCTTGAGGCCGCTGCCGCGAACCAGGTTGAGCAGCAGCGTTTCGGCCTGATCGTCAGCGGTGTGCGCGACCAGCAGCGCCTCTGCCTGCAGTTCAGCCACGGCGGCGGCGAGCGCCTGATAGCGCGCGGAGCGGGCCGCGGCCTGCACTGATTGCCGCCGACGATACGCTGGGACATCAACGCGGCACAGATGCGGCTGTGCGCCGATGTGCAGTGCCAACTCCTGCACGCGCTGCGCGTCGGCGGCCGAGTCAGGCCGCAGGGCGTGGTCGACGTGGGCGGCGATCAGCTCGAGGTCGAACCCACGCAGGCCATGCAGCAACGTGGTCGAGTCCTGCCCGCCGGAGAACGCAACGACGAGTCGACTGCCCGGCGCAAAGAGATCTGGCAGGCGCGTGCTGGCCGCGCGCAGCGCGCGCTCGACGGTCGCTCGCGCGTTAGCCAAAGAACAGGTTGAACCACTGCCGCCACGGTGGCGGCGGCGTTTCGCCTTCGCTCCTGGTCGGTCCCGCCGCGGGTGGTGTCGTCGACGGCGCTGTGTCGCCCGCGAACGCCAACGGATGATCGCCCGGTTTGACGAGCCCGAGTTGTTCGCGAGCGATCTTTTCGATGGCCGTGTCGCCTCGAGCAAACTCGATGTCCTTCTGGAGCGCGATGTTTTCGGCGCGCAAGGCGACGACCTCGGCGCGCAGTCCATCGGCCTCGCGATTGAGTCGGTAATTGTCGAGTGCCTTCTGCCCAGTAGCCACCAGTGCATACAGCACGACGGGGACGGCAAGCACCGCGGCCAGGCGCAGCGCCAACGGCGGCGGTCCCAGCGGTCGGCGAACGACCACATCGTCCAACTTACGCACTGCTCCAGCTGCGCGCCAGGGCGACGCGTCGATGCAATGCCGGGTGGCTCGCGAGCAGCATTTCGGCCCAGCGCGGCGGGCGGTACTCGACCAGGTTCTGGCAGCCGATGCGCTGCATCGCGCCTGCGAACGCGATCGGATCGCGAGTCAGTTGTAGTGCGAAGCGATCGGCATGTGTTTCGAGCCGGCGCGACCACCAGTTCATGAGCGGCGCCGTGAGCACGAAATACAGCTCGGTCACCGCGAAAACCACCGGGTAGCCAGGCACATAATCGAGGCTCGGCAGGCTGAGCACGGGCAGCGCCGCTGGGCCAAGCCTAGCCGCGAGCGCCAGGCCGATCCAGACCAGGACGGCGTTACCCAGCAGCAATTGCTGGACATGGCGTTCGACGTGGTGCCCGAGCTCGTGCGCGACGACCGCATCGACTTCACCTGCTGTGAACTCCGCGAGCAGCGTATCCGCGATGACGACGCGGCGCGAGCGCCCGATCCCGATGACGGCGGCGTTCGCCTCGGCGGTGCGGCGCGAAAAATCGAGCGAGCATACGTCGCGCACCGGTGCCCCGGCGCGCTCGACGAGCGCGTGGATGCGTTCGACGGTGGCGGTATCGGCCAGTGGCTGCATTTTGAAGAAGAGCGGCACGAGCACATACGGAGTCAGGAACACCAGCGCCACGCCGATCACGCTGACCAGTCCGCCAAAGGCAACCCACCACAGCCCACCAAGACTGCTTACCGCCAGGATGAAGGCGCCCCCGATCACGGTGCCCAGCACGGTGCCCAGGAGCGTCCCTTTGAGCCAGTCGGCGAGCCAGGCGCGCTTTGTCTGACGGCTCAAACCGAAGGCATGCGCCAGCACGTAGCTGCTGTAGTAGGCGACTGGCATGAGCATCAGGCTCAGCAGCAGGTGAAATCCCACTAAGAAGAGTGGCGCGCGCAAGATCAGCGGCAGCGGCAGCGCGGCCAGCAGGAACCACGCGTTTTCCCAGGCGCCCGTTATATAGGGCACCACGGGCGCCAGCAGCGACAGCACGCTGCTTAGCATGAAAACGCGTCGACGTTCGGTGCCCAGGCGCGTCGCGGCCGCGTCCCGCTCGGGACAGGCGACATCGTCGGACGTGCTACGGACCCCAGGAGAGGCCTGAACTAGCGTCGACATGCAGATCTTGGGTGAGTTGGCGCGGTTTGCTGGCGATCCACGAGGTACCGCTGGCATCAAGCTGAACGTCGATCGCCCACACCTCGAAATAGCCGCTGCGACTCGACACGTAGGCGATGTGTCGCCCGTCGGGACTCCAGACCGGCGAGCGCGCGAAAAAACCATCCTGGGTCAAGCGTTGGTCACCGCTGCCATCGGGTTTGACCGCGTGCAGCTCGAGGGACACGCCGTCGTGGCCGGCGTAGGCGAGCCAGGTGCCATCGGGTGACCAGGCCGGATCGAGCGCACCACCGGGTGAGTTGGTCAGCACACGGCCCAATTCACGGCCGTTCGTCGTGAGTGGCGTCGCGAGCGCGCGGCCTGCGCTGCCGTCGACGGCGTTCATGAGCCACAGGACCGGGAAGGCGGATGCGCGGTCCGAGACGAAGGCGATCAGCTTGCCGTCGGGCGACCACGATGGGCGCAGGTTCCAGTCGTTGTTCTCGAGGATGGTCGACTGTGAATCGGTCAGGCGGCGCTGTGCTTCGCCGCGCTCGTCGGTGACGAAGATGTCGGCGAAGTTGGTGCCTCTATACACGTAGGCCAGACTTGCGCCATCAGGTGCCCACGCCGGCTGACTCCAGGTGCCGCCAGCGCCGAGCTGATTGGCGCTGCCATTCTGGTACACCCACAGGTCGCCGTCTTTGACGAACAGCAGTCTGCCTGGGAGTGCGTTCGGCTGCGCGGAAGCCGTGCCGCCCAACAGCAGCATGGCCAAGCTGAGGGCCGCCAGCACGACGCGCATTGGTGGCTTCGATGCTAACGACGCGCTTCCGGCGTCAGCAAGCAACGATCGCGCTACTAAAACGTCAGTGCTGTGCCGATTGAGATCAGAACCCAGAACACCGCCAGGATGATTGTGAACTGGAACAACGTCCGCTCAAAGCCCCGCCGTGTTCTGTAAATGGAGCTATCCGAAGAGCCAAAGGCCGAGAAACCCGAGCCCCGCGTTTGCAACAAGATGGCGCCCATCAACACGATGGCCAGCAGAATCTGGATGATTTGAAATGCGGCGTGCACGTGGAAGTCTGTGAAGTATACGGCCTTTGTTTTTGAAAAGAGTTCCAGAGTTAGTGCGCGCGAACTGAGCCGTTGACGGACTTACTGGTGTGGCGGTGTTCCAGGTAGAGGCGCATGATGACGGTGGCCAACTTGTCGGGGTCGTGCCGTAGCGGGTGATCATCGCGCACGACCTCGTCGACCACGATCTTGGGGTGTGAAGCCAGGTCCTGCTCGGCGGTGACCAGGCTGATATCGGCGTCGACGGACGATGGGTCGGCGGTATGGGTTGTGGCGATCACCAGGTCAAAGGGGTTCGTCTGGCCAGGTACGTGCCGCACGAGTGCGGCGACGTGCGCGGCCACGTCGTAACCGTCGGTCTCACCTGGCTGTGTGGCGACGTTGCACACGTACAACTTCAAAGCATCGGTCTGGGCGAGGGCTTTGCCGATGCCCTCGACAAGGACGTTCGGGACAACGCTCGTGTAGAGCGAACCGGGCCCGAGCACGACCAGGTCGGCTTCAAGGATGGCGCGTACGGCCTCGGGATTCGCCGCCGGGTGCTCTGGCTTCAAGCGGATGCGAGAGATAGGTTTGCGCGCCTCAGGAATGCGCGACTCGCCGCACACGTCGGTGCCGTCGGTGAACTCGGCGCAGATCTCGACTTGCTGGAGCGTCGACGGCAGGATCGTGCCCTGAACGGCGAGCACGCGGCTGGTCTCGCGCAGGGCTTGCTCGAAGTTGCCAGTGACGCCGGTCATCGCGAGCACGAACAGGTTGCCGAACGAATGGCCGCCCAGCGCGGAGTCACCGTCGAAGCGATGCTGGAACAGGCGCGCCATCAACGGCTCGACCTCGGCCAGCGCGACGATGTTGTTGCGGAAGTCGCCGGGCGGCAAGATGCCGTGCTCGCGGCGCAGTCGCCCCGATGAGCCGCCGTCATCGCCTACGGTGACGATGGCCGTGATATTGGCGGTGTGGTACTTCAGCCCACGCAAGACCGACGGCATACCGGTACCGCCCCCGATGCAGACGATGCGCGGCCCGCCCTGGCGCACCCTGAAGTCGTAGATGCGATCGAGCAAGCTCTGGCTCTGGTGCCCGGTCGTGGGCACGGCGTCGTTGAGGGCACGGTAGAGGCCTCGGAACCCCAGCAAACACAGCAGTGTGCCGAGCACCAAGAACAGCGCGGCGCGAACCAGGAGGGGCAAGAACTGCAGGGTGGCCAGGCTGACCCAATCTGGGACTACGGCCGTCCGGTAGAGCTCAGTCAGGGCATAGCCGATGCCCAGGCTGATGACGACGAGGCCAGCCAGCAAGACGCCGAACCAGCGCTTGACGTGCAGGCCCGGATAGAGCAGCTTGAGCATGCTACTCAAGCGATCGTGACGCCACGAAGCTCACCACGCTCACGACGAGTGCGCCCAATAGCGCACCGCCGAAGTCCTGGACAGTGACGCCCACCGGGAAGAGTTGCGCGACCCAGAAGACGATGCCGTTGACGACCAGGGTGAACAGGCCAAGGGTGATCAGATTCAGTGGCAGGGTGAGCAGGAGCAGGACCGGTCTGAGGAAGGCATTGAGCAAGCCGAGTACCAGCGCGAAGATCAGCGCCGACGTAAACGAGTCGACCTGGATGAGCGGGCCGAACAGATAGCTGGCCAGCAGGACAGCCAGGGCCGTGATGAGCACGCGTAAGACAAAGCGCTGCACGGTTGGCGTAAGCGTATCGGTTCCGCCCCGCGGCGGCTCCGAGTTTGATGAGCGCTCAAGCCAACAAGCCACGCAAGGAAACCGGGTACGCATTGTGCGTTGCCGTCTACGCTTAGGATCGTGATCGCCAACGTTGCCCAGTTCTGGCGCCTGACTCGGGAGCTCGACATCGCGGCTTTGCGCGACAGCTTCGAGCATCCGGTCAGCGTACGCGTACTCGGCTCGGATGCCTCCACGGCGCAGAGGATTGCGCGGCTCATCGACCCCGACCCGCAGGCCGGCGAGATCAGCGTGGGCACGCTGTCGGAGCCCGGCCGCGAGCGCGCGGACCTGTTCGTCGCGGCGATCGCAGGACCGTTGGACTCGGACGCGCGCCGCACGCTGAACGACCTCAGCGTCAGCGAGCGACCGCTGCTGCTGGTCGAGCTCGAAGGCACCAACGACATGGTCCTGCTGGGCGTGCCGGACGATCATGTCGTGCGGCTGCCGGCAGTCGCGCCAGACCCCGAGGCGCGCGAGCGCCTGTTCGCGGCGCTGGTGCGCGCCGCCCCTGAGGTGGCTCTGCCACTCGGCCGACGCCACCCGCTGGTGCGCGAGGCACTCGCCGAACACCTCATCCGCGACGCCTCGCGCGTAAACGCGCAGTTCGCCGCCATCTCGAGTCTGCCCGCGAGTCTGCCGCTCGTCGGCGGCCTGGTGGGCGATATGGCCGACATGATCGTGCTGACCAAGAACCAGGTGCTGCTCATTCTCAAGCTAGCCGGCCTGTACGGTCGGGACCTCGAGCTGAGCCGCGAGCTGATCGTGGAGATCACCCCGGTCGTCGGCAGTGCCTTCCTGTGGCGGACGACCGCCCGCGCCCTGATCGGACTGCTGCCGCCGATCCTCGGGCTCTTGCCTAAGACGGTCGTCGCATACGCCGGGACGTTCGTCGTCGGCGAGATGGCGCGTTACTACTACCGCTTTGGGCGCAAGCCGCCGCCTGAGCTGGTGCGCGACCTGCGCCAGGAAGGCCAACGGCTCGCGCGCGAGACGCTGGCGCGGCTGAAGCGCTAAAGCTCGACGGTTGCCTCGCGGCCCATCAGCTGCGCCAGCACGTGGCGCACCTCGGCGCCCTCATTGAGCACCGCGTGCACCTGCTCACACACAGGCAGGTCGATGCCGTAGCGCGCGCCAAGCTCGACGGCCGCGCGTGTTGCGGGGATGCCTTCGATGACCTTGGGCGTGCTGGCCACAATCTCGTCCACGGCACGGCCATGGGCGATCTGCTCGCCCGCCCAGCGATTGCGACTGTGGCGGCTAGTACAGGTGGCGATCACGTCGCCCAGCCCGGCCAGGCCAGCGACCGTGCGCGGATCGCCGCCGGCTGCTTGGACCAGTCGGCCGATCTCGGCCAGCGAGCGCGTGATCAGGGCGGCGCGTGCGTTGTCGCCGTAGCCCAAGCCGTCAGAAGCACCCGTGGCCAGGGCAATGACGTTCTTCAAGGCGCCACACAGCTCGACGCCCACGACGTCAGTCGAGGTATAGGCACGAAACGTCGGCCCGTGCAGCACATCCTGAAAGATGGACGCGACCTCCGGATCGCGGCTCGCAATCACGGCGGCAGCAGGCAGCCCGCGGCCCACTTCCTCGGCATGGGTCGGCCCCGATAGTGCCGCGACCCGTCGCGGTTCACAGCCCAGGGCAGCGGCCACAACCTCGGACATACGCCGCAACGAGGGAAAGTCCAGGCCTTTGGTGGCGTGCGCCACCGGCGTGCCGGCTGTGATGTGCGCGGCTACGGCATGGGCGGTGTCGTTCATCGCGCGGGAAATGGGTACCAGGAGAACGGCGCGCGCACCGGCTACGGCGTGTTCCAAGGACGCGGTCGGCAGAACGCCGTCAGGCAGGGTGATGCCCGGTAAGTAGGCGGTGTTCTGGCGCGAGGTCGACAGATTCGCGGCGAGCTCGGGTCGACGGCACCACAGCCGCACCTCGTGGCCGTGCCCCGCCAACAGCACGGCCAGCGCGGTCCCCCAGCCGCCGGCGTTTACGACCGCCAGGTGCCCGACCATGCCCTGCCTATAATGTAGATGGAAGGTCGACCGGGGATACGACCCTGATCACGTGGCAACAGGCGGCCGTGGCCGCGCTCGTCGGGTACTTGCTGGGGGCAATTCCCACGGGCATGATCGTTGCGCGCATCTACGGCAACGTCGATCTAACTAGCCAGGGCAGCGGCCACACCGGCGCGACCAACGTGCTGCGCACGATGGGCAAAGGTGCCGCCGTCGTGGCGTTTGCCGGCGACTTCCTCAAAGGCCTGTTGGCGGTGCTCGTGATCCGCTACACCGTGGCCAACGGCAGCGCCTGGCCCGAGTTGATCGCGGCTATCGCCGCCGTGCTTGGCCACTCCTACTCGGTGTTCATCGGATTCAAGGGCGGGCGCGGGGTGGTGACTGGCTTTGGCGCGACGATCGTGGCCGCGCCGCTGCTGATGGTGCTCGCCTTTGCGCTGGGCGTGTGCCTGGTGCTGCTGACCCGCTACGTCTCGCTCGGCAGCGTGGTTGGCGCCATTCTCGGCGGGTTGTTCATGTGCGCGTTTGCGGTATGGACCGGCGATCCGGCGTGGGCGGTGTGGGGGGTGCTGGTCAGCGGCTTCATCGTCATCGCGCATCGCGACAACATCGAACGGCTCATGGCCGGTACGGAGCGGAAACTCGGCGAACGCGTAACGTGAAGATCGGCCTGCAACTGCCGCGCTTCCACTGGGCGGGCGGGCCGGCCGAGATTCGTGGACGGTTAAAAGGTATCGCCCAGACCGCCGAAACGGCCGGCTTCGACACGCTCTGGGTCATGGACCACCTGTTCCAGATTCGCAGCATGGGCAAAGTCGACGAGGAGATGCTCGAGTCGTACACCACACTGGGCTTCCTGGCCGCGTGCACCGAGCGCATCGAGCTCGGGACGCTCGTCACCGCGGTCAGCTATCGGCAGCCGGGCGTGCTGATCAAGCAGGTCACCACCCTGGACGTGCTGTCGGGCGGACGAGCGTGGCTCGGCATCGGTGCTGGCTGGTACGAGCGCGAAGCGCGCGGGCTGGGCCTGTCCTTCCCGATCACGAAGGTCCGTTTCGAGCAGCTCGAAGAGACGCTCAAAATCGCGCAACACATGTGGAGCGGCGATACGCGGCCAATCTACGGCAAGCACTTCATGCTGGCCGAGCCGATCTGCGCACCAGCGCCATTGCACCGACCACGCATCCTGATCGGCGGTGCCGGCGAGCAAAAGACGCTGCGCCTGGTGGCGCGCTACGCCGACGCATGCAACTTCTTTGCGCGCCTGCCGGCAGCGGAACTCAAACACAAACTGTCCGTTCTTGCCGACCACTGCGCCGCCGAAGGCCGGGCCTATGAAGACATCGAGAAAACCGTCTTGATGGACTTGAATCCACAACGCAAGTCGGGCGACCAAATCGTTGATGAGTTGGCCGGGTTTCAACAGCTGGGGTTTGACACGGTGATCGCGTCGGTCAAGCAAGTGGAGACGCTGCAGCCGCTGGAAATCCTCGGTCGTGACGTCATTCCTCGGATCCACGTCGCATAGCCACGTAGAATCGGCATTCGGTGCAGCGACGGAGCGGTCGGAGCCGCTGGTGGGCGGGTCTGGCGCTCGTGGCCATGAGCCTCGGCTCGAGCTCGGCTGCCCACGCGGACACGCCGGACCTGGGCTATGCCAAGACCGTCAGCTGGCACCTCGAAGGCTCGCCCGAGCTCGCCGCCATGGAGCCCACGATCCGCAACGTCCTCGACCACGTCCACACCAGCTACCAGGGCGTCGATGGCCAGAAGATAGAGGGCTTCTTTCCGGGCCCGACTTATAGCTACCCCCACATCCCCGGCTGGACACCGTTCTACTTCTACATTCGCGATACGGCCACGGATCTGCCGATGGTCCGCTACTACTACGGCGCGCCTGCGTTGCGCACGACGATCGAGGAGTTCCTGCGCCTGCAGTACCCGGACGGCTCCATCTCGGCCACCGTCGGCCCGGACTTCAAAGTGGACAAGGCCTCTGTCGTCTCGGACGAGGAAACGAGCACCGTCGTCGCCGCCATGGAGGCCTACGACATTCAGCCCGAGCCGGCCTGGCTCAACCAGAACCTGCGTGGCCAGAGCCTGGTCGAACGCCTCAATCGCGCGATGTCCTGGACCCTGACCCAACGGCGCGATCCCACGACGGGCCTGATCAAGCGCGCCCACACGACCGATTGGGGCGACATCAAGTGGGAGCCCAATAGCGACCCGACTCATATGCGGCCGGGCGACCAATGGACCGTCTCGATCTACGATCAGGCCATTGCCTACGCCGCGCTGCGCGGTCTCGCCCGGCTCAACGCCGCCGCCGGCCGGGACGGCGATCGGGCGCATTGGGAGGGCGAAGCCAACGAGCTGCGCGCGAACACTGACGCGACCTTGTGGTTCAACGAGCCCGAGCGAGGCTACTACCGCATCCACGTCCACCTCGCGCCGGACAACGTCGAGCACTACGAGTCCGAAGAGGACGTCGTCGCGATCGGCAACGCCGCCGCCGTGTACTACGGCCTCGCCGAGCCGGACAAAGTGCCGCGCATCCTGGCCGCGCTGGAACGCACGCGTATCGAGGCAAACGCGCCGAAACCCGGCCTGACCCTGTACCCGCCCTTCGGCGGCTGGTATCAGGTGCAGATGGATCAGCGCACGTATCAGAACGGCGCGTTGTGGGACTGGTGGGCCGGACGCCAGATCTCGGGCGAATTCTGGTCGGGCTATTGGCGGCTGGCGCGCATGCACCTGCTGCAGGTCGCGCAAGATTGGGCGCGTCATCCAGGGCGAGTCCGGGAATGGGAAAGCCCATGGCTAGGCCGGACCGGACTGGACCAGGCCTACGCGGGGGCGGCGGCGGTTGTCGGTCAGGCTGTAGTCGAAGGGCTATTCGGTGTCGATTTTGCCGGTCGCGAGGTGCGGCTCACGCCACGGTTGGACGAGCACAAGGGCGGCGTGCGGTCCTATGAGCCGTCGACCGATCTGTACGCGGCGTACGAGTATGACGCCACCGATGACCGAGTAAGCATGCAGTACGGTTCGAACAGCCCGACCGCGCTCAGCGTGCGCCTGCCCGTGCGATGGAGGGACCCGAGCCTGGCGCGGCTGGATCAGCGCGACTTCCTGCCCATCACGTATGAGCGTGTCGGCGAGATGGTCATCGCCAACGTGATCGTGCCCAGTGGGGTACACCGCGTCGAGCTGTTACGCGAACGGCCCGGACGGCAGGCGTTCTAAGGCACGCGGGTCAGCGGCGCGAAGGCGACGTCCAGCTTCTTGACGCCGGCCGCGCCGGCGAAGTTGACGTCGACAATCTCGGTGTTGTCGTCAGCGCGGACGCTGACCACGATGCCGGTGCCAAAGCTGGGATGGCTCACTTTGTCACCCGCTTTGTACGTGGCCTCGCCGTTGCGCGGCGGGCGCGGCGGCGGTCGCTGCCCAGCGCGCGGCTCCTGAGTCACTGGTCGAAACGCCCGCGCAGCCAGCTCGCGCGCCTGCTGGCGCGTCATCGGCGGACGCTCCTCGCGCGGCGAATGCCACGCCGTCCGACCCGCGCCAGGCGCGTGCGTCACCATCGCCAGCGACGCCGGCACGTCGAGCAGGAAGCGCGACGGCGTGTTGACCTGCTGTGCGCCATGGAAGGTGCGGCGGAAGGCGCGCACCAGGTACAGCCCGTGCATCGCCCGCGTGATCCCGACGTAAAACAGCCGTCGCTCTTCTTCGAGCTGGCGCGGATCGTCGACGGAGCGCTGGTGCGGCAGCACGCCCTCCTCGACGCCAAGCAGGAACACGTAGCCGAATTCGAGGCCTTTAGCCGCGTGCAGCGTGATCAGCGTCACCGCGTCGCCGCGTCCGCCCTCATCCATCTGGTCGACGTCCTGCACGAGCGACACGTCTTCCAGGAACGACGCCAGCGCGTTTTCCGTCGCCAGCTCGTCGTAGTTCGCGGCTTTGGAGCGCAGCTCCTCGACGTTGGCCAGTCGCTCTTCGCCTTCCTCCGTGCCATCTTGCAAGTAGCGCGCGTAGCCCGTCTTCTCGATCACCGTCTCGAGCAGCTCGAACACCGTACGCTGCTGCGCTTCCTGGCGCAGCGGCTCGACGATGTCGGCGAAGGCGCCGAACAGCTCGCGCGTTCGAATGCCCAGCGGCGCCTGGAGCGCGAGTGCGTCGGACGCGTCGTGGCGCAAATTGGCGAAGCGGACCAGCGCTTCGTACGGCTGGAGCTCCTCGCTGGCGGCCCAGCGCTGCAGGTCTTGGACCGTCTTCTGGCCGATGCCGCGCGGCGGCAGATTGATCACCCGCAGCAGGCTGACCGTGTCGTACGGGTTGTGGATCAGGCGCAGGAACGCCAGAACATCCTTCACTTCGCGGCGCTCGTAAAAGCGCACGCCGCCTACGAGGCGGTACGGCAAACCGGCTTTGACGAACGCATCCTCAATCGCCCGCGACTGCGCATTGGTCCGATACAGCACGCCGAACGAGTTCAAGGGCGTTTTGCGCGAGCGATACATGCGCTCGATCTCGCGCACGACGTACAGCGCCTCGTCTTGCTCGTTGTACGCCTCGTGGACGGTGACGGCGGTGCCTTCGTCATTCTTGGTCCACAAGTTCTTCTCTTTGCGCTGCTGATTGGAGGCGATGACTGCGCGCGCCACCTTGAGAATCGTCGCCGTTGAGCGATAGTTCTGCTCCAGGACGACGACTTTCAGGTCCGGATAGTCGACTTCGAAGTTCAAGATATTACGGATATCGGCCGAGCGCCATGAATAGATCGACTGGTCTTCGTCGCCGACGACGCACAGGTTGCGGTGCTCTTTGCTCAACAGTTTGACGATTTCGTACTGCGCAATGTTGGTGTCCTGGAACTCGTCGACCATGACGTACTGGAACCGCTCCTGGTAGCGCTTGAGGATTTCTGGCACATCGCGCAAGAGCTGCACCGTTATGGTCAGCAGGTCGTCGAAGTCGAGGGCGTGGTTGCGCTCCAGCAGCTCGTTGTAGCGCCGATACACGCGCGCCACGGTTTCCGCCCAGTACCCCTGGGCATCTGCTGCGTAGCGCTCGGCGTTGACGAGCTCGCTCTTCGCGTGCGAGATCGCGCTGAGCAGTGCGCGGGGCGAGTTGCGCTTGTCGTCGAGGTCGAGCTCTTTGAGCACCTGCTTGACCAGGTCCATCTGGTCGTTGTCGTCGTAGATGGCGAAGCCCGGGTCGAGACCGACGTGCTTGATGTCACGCCGAAGCCAGCGCGCGCAGTTGGCGTGGAACGTCCCGACGTTGAGACCACGGCCAACATGTCCGCCCACAAGCGTGTCGATGCGTTCGCGCAGCTCTCGCGCGGCCTTGTTGGTGAACGTTACCGCCAGGACACGCGATGGATGGAGGTCCTTGCTGTCCAGCAGATACGCGATGCGATGGACGATTACGCGCGTCTTGCCCGAGCCCGGGCCGGCCAGGATCAGCAGCGGCCCGTCAGTATGCGCGACCGCCTCGCGCTGGTGCGGGTTGAGCCCGTCGAGGAAGCGCTTTGCGGCCGCCGTTGTCGCCATCGCCTCCGAGCATAATCGAGCAACCGGCTCTCCAGTGTCATTCCGAACTTGCGAGGAATCTCACGGGCATGTAGCTCGGCTTTGTGCGACGTTCAGACAGGTGAGTTCCCTCGCAGGCTCGGGATGACATCGGCTCTCGACGACTACTCGACCGTGCGCCGGAGGAGGCAGAACTCGTTGCCTTCGGGGTCGGCCAGCACGTACCAGGTCTGCTCACCCTGGCCGACGTCGACGTGGCGGGCGCCCAGCGCCAGTAGGCGCGCCAGCTCGGTGTGCTGGTCGGCGCCATGGGTGGCGTTGACGTCGATGTGCAGGCGGTTCTTGACGGTTTTCGGCTCCGGCACGGTGACGAAGACCAGCGTAGGCAGGACGCCTGGGCCGCCGGAGATCTCAACCGAGCTTTCGTCTGTGTCGACGACCGAGTAGCCCAGCACCTCGCACCAGAACGCGGCGAGCTTGCGCGGGTCGGCGCTGTCGATGACTAGCTCGGTGAACTTTGCGGTCAATGTCATTTCCTCCGTGTGAACGGCCCCTCTTCGGGATCCTCGCGCTTCGCGCGCGTACCGGCCGTACAAGTGAAAGGACTCACGTGTGTGCCCGGCAGTACTCCTGCTCAGCGCACCGCGAAGGTGCTGCCCTGCGGCGTCTTGGACACTTCGATACGCACCGGGAAGCGGTCGCGCAGGTCTTCGAGATGCGTAATCACCAGGATTTTCTCGAACTCACTTTGAATGGCCTGAATCGCCTCGACGATTCGGTCGCGACCATCCTGATCCTGTGAGCCGAAGCCCTCGTCGATGACCAGCGTCTGCAACCGCGTGCCGGCACGATGCGCGAGCAGCCGCGACAGGGCAATGCGAATCGCAAAGTTGACGCGAAAGCCTTCGCCGCCGCTGAACATCTCGTACCCGCGCGTACCGAGCTCATCGGCGATCTTGATGTCCAACGTCTCGATGGTCCCGACGCCCGAACGCACGTCGCGCTGGGTCTCGAACTTGACGTTCATCCGCCCATCGGTCATGCGCCCGAGGATGCGGTTCGCCTCCTCCTCGATCTCGGGAATCGCCGTCTCGATGATCATCGCCTGAACGCCGCGCCGGCCGAACGAGTAGGCGAGATCGCTGTAGATGCTCTGCTCGCGACGCAGTGCGTCCTGCCGCGTCAAGCTCTCCTTCTGTTTGCGTTCGAGAAAGGCACAATTGTCGAGCCTGCTCTGCGCAAAGACCAACTGGTCGCGATGCTCATCACGTGCACGCCGGGCATTGACAAGCTGGGTATCGAGCTCGGCCAATTTCTGGCGCGTCTCAGGCAGCAAGGCGACGTCGGCGCGCAGTCGTTCGTGTCGCTGCCGTTCGGCGGCGCACTCGTCATCCAGATGGGTAAGGCTGGCTTGCATCTCGCCAACCTGAGCCTCGAGATGCTCGGTTGCCAGCCGGGCCTGCTCCAGCAGCGCGCGCTCCCGATCGACGCCCGCTAGCACGGCGGCGCGACCGCGCAGCTGGGTGTGCGCCGCCTCGTCATAGCCCACCTTGCAGAGCCGTTCCTCGGCGGCGGCCAGCCGCTGGCGCGCCTCCGGTGCGAATGTGTTGCTGCTCAGCAGCTTCTGCCGCTCGGCGAGCTCGCGCTGTAAGACGCCCACCTGTCGCTGCGCCTCGTCCGCCTGCGCGAGCGCGCTCTCGGCTTGCGCGAGTCGACGCTGCACCTTCTCACGCGCGGTCAGCGCCTGGGCCAGCAGGGCCAGTTGCGCGGCCTCGCGCGTGACGCGCCCCTCCAGCTCACGGTAGGTCGCCTCATGCTCGCGAAACTCATCGCGTAGCCGGGAGCCCTGGGCGGCATACTCGCTGTTGAGTCGCTGCTTGTGGCGCGGGTCCATAGGCCGCTGGCACGTTGGGCACGTCGACAGACGATCCAGCTCGTTGATGCGCTCGCGCAGCGCCAGCATTTCGTTCTTGAGCTGGGTGTTTACGGCGCGGCCTTCCGCGGCCTGTTCGCGGCATTGCGCGACTACGCTCTGCAGCTCGGCGTGCTGACGCTCCGTCGCCGCAAGCTGCGCGGCCGCCTTGCGCGCATGGCCAAGCTCTTCGCGCAGCGCCGGCGACCGCTCCGCGATCTGACGCAGCTCGCGCAGATGGTGCTCGCGCTGGCTGACTTCGCCCTCCAGGCGGGCTTGCTCGGCGGCAAGCGTGCGCACCGCTGCTTCGCGCGCGCGCTCCAGGGGCAGGTACTGCTGCTGTTTTTCGGTGATGGTTTCGAGCTCGCGGCGCACGGCCTCGAGCTCGGCAGCGGCGCGTTCGATCTCGGCCCCACGCCCGATCACGATGCCCGCCTGCTGCAGCAGCGATCGCCGTTCCTGAAGGGACGCCGCCAGGCGTGACCGTTCGGCGCTCAAGCGCTCGATGCGCCCCAGCGCCTCCTGGAGTTGCTGTTGGATGCCCTCCAGAGCGATGACCCGCTCTCGCACCTGCCTTGCCTGGCCTTCGATAGTCGCGGCTTGCTGTTCGAGCAGCTCGAGCGAGGCACGCAGACGATCGACCTCAGCCTGGTACTCGGGGCGGCGCGCGATCTCCTGTTCCCAGTCCTGAGCCAGGCGCCGCTCGTCGGCAAGCCGCGCTTCACTGTCCTTGAAGCGTTCCTTGGCGCGGCCTTCGAGCTCGTCGTAGTAGCCGAGCTCGAGGATCTCGGCCAGAATACGCTTGCGCTCGGCTGGCGAACTGGTCGTGAAGCTGTCGGCGCGACCCTGCTGAATATAGGACGAGCTCGTGAACGTGTCGTAGCTCATGCGCAGGGTGCGCTCGATGAGCCGTTCGGTCTCCGATTGTGAACGCTCGGTGAGCGAACGGTAGCCGGCCTCGGACATAACATGAAAGTCGAGCGTCGAGCTGCCGTACTTGCCTCGACGCTGCCGTTTGCGCAGGACACGGTACTGACGCTCGTCGAGCAGAAACTCGAATTCGACCTCCATTTCGGAGGCGCCAGCGTGGATCAGCTCGTCGACCGACCGAGCGCGTGCGCGGCCCCACAGCGCCCAGGTAATGGCGTCCAGCAGGGCCGACTTGCCGTGGCCGTTGTCGCCCGACAGCACCGCCACGTGAATGCCCTCGAAGCACAGCGGCTCATGGACGTCCGTATACGACATGAAGTTGCGCATGTTGAGCCTGAGCGGGATCATCGGGGGATGGGGTTCGGGGAGTGAGGAGTGGGGGAATTAGCCATGCCAGCCGGTTCGTGGCAAGGCGGGGACAACCCGTGGGTCTCCCTCACTCCCTACTCCCCACTCCTCGCTCCCCATGAGCGCACGCGCGTAGCGCAGCAGCACCTCGCGCCGCTCGGGATCGACCCGCTGGTGCTCCAGGTACATGCTCAATGCTTCGAGCGGAGTCGCGCGCTGGATCGCCGCGCCGGCGGCGCCCCATCGACTACGCGGCCGTTGGCGCGCGGTGCGCTCGAACGGCGCGACGAAGTACGCCGATTTGAGCTCGGCGCGGATTTCGTCCTCGCGCAGCTCGGCAATGCGCTCCGGCGGCACGTCGATGCGCAGCTTGACGATCGCGTCCTTGAGCTGATCGGCGCGACGCACGATGGCGCGCACGATGTCCTGGGTCGCGTTGTCCGACTCGACTTTGGCGTCGATGGTCAGGAAGCTACGCGCGGCGATCTTGTGGAACTCCCACTCGGCGTGGCCTTTGTCGCCGATCTCGACATAGACCCAGCCCTTGTCCTCGCCCTCTTCCCCGAAGTCGACGCGGTCGATGCTGCCGGCGTAGACGATGGGTGGCGGCGCCTGGCGCAGCGCCTGGTGCTTGTGAATGTGGCCGAGAGCGACGTAGTCCACGCCGGGCAGGTCGAAGGCCTGTGGGTCGTACATCGGGTCATTGCCCATCGTTAGCAGGCGTTCGGCGCCGATGCGCGCGCCGAAGAGATGGGCGTGGCCCACGACGATCGCTGGCACGCCTGGCTCCAAGTGTGCCGCCTCGCTCTTGAGCCGACCGGCCGTGAGGTCAATCATGACCTGATTCAGGTCGCCGATGGACAGGTTCTTGTAGTCAGGGTGCGAGAGGACCATGCTGCGGACAGGCCACGGGAACGCGACGATCTGGATGGGTCCCGACTTCGTATCGATCTGATGGGTTCCGAGCACACGAGCAGTGGTCACGCGGTCGACTTCAAGGGCTTTGAACACGTCCACGCTGGTAGCTCGCCCGCTCGACAAGGGAATGTCGTGATTGCCGGCCACGATCATGGTGTGCACGCCGGCTGCCGACAGGCGACGGATGCGTGTGGCGAACTCGCGCTGATGGGTGGGCGTCGGATCGCGCGTCTTGTAGATGTCGCCGGCGAAGAGCACCAGGTCGACCTCGGCCTGCAGCGCGGCGTCGATGGCCTGGTCGAGTGAGTTGAGAAAGTCGTGCAGGCGCTGATTGAGGCCAGTCTCGGGGTTGAGCCGGCCGTAGTTTTCCATGCCGATGTGCGTATCGGCCAGATGCGCGATGCGCAGCGGACGAGCCATCAGCTTTCAGCCATCAGCTTTCAGCCATCAGCAATCAGCCATGAGGTGTCTGCCCTCTGCCGTGTGCCGTGTGCCGTCTGCCGTCTGCCGTCTGCCGTCTGCCGTCTGCCGTCTGCCGTCTGCCGTCTGCCGTCTGCCGTCTGCCTCCAGTGTCCGCGCGTCGCGGCCGTACGTACCGAACCTGCCGACCGCCGAAGGCGGAAAACCCTCCAGGGGTAAGTTTCGCGCGGCGCGCGCGGCGTGCTGACGGCTGACGGCTGACGGCTGACGGCTGACGGCTGACCGCTGAACGCTACTCATTGCCAAAAATCTCTTCGTAACGCCGCGAGCGGAAGGCAATGATCTCCGCGTTGTCAGTTGCGACCGCGGCATAGAACGAGGTGTCGTACTTGCGCGTGCGAATCATCATCGGCATCGGCACCGCATGCCCGAGCAGTAGCGCTTGCTCGCGCGAGTCGAGCGTCGCCAACACCGTGCGCAGGTGCGCGCCGCCGCTCACGCCGGTGAAGATGGCGTCGATGTCGCGCTCGTCGTTCAGCTGGCAGGTAATGCGCGTGCCGATCTGCGACAGCACCTCGGCGTCGATGCCGCTCGGCCGCTGATCGACGACGAGCAGCGTCACGTAGAACTTGCGCAGCTCGCGTGCGATAGTGCCGAACGTGGTTTGTCGGGCGGCATCGGCGTTCAAAAACTTATGGGCTTCCTCAATCGTGATCATCAAAGGCCGCGGCCGGTCCGCCTCGTCCTTGGTCGCCCAGTAGGTCTCGGTCTTCTTGACCCACAGCTCGTGCAGGCGGCGTGTGATCAGGTTGGCGGCGAGGATGTACGCGAGCAGGTTGCGCTGACGCCCGAACTCGAGGACGACGTGGTGACCACGCTCTAGTTGCCCGATCAGCTCGTCGAGCGTCGAGCGTCGCAAACTGCGTTCGACGAACGGCAAGCGGTCGATCAGCCGCAGCTTGCTGCGCAGCGCCTGCAGCGAGTTCATGTTGCCGGCGTTCTTGACCGCGAACTCGGCCAAGGCGTCGCCGTCCATGTCCAGCAGCTGGGCGGCCCAATCATCGCCCAGCTTGTCTTCGCACAGGGTGGCCGCTTCAACCGCGGTGCGATGCAGCTTCAGCTCGTCCTGGAGCAGGGTGATGTCGCTGACCGAGAGGTCGCGCAGCGCGATCTTGATCTCGCCGGCGGGTTTGATGCCGCGGCCGCGCGAGGATTCCATATCCAGTGTGTAGACCGCGACCCGACCGCCGAACAGCTGCGACAGGCCCTTGACTTCGACACCGTTCTCGTTCTTGGCGCTCCAGCCGTACTCGGAGTGCATGTCGAAGATCAGATTGACCGCTGCCTGGGCCTTGATGACGCCGCACAGGATCAGCCGGGTAAGAAAGCTCTTGCCGGTGCCGGATTTGCCGAAGACGCCATTTGAGCGCTCTACAAACCGTCTCAGGTCGAGGCAGACCGGCACGTCCATGTCGATCGGCTGCCCGATCTGGAAGTGATTGCGTCCGTCGTCGCGACCGAAGATGCGTTCGAAATCGGCGGTTGTTGCCTCCGAGACGTTCGAGAAGTGGGGCGGGATGCTGCGCGCTGGCCGGGGCACCAGGTCGGCCTCTTCGAAGTCGACGTCCGCGCTCGTATTGGCCAGCATGAGCTCGGGCTTGAGCTTGACGATGGCATAGGTGGTGGTGCCGCTCAGGACATGGCGCAAGAAGACGTCGACGGCGTCAGGATCGCCGGGCGGGTCACGCAAGACCTCGGCGTTGGCCGAATCGAGCTGCACGTCGGTGACGAGGCAGAAGTACTCGTATTTCTGGCCGACGATCTTGACGAACTTACCAAGCCGCACATCTTCGATTGGAACCGTAGGATCCAATCTCGCTGCCAGGCCCTCGGATAGCGACCCGGCCACCAGCAGGCCGAGGCGCGTCATGCGTATGTCCCCTGGGCCAGGACGCAGCGCTTGAGAATCGCCGTCAGCCGCCCGTAGTCCGTGTGCAACAGTTGGGCAAGCTCCTTGCCCGCATGTTGCAGGAACGCCTGCGGCTCGCCGCGCATACTTGCCGTGACGCGTATGTTGGCCGCCAGCAGCTCATCGGTTGGGACCTCCGATCCCGCAAGGAGGGCGCCCAGGTAGTCCAACCCGGTATCGGTGAATGTCTTGACGGCGGCGGCCGAGCACTGCGTCACCGAGTAGTGCAGCCGCGCGGGCCGGGGCGGGAGAAACTGATAGATGCTGCCGCCTTCGGTGAAGCCGACGACGAGCGCTCGGTAGGTGGTGCGCAGCACCAACGGCAGGTCTGGATTTTCCTGGTAGATGAGGTCGTCGCGGACATCGTCGTGCCCGCGCATGATCGCCCGCGCGCCGGGGTCAATGCCGCTGGTCTGAACGTGGGCGACGACGCCCAGAATGGTCAGCCCATCGTCGGTTGCCACCTGGACAAAGGAGCCGAACGGGGGCGCGCCATCCAGCTGTTGTGCCTGGGCGAGGAACTCCGTCGTCGACGCCTCAATTACTTCGCCGTCCTGCGCAGGCTGGTCCGTGTGAACGCCGTTGAGGGCGCTCATACCGTGCGCACCTGCTTGCGATGCAGCTTGGCCGACGGTCGGGCCAGGACGCCTCGCCGAGCGAGCTCCTGGCGGACCAGCGTGTCGAGCACCGTGCGGTCGGACAACGAGATGACGGCGCGGTCGTCGGCACGAGCCAGCACCGCGGGATATCCGAAACCTTTGCCGATCTGGTCGACCAGCACCGAATGCACGTTGCTGAGCATCGTGAAGTCGCGTGCGACCCACTCGGGAACCTCGACGCGGGCGATCTCTTCGCCGGTGTGCAATAAGAAGAAGTAGGCGCGATGGACGCCGAAGAAAGGGTCGTGGACGTTGGAGCGGACCCGAAACACGCCTGTCCGCTGCCACTGCCGCAGGTCGCGCCCGAGGATGTGCGCATCGGTCAGCCCGCGCAGTGCACACGCATGCGCTCCCGCGCACACATCACACGCGAGCGGCGTGCCACCGCACACCGCTCTGAAGAGGTTGACCAGGTCGACCCCACGTGACCGGCTGGCGTACGCCGCAACGGGCACCCGCGCCGCGCGCATGCGTTCCAACTGCGCCACGTAGTCCGAATAGAAGCGTGTCCTGAGGAAATCACGCGGCCGTTCCTCCAGGACCGAAAACAGCAGCGTGCCATCGACCAGCGCAACCGCCGGCCCGGCGCCAGTCGCGGACTCGGACTCGGCGAGGTCGGCCAACGCCTTGACCTCCTCCACGGTGCGCAGCGCGTCAAGGTGCCGGTCGCGCATCGGCACCTGGCGGCGCGGATCGCGCGGATCGACGATGAACAGGTCTTCTTCGGTGAAGCCGAGGCTGGATACGCTGCGTAGCTCGACCTCGCGGTGCGGCTGACCGTACGGGATGCGCACGCGCCCCACATTAATGAGGAAGAAGTCGCCGCTCCCGCCGTGCCGATCGGGGTCGATCTCAGCGCCATCGGTCGCGAGCGCCGTATAGGTCTTCAACGCATCGGGTGCGGGCAGCCGCTCGTCGAGGGGCCCGGTCGGAACGGCAACACGCTCCTTCACCTGCTCGGCCAGGTCGGCCAGGTCCTGCCAGCGGTCGGTATACGCGGCGAGCATTGCGTTCAGCAGCTCGAGCCGGCGCGATTGATCGCTGCGCCGCACGGCCAGCAGCTCGCCCATCTGGCGCACCTGCGTACTGACGTTGAGCAGGTCGAGCGGCATCAGTGGCGCCTTTGGCGCGGAGTGGGGAGTGAGGAGTGAGGAATGGGGGAACCTGATCGTGGACGCCCAGAGGCAGCAGGCGCCAACCCCGTATCGCCTACGGCGCGGGGCTCGTCTGCTCTGGCCGCTTTCCATGCGACCGCCCCCACTCCCCACTCCCCACCCCTCACTCCCGCGAGCGCAGCGAGCATCAGGCCGCGTCCGTTGTCGTGTCCGTTGTGCGCCATTCGCGGAGTGATCCGACTTCGGCGAGATGGCGCACATCCGCCAACTCAATCAGCCGCAAGCCAGTCTCAGCTGTCCACTCGAGGCGCGAGATCTGACAGTTGTCGATGCGCACTTTCATCCACAGGTCGTCGACCGGCCGACCCACGCCCTCGACCAAAATCGCCTGGCCGATCGCGCCATGGGTCACGAGCACGATGGTCTGGCCCAGATGGAGCGGCATGCGGTCCTTAATGCAGTCGAGAGCGCGCGCTTGCGCCTCGGCGAGCGTCTCGCCGCCAGGCAGGCGCAACGTGGCCGGGTGGTAGCGCCAGCGGTGGTACATGTCGCCATAGCCTGCCTCGATCTGGGCGCGGTTCAAGCCGACCCAGTCGCCTACGTGGATTTCTCGCAGCCGCGCCTCGCCCATGACCTCCAGCCCGCGCGGCGCGGCCATCTCATGTGCGGTCGCCATCGCGCGGCCAAGGTCGCTGCTATAGACTGCCGCGATCGGCTCATCCGCGAGCGCGGCCGCCAACTGCTGTGCTTGCGCGCGTCCGCGCGCGGTCAGCGGCGAATCAGACTGGCCCTGCCAGCGGCCCTCGACATTGAAGACGGTTTCCCCATGCCGGGCGAGCAAGATCCGAACAGGTGTTCCAGTCATGCTCATGCCAGTATAGGACGGCCGGCCGCCGCCGAGGGAGCCCCAAAACGAGGCTAATAGAGGACGCGCTCGTCGCCGACGCGGCGGGTGATCTTGTGTTCGTCGGTGTAGCCGACGACTGCCAGGACGTATTTGCGCGACGCGTCGAGCAGGTCGCGAATCTGGGCCACGGTGCGCGGGCCGTTGTGCTCGATTTCAGTGCGAATGCGCGCCACGATGTTGTCGAGTGTCTGCCGGTCATACAGCAAGTCCTGGCTGACTTCCACGAGCGCGCCCTGGGCGATCAGCGCATCGGTCAGTTCGGCGGACACGCGCAGTGTCGCTTCGAGATCGGCCCGGTCAGGCGGGGCGACGCCAGCTTCCTGCAAAACGTCAATGACTTGCTGCACTTGCCGCTGCTGCGCTGGACTGAACTGCACGGCGTGGCTGGCGAGCCGCACGAACGGCCCGTCCTCGTTGGCTGTGCCCTGGAGTTTCAGCCGTTCGAGCACGCGCGTGAACATGCGCGGATCGGCGCCCAGCCGGGTGCGCAATTCCTCCTTGGGTAGGCCACGGCGCAGCGGGTACTCGTGATGGAAGGCTTGCAGCAGCCCTTTGACACGTTGCGTCAGGTCCTGCCAGCCCACCGGCGTGACGACGTATGACCGACCGTCGACGTGTCCGTTCGCATGGTCGAGCACCAGGGCGCTGTGCTCGTCGATCAGCCGGGTCAGCGCGCCACGCGCCTCGGCGACTGGCAAACCGGCGCGCCGGAACAGGCCGTCGACGTCGATTGGCTCACGCGCGCGCAGTTGTTCGAGCAAGATCTCTTCGGGTGTGCCGCGTGCCAGCACCGCCAATTGCTGGAGCACGTTGGCCTGGCGCCGCCGATGCCGCCGTGCATGCGCCTCGACCACGCGGCCGCCGCCCACGGTCATGCTCGGCGAAGGCAGCCGCACGATGAACAGGTCGCCGCGCGCGAGCGCGACCTCGTCCTGCAGGCGCAACTGCACCCACGCTTCCTGGCCCGCTTCCAGCTCGTCGCGATCCAGCAGCGCCACCTTGGCCAACGTCTCAGCCGCGCCTGTGTGGAAGCTGACCTGCGTGTTGTGGCGGATCGGGCGCGCGTCCTTGATCAGGCGCAGCTGTGCGTCGAGCGCGCGCGTCGGGCGCAGCGTGCCGGGTGCGCCGAGCACCTGACCCCGGCGCAGGTCGTCGACAGACAGGCCGCCCAGGTTCACTGCCGTGCGCGTTCCACCAGGCACGACTTCTACCTTCTTCTTATGGCTTTGCAGGCCGCGCACGCGCGTCTTGAGGCTGCCGGGCTGCACCTCGAGCTCCTGGCCCAGCCGCAACTCACCGTCGAGCAGCGTTCCCGTGACGACCGTCCCAAACCCAGCCACGGTGAACACCCGATCGATGGGCAAGCGTGGGCGCCCGGTGTTCGGCCTGGATCGCTCGCGCGCGAGGAGATCCTGGATCACACCCAGCAACTGGTCGAGACCGGCGCGCGTGGTGGCCGAACACGGCACGATGGGTGCCCCCGCCAGGCTCGTCTCTTTCAGGAAGTCCTCGACGTCGGCCTGGACGAGGTCGAGCCAATCGTCGTCAACGAGGTCGCGCTTGGTCAGTGCGACGACGCCGTTCGCAACGCCCAGCAGGTCGAGGATGGCCACGTGCTCGCGCGTTTGCGGCATCACGCCTTCGTCGGCGGCGATGACCAGCAGCGCGATGTCGATGCCGCCCACCCCGGCCAGCATGTTGTGGATGAAGCGCTCATGACCGGGCACGTCGACGATGGAGGCCTCGTCGCCATTGGGCAAGCGCAGCCAGGCAAAGCCGAGGTCGATCGTCATGCCGCGCTCCTTCTCTTCCTGGAGCCGATCAGGGTCGATGCCGGTCAATGCATGGATGAGCGTTGATTTGCCGTGGTCGACGTGGCCAGCCGTGCCAATGACTCTCATCGAGCTGCGCGCACCGCGGATTCGAGCAGCGCGTCCTGCTCGGGCAGCACGCCGCGCAGGTCGAGCAGCAGTTGGTCGCGTTCGATGCGGCCGATGACCGGCAGCTTTCCCTGGCGGAGCTCGTGTGCCATCGCCGGTGGCAGCGCCACAGCCCAACTCGGCTGGGTCTGGCCGGGCAACGAACCGCCACCAATAGCCGACTGCGTTTCAGCAACGTCCCTGCCGAGGGCATTGGCGATCGCAGCCGCTCGGCGCTGCAGTTCATCTGGCGCGGCCGAGATCATCCGCCACACGGGAACTTCCGCTTCGGCCTCGCCGCGTACGTAGTGCACGAGGGTCGCGCCGAGGCTGGCCAGCGTCAGCTTGTCCGGCCGAATCGCACGCATGAGCGGGTGCTTGCGCAAGCTCGCAACGGCCGAGGCGCGACCGACGATGATGCCGGCTTGCGGTCCGCCCAACAGCTTGTCGCCCGAGAAGCACACCAGGTCGACGCCGGCCGAGACACTGTCCTGGACGAGCGGCTCGCGCGCCAAACCGAACCGCGCCGTATCCAGCAGTGAGCCGGAACCGAGATCGTCGACTACGGGGCGCTGGTGCTGCTGGCCCACGTCGACCAACTCGGCCAGCGTGGGCTGATGGACGAAGCCGACCTGCAGGAAGTTCGAGGCGTGCACGCGCAGCAACACAGCCGTGCGCTCGGTAATCGCCGCCGCGTAGTCGGCCGCGTAGGTGCGATTGGTCGTGCCGACTTCCACGAGCTCGACCCCGGATTGGCGCATCACATCGGGGATGCGAAAACCGCCGCCGATCTCGACTAGCTGGCCACGCGAGATAATCGCCTGTCGTCCCTGCGCCAACGCCGACAGGATCAGTAGCACGGCTGCCGCGTTGTTGTTGGTGACCAGGGCGTCTTCGGCGCCGGTCAGCCTGCGCAGCAGGTCGGTGACGAGGGCGTGGCGTGAGCCGCGCTCGCCCTGCTCGAGGTCATACTCGAGATTGGAATAACCTTGCGCGGCCTCAGTCGCCGCTTTCAATGCCGCTGCGCTGAGTGGAGCGCGGCCCAGATTAGTGTGGATGATTACGCCCGTCGCATTGATGACTGGCTGCAGGCGCAGCTGGGTTGCCTGCTCGACCCGCCGCGCCACGCGCAGTGGCAGCTCTTCCAGTCCGTGTGCCCCGCCGCCATTCAGCGTTGCCCGCCGCACTTCCTCCAGCACTTCGCGGGCGGCGCGTACGACAAGGTCGCGCGGCAGCGCCTTCAGCTGAGGATCCTGAAGCAGTCGATCCACGCTCGGCAGCTCACGCGGCGTCAGCCCAACCACGGTCAGCGATTCTAAAGGCGCTATGTCATCCTGAGCGAAGCGAAGGATCCGCGAGCACGGCGTGTCGGCAAGCGGATCCTTCTGCTCGCAGGCTCGCCTCAGGATGACAAGATAACCGTTGTCAACGACGCTCGACGTTGCGGCTGAGGCGGCGGCGCTGGCGGCGGAGTTTCGGGCCGATGCAGCCGAGCGCGATCTCGAGGTCGGCACGCCGTGGGCGCAGCGCCAGCGCATTCGCGAGAGCGGCCTGCTGCGGCTCATCATCCCGCCCGAATACGGCGGGCTCGGCTCAGGTTGGCCGACGGGTGCCCAGGGCTCCGACCTGCTCCTCGTGTCGGCAACCGAGCCCGGCGATCCGCGCCCGCAGGTTGTGGTATTGCCCACCAAACGCGAGGGCGTTGTCATCAATGACGATTGGGCCAACATGGGCCAGCGCCAGACTGACCGTGGCAGCGTCAGCTTCAGCAAATGTGTGGGTGTGCGAGGATGAGCGGCTTGGTCCGCCCGGACCGGGCCGCAGGTCTGGGCGACGAGGAGCGCGGCGCATGCGCGGCGGTGGTCTCCATGGGCAAAGTCGCCGCGGCACATATTGCGCTCGACGTCACCAGCCGCGTCTTCGAGGTGATGGGTGCGCGCTCGACGTCCGAGCGCTATCGGTTTGACCGCTTCTGGCGGAACGTGCGCACGCTCACGCTCCACGACCCGCTGGACTATAAGGTGCGTGGAGTTGGGGAGTGGGTGCTGAATGACCGTCCGCTAACGCCCAATTTTTATTCATAACCAGCGGTAGCATTGCGACGCCCACGAGCACCAGGAGCGTCGCCCCGGACACAGCCACGCCGAGTCGGAACGAGTCCGGCATGTACCAGAACTCGACGGTCCACGCGCCGCCGGC
>WNGF01008021.1_pt1 | contig 32913 bp, 27 predicted proteins | sample 5400641 | NCBI WGS metagenome assembly WNGF01 (sample SAMN13153371, study PRJNA577476) | soil metagenome | isolation source: 80 cm soil or saprolite under grassland replicate 2 | place: USA:California | collected 2016-06-15 | reverse complement strand
CGGGTACCTGCACGGAAGGCTGGCACCCGGTCACCGCAGCTCCTTCGAGGCGCCGATCGCCTCGCACAACCTCTTGCGGGCGCATGCCGCCGGCGTCCGCGCCTATCGGGCCGACGGCAAGCATGCCATTGGTCTGGTGGTGAATCTGGAGCCCAAGTACCCGGCCTCTCGGAGCCCCGAAGATCTCGCCGCAACGGCCCGCGCCGACGCGTACATGAACCGCCAGTACTTGGATCCGGTCTTCTTCGGCCGTTATCCGGCCGAGCTGGCCGAGATCTTCGGTGAAGCCTGGCCGGATTTCCCGGCGGCCGAGGTCGAGGCGGTCCGCGAGAGGATCGATTTTCTCGGCATCAACTACTACACGCGAGGCGTCACGCGCGACGACCCGGCCGTCCATCCCGTTCGCGTTCGGTCGGTGCGCCAGAAACGCCACACGCACACGGAGACGGGATGGGAGGTCTACCCGCAGGGACTGACCGACATCCTCGTCTGGCTGCGAGACCGCTACGGCAGCCTACCGCTCTATGTGACGGAGAACGGCGCCGCCTTCTACGATCCGCCCGAGCGGGAGGAGGGAACGAGCGATATCGACGACCCCCTTCGCGTCGCCTATCTGAGACAGCATCTGCGCGCCGCGCGCCGGGCCATCGAGCAGGGGGTCGACCTGCGCGGGTATTTCGTCTGGTCGCTCCTCGACAACTTCGAGTGGAGCCACGGCTACGGAAAGCGCTTCGGCATCGTGCACGTCGACTACGAGACGCAGCGGCGAACTCCCAAGGCCAGCGCGCGCTTCTACGCCGACGTGATCCGCACGCGCGGCGACGCTCTGGACAAGTAGAAGCCTCCGCAGGGCCGACTTCGGCCAAAAGAAAGGGCCGCCCGGAGGCGGCCCTCCTTGCCCACCGATCGCGACCCTAAGGCAGCCGCAGCAGCCAGGCACTGCGCCCGTGCGTCGCGGCATAGAGCAGGCGCGCGGAAGGCACGATCGTCAGGCCGGGGACTTCGACCTGCGGCAGGCCCGAGCCCGCAACGGTCCACGTCGTGGAGCCGTTTGCCAGGCGCATGACGCCGAAGTCCGAAGCGGCGTACAGGTCCCCGGTCACGTCGTCGCGGACCAAATCGGTGATCGGCAAATCCTCCAAGTTGTAGCTCCGATCGGTCCACGTCGCCGTCGTGCCATCCCAGGTAATCTCGAAGACGTGGCCCGGAGTCGCCGGCGTGTTGACGTTGTAACCCGAGTACGAGATCCAGGCGTGGTGCGGGTTGGCGTTGTCAGCCGTGATCGAGCTCGGGAAGCGGTTCGGGTCGTTGGTCGCGGTCTGATCGATGCGCGTCCAGACAACGGAGCCCGCGGCGGCGTTGGAGTTGTCGGAGAGGAACACGCGGCCCGTGCCGGTCGCCACCCAGACTGTCCCGAGATTTCCCGTCGTGCGCTCGATCACCGACACGGCGCCGCCGCGGCGATCGTTGCCGTACACGCCGGGGGCCGGGAAGTTGAGCGTGTCCGTCAGGTCGGTCGCGCCGGCCGGGCCGATGCGGACGAAGTCCCCGCAAGCGGGGTTGGCCGCGGACGTCGTGAACTCGGGGCAGTTGGCCTCCAGATAGGCGCGGGAGCCGCCCCAGTCCTGCGTCCGCCAGACGGAGAACGACCCCTGAAAGATCGTGCCGCCATTGGCGGGGCTCGGGTCGGCGATGATCGGCGGATAGAAATACGACGCCTCGGGGCTGATGACGATCGGCCCGGTCGCGACGCACCATTTGGTCGGATCCCCGTTGCGGAAGTTCACGTCGTTGGCCTGGCCGGTGAAGGTGTTGAACCGCAGCGAGTCGTCCGCGGAGGAAAAGCCCGATTGCCCGCCGTCGCCGTAAATCTCCTGCGGCCAGACGACCGGAGACCCCGTGTACTGGAACGTGCCGTTGTCCTGGGTCCCGCCCTGCAGGTTGTTGTTCGGACGCTTGGCGCTGACGGAGAGGCTCTGGAACTGCAGCGTCGAGAAACCGTTGTTCAAGCTGGAAAGCTTGTTCGGCACGCGCGAGAGGAGCTGCTTGCAGAGGGCCAGGTTCGACGGATTGAGTCCCCGCGCGGCGCACTTGTAGGAGACGTCCGCAAAGAGACCGTCGGACCGAACGACGCCGCCGTCCGAGCCCTCCCAGTACTGGAGCGGATTGCTCGGGTTGACGACGATTCCGTGCTGGTCCGGATGGGTGAACTCGGCGTGGTGAGGATCGCCGTCCTGCGTCAGGTCGGTCCAGGAGGCGCCGGCGTCGGTCGAGAGCAGCACGCCGCGGCCGTTCGTCGTCGTGCCGAGGTGGCCGTAGTCGAACGAGCCGCCGAGGTAGACGATGTCGGGAGACCCCGGAGGCGTGTGGACCAGATTGTCGTACCAGCACTGGCTGGTGCAGTAGTTGTCGACCTGGGCTCCGCTCAGCGAAGCGAAGGTCGCGGCCGCGTCGGCGTTGTCGCTTCGCCAGAAGGTCGACGGATTCGTGTCGCCCTGCCCGGGATTGAACGCCGTGCCCACTCCGACGTACATCCGGGTCGCGCCGCTCGGCAGAGTCGTCACGTCGAACTCATCGCGCTCGAGGGCGTTGTTGACCGCATACGCCGAGGTGTCCTTCGGCGCAAAGATCTGCGAGAAGGAGGCGCCATTGTCCGTCGAGCGCCAGATTCCGCCCTGGAAGGAATTGACGTAGATGATCCCTGGATGCGTCGGGTCGATTTTGGCCGTCGTTGCCCCGCGGGTCGGGGCCGGTGACGTGAAGATCCGGGTGAAGGTCGCTCCCGTCTGCCGGTAGAGGCCACGGATCGTGAGAGGGTGTGTCGTCGAACCGCTCGAGATCGCGCCGTCGGTGGACCCGATGCCGCGCACGCCGCTGGCGATCGGGACGAGCAGGTTGCCGGCATTGTCCAGGGCCATCTGCCCGATCGAGCGCTGAAAGAAGATGTCGCTGCCGGGCACGAGCGACCAGGTCTGACCACCGTCGGTGGATTTGTAAACGCCCACCCCGGCCTCGGAATCCCCCGATGCGTTGGGCTCTCCCGTGCCGACGTAGACGACGTTCGGGTTGCTGGGGTCGATCAAGAGGGAACCGATCGCGTTTGTGCCGAAGCTGGTGGAGAGGAACTCCCATTGGGAACTTCCGGCCAGCCCGTCGCGAGTCTTCCAGATGCCTCCTCCGGCCGCCCCGACGTAAATGACGCAGTCGCCCGCCGTACAGGTCGGCCCGATGCCCATGGCCGTCACGCGTCCGGCGGCGACGAATTCGGCGTGATCCCCCAGGAAATTCAATGCGCCCGGATAGGTCGCCTTGCTGGGGCCGATCAGCTCCCAGGCTCCCGGCGAGTGCGCCCCGGCGCTCAGCGCGGCCCAGGCGTTCTGAGCGGCCAGAGTCGCCTCCGCGAACACCGCTTCCGCCGGATAAGCCCGCAACAAGGCCTTCTCGATGGCGGGCGAGTAGTCCGCTCCGCGGAATTCGTTGGCCCCGATCGAGGCCTCCGCGTTGCTGCCCGGCTTAATCGTGTCGGGGATCCTCTTCTTCGGGACGGCCGGGAGCGGGGATTGCGCCTGGGATGAGCGCGATCGTCGCGCCGCGACGATGCCGAGCGCTGCGGTCCCCAGAGCGAGGGCGACGATGCCGAAGATGACGAGACCCGAGAATCCTTTTCTCCGCATGAAACTCCTCCTTCGCTTGAGCCTGAAGATTGCGAACGCCGCCCCACCGGCACCGCTGTCCCGTTCGAACGATGGTTAGGAACCTGGCTTGTCGTGGGCGAAAGCGAACCTATGCCCGGGCTCCTCTCGGAGTCAAGAAAAACACGCTGGCAGGCTTCATTTTTCGAAAGCGGCTTGTGCCGGGAGCTTGCGGATCACGACCTCCTCGCCGCTCCATTCCGCGGGCCGTCCGTCGACGGTGACCCGGCGAAGAGGTGCGGCCAAAGGCGGGCGCAGCACGATGCCGCCCGGAGGGACGGCGAGACCGCCCGACACAAAGACACGCAACCGGCCCCCCTGCTCCCGCATCGTGACATCGAGCGAGCCCCACCGCGTGCGCAGTCCGCGGATCGAAACGCCCGGCGCTTCGCGGACCCAAGCCGCGGGAAGACCCGCGCCGACGACGAGCGCGCGGTCCTCCGGCCGTTCGTAGACGAAGAGGTCGATGAGCGACCGGATGAAGTCGGAGCCGACCCAGCCGTGCGGCATGTCCCCGATGAACTTCGGCGCTCGGGTGTCCCGCCAGACGACCTCCGCCCACTGGTTCCAGGCCGCCGGCCGCCGGTCCGCCAGCAGCGCTTCCGCGAGCTCGTTGGCCCGCTCCCGCCAGCCAAGCCGGACGAACGTGCCGACGATCCGCCACTCGTACGGGGTGTACGCTTCCTGCCCGCCTTTGCCGGTGCGCCTCTGCTGAAAAGTCTCCCAGGAGCGCTGGAAGGTGTTTTCGAGCTCCCGGCGGGGGAGGCGTGAACCCTCTTCGCCGGGCGAGAGGGCGATCGTCGTGGACGTGGCGTCGAAGTCGGCGAGGTCCGCCGAGCCCGGGACGAAGTCGATCCTGCTTGCCGCGAGGACGCGGCGGACCGACGCGTGCAGATCTTCGCGCAGCTCGTCGCGCGACGCCGCAAGGCGGCGTGCCTCGGGCTCACGGCCGAGGGCCCCGGCCAGCTCTGCGGCGTCCGCGAGGCCGCGCAGCGCCCAGAAATCGTCCCAGTAGGAGTGGACCGGCCGGGCAGAATAACCCTCGTGGCTGATCGACTCGGGAAGGAGGCCGAAGAAGTGGAGCTTCTCGGGGGACCGGTACGGCGCCGTGCGGCGCTGCCCGCGAAGAGCATCGAGGTACGCGGCGGCCTTCGCCAGGAGCGGCCAGAGCTCCTCGACCGTCTTGAGGTCGCCGGTGAAGCGGTGATATTCGGCCGCCAGGAAGAGAAGCTCTCCGTGGCTGTCGTTCTCGGCCACGGGGTCGGCGCCTCGGGCGTCGACGCAGCAGGGCACCTTGCCGTCGGAGAACGCGAATGGCGCGTACCAGCGCAGGTACTCGCGGACCTCCGCTTCGTGGCCGAGACGCAGCAACGCGGCGGCTGTCAGGGCGCCGTCCCGGATCCAGGACCGCGCGTACGAGCGGCAGCCGGGTCGGATCGTCGGCCCGTCCCGGCTGACTAAAATCCAGCCGAGGTTCGATCGGAGCGCCCGGGCGAAGGGCTCCGCTTGGGGTGGCACGACGAGCGAGACGCGGCCGAGCTTCTCGTCCCAGACGCGCCCTGATTGCGAGAGGCGAGTCTCAAAGTCGTGCGAGGAGTCTTCGGCCGGCGGCCGGGCGGGCCCGGGCGCGTTTGCGAGCGGCACCGCCACCACGATGTCCCGTTGGCCGCCCGGCTTGAGGTCGAGGTCCCAGACGAAGGCCGCCGACGCAAGGCCATCCGAGTCGAAGGCGGAAGCAGCCGAAGGAAGCTTTCCCTCGAGCATCCATCGGGGAATCGAGCCGCCGTCGAAGCCCGAGGCGCCGAAGCCGGAGGGGGAGTCGAGCGGAACGACTGAACGTTCTCCGTTGACGCGCGCGGCGCGTCCGTCCCACACGATCGACCGGATGGGGGAATGGCCTCCTGGGGAGTTCAAGAACTGCCAGGGAGGGTTGACCTGCAGCGGCCGCAAGGCCAGGAAGAGCTTCGTCCCGAGGGCTGCCGGGCCCCGGTTGCGCACGCGGTAGCGCACCCGAAGGGTGGGGCCCTCGCCCGGACCATCGGCGAAGGCGGCGATCTCGACCTCGAGCCCGTCGCGATGGCGACGCATGACCGAGGGAAGCGGTCTCTCTCCACCGGAGAGCGCCTGCGAGATGTCGGCATCGGCCCAGCCCAGCATCCGCCCGTCCGCCCAGAGGAACGGCTCGAGCGAAAGGCCGCCGCGGCCTGTTTCGAGAGCTCCGTCTTCCGAGAGCAAGCCCTGATCGCGTCCGCCGTCGACGCCGACCAGCGCCCAGTAGAGCTGTTCGCCGGCGAAGGAACGCGGCCAGACACCGCGGGGCGCGTCGCGCGCGACGGACCCGAGAAAGGCCGTCGGCGTCTCGGAGAACTCGGGCGGGCGGACAGCGGCTTCGCGAACCGCATAGCCCCGACCGCGCGAGCTGCGCTCGAGAAGCAGGCGCACGAACCGCGCTTCGGAGTCCGGCAGAGAAACAAACGCCCGCCCGCCCCGGTCGGCGGAGATCTCGCGGCGGCGCGACCAGAGCGCGCGATCGTCGGAGAGCTCGACGGCGTAGCGCATAGGGAAGTCTTCGGAATCCCAATCGATCACGAGGCCGCCGAGCTCATGCCGCGCGCCGAAGTCGAGCACGAGCTCCTGCGTCTCTCCCGCCGGGAGGCTGCGCCACGCCGTCGAAGTGTCGCCGTCGACGGCGCGCTCCGGCCCTTCGCCGGGCGCGGCCGAGGAGGCCCGGGCCGACGGGGCGAAAGGACCGGACAGGACGGCGGGTCGCTCCTCGAGGACGAGCTCGTCCAGCCACACGGTTCCCTGGCCTCCGTTGACGGCGGTGATCGCAATTTCGATGAACCCGAGCTCGCGCAGGTCTCCGCCGCCCGCCGGCCCCCAAGCAAAGGAGATCTGGCGCTTGCGGATCGTCAGCGTTGTCCAGGCGCTCGGGAACTCGAAGGGGCGGCGCACGGACCACCACACGCTCTCTCCCGAGCGGTCGAGCAGCTTGACCTCCAGTGCCTGTGGCGGCGCGCTCCCTTTGAGGCGCAGCTTCAGGACCCAGTTGGGCGGAAACGACAACGGAAACGCTTTGCGCACGGCGGCCCACCCAGCGTGCCCGCCGAAGTCGAAATCGAGGCGCATCGCGCGGCCGGCCTCGCCGGCCTCGGAGGAGAGAGCGAGGCGCACGCCGTCGGAGGGCGCCGCCGTCCAGCCCGAAGTGTCCTCGAACCGGTCGAGAACCCTCCGCGTCGGGGCGGAAGGACCTGCGGAGAGAAGCAGCGCCGCCGCCGCGGCCAGAACGACTCTCCTCACTCCTTGAGGCCTCCCAGCGTGATTCCCTCGATGTAGTACCGCTGCAGCAGAAGAAACAGCAGCAAGACAGGAAGCACGGTCAAGACCGAGCCTGCCATCATCAGCTCCAGGTCGGCGGAATGCTCGCCGATCAAGCCCGCCAGCGCCACCGGCAGCGTGTAGCGGGACTCGTCGGTCAGGATGACGAGCGGCCAGACGAAGTCGTTCCAGGTCGCCAGAAACGTGACGATCGCGAGCGTCGCGAGGACCGGGCGCAGCAGAGGCAGGACGATCGTCCAGTAGATCCGGAACTCGCCGGCGCCCTCGAGGCGCGCGGCGTCGAGCAGATCGTCCGGGATCGAGCGGGCGAACTGACGGATCAGGAATATCCCTATGATTCCCGCCATGCCGGGCAGTGCGGCGCCGAGATACGTGTTGACGAGACCCGCCGAGCGCAGCATCAGGAACAGCGGCAGCATCGCGACCGGAGCGGGGACGACGAGCGCCGCCATGAGGACGGCGAAGATGCGGTCGCGGCCGGGAAAGCGAAGCTTCGCGAACGCATAGCCGGCCATCGAGTTCAGAAGGAGGACTCCCAGCGTCGTCGTGACGGCGATCAAGAGACTGTTCGCGGCGGCGCGTCCGAGCGACAGCCGCGTGAAGAGGTCAAGGTAGTTGCCGAGCGTCGGGCGCGAGGGAAGAAACGGCGGCGGGACTCTGCTCGCCTCGCCAGGCCGCATGAGCGAGGCGGAAATCATCCAGACGAGCGGCGTCAAGGCGAGCACGGCGCCGAGGAGGAGTGCCGCGTGGACGGGCAGCGTTCCTCGCGGCGCCCTCATGCCTCGCTCCGCCTCTGGATCCAGAACTGCACGGCCGTCAGCGCGAGGACGACCACGAAGAGGACGAACGCGATCGAGGCCGCATAACCCATGCTCCACCAGCGGAATCCGTTCTTGTACATGAGGAGGCCGACGGAGAGGGTCGCGTTCAGAGGCTTGCCGCCGTCCGTCATCACGTAGGGCTCGGCGAAGAACTGGAAGTAGCCGATCGTCGTCATGACGCCGAGAAAGAGAAAGGTCGGCGCCAGCAGGGGCACGGTGATCTTCCGGAAGAGCTGCCAGCGCCCGGCGCCATCGATGCGGGCCGCCTCGTAGAGGGACTGAGGGATGCCCTGAAGGCCGGCGACGAGCAGGATCGTCGCGTAGCCGAAGTTAGGGCGAATCGAGGGTGATACAGGTACCGGAAGACGACCGCCACCGCGACGAGCGTCGGCACATACGGCGCGAAGAAGATGGTTCGAAAGGTGCCTTTCCAGCGCGCGAGCGGGGAGTTCAGAAGGAGCGCCGCCGCCAGCGCCACCCCGAGCGTCAAAGGTCCGCCGACAAAGAGGAAGAGCGCTGTATTGCGCATGGCCTTCCACAGGAGGGGGTCGCGGAGGAGCGCAGCGTAGTTCCTCAGGCCGATGAAACGCATGTTGGCGAAGTCGCCGAGGGTGTAGATGTCGAAGTCGGTCAGCGAGAGCAGAAACGCGGCGCCGATCGGGACGAGAAACAGAATTGAGATCGTCGCCAGGCCCGGCGCGAGCAGCAGCCAGGCGGCACGGATCTCGTGCGAAGCCGAGCCAGGACGGCGGGCCTCACCGGCCACGGCGGGCCTCCGCGCGCGCCAGGATCCAGCGGCGCTTCTCGAGGATCCCATCCACATCGGCGTCGAGTTTTTTAAGCGACGCCTCGACGGTCTCGCGGCCGCGGATCGCCGCCTCCAGATCCTCGGCGACCTTCTGCGCGATCTGCTCCCATTCTGGCACGCGCGGCAATGGCACGACGCGCGCGAGCTGGTCGCGGAAAGCCCGAGCCTTCACGTCCGACGAGAGGGACGGCTCGTTCCAGGAAGCCGTGCGCGCGGGCAGGTCACCGGAAAGGGCGTAGAAGCGGATCTGCACTTCTGGCTGCGAGAGGAACTCGACCAGCCGCCACGCGGCGTCCTTCGTCTTCGAGGCGCGGAAAATCGCCAGCGACGAACCGCCGGCGAGAGAATAGCCGGGCCACCCGCCGCTCGAATCGGGCGCCGGCACCGGAGCCGTCATCCAGGTGTCCTGGAGCTCGGGGGGCAGACGGCGGCGAAACTCGCCGAGGTTCCAGGGCCCGGTGATCCACATCGCGATGTACCCGCGGGAAAATTCCTGGTACGGGTTGCCGAGCTGCGTGTAACTGACGACCGGCGCCAGTCCGTCGCGGAAGAGACCCACATACCAGGCGGCCGCCGCGGCAAACGGCGGCTCTGCGAAGGCTCCCCGGGTGTCCCGCTCGCGCAACAGGGGGGAATGCTCCTGGAGCCCGAAGATGGTGAGCTGCTCCCACTCGTTGGTGGGCAGGAGAATGGCGTACCGCGAGCCGACGGCGGCGCCCCGGATCTTGAGCATCGCATCGCGCCACTCCGACCACGTGCGCGGCACCGGCGAGGTGCCGGATGCGGCGAGAAGGTCGCTGCGGTAGAAGAGAACGCGTGTGTCCACGTACCAGGGGATCCCGTAGGGGACGCCGTCGAAGAGGTTTGTCTTCCAGATGCCCTCGAAGTAGTCGCCCGGCGAGATCGCGCGCGAGCCCGCCAGGCGCGCCTCCAGCGGCTCGAGGGCGCCGATGGCGGCGAACTCCGGGATCCACGTGTTGCCGAGCTGGGCGAGGTCGGGAGGAGATCCGCCGACGAAGCCGGTCACCAGCTTCTCGTGGGCCGCCGTCCACGGGATCTGTTGGACGACGACGTGGATGCCCGGGTTCTGCCGCTCGAAGTCGGGGACGAGCTCCTTGACGACCTCGCCCTCGCGCCCGAGCCCCCAGAAGCGCACCGTCTGCTTCCCTCCGGCGTCTGCCCGCTGGCAGGCGGCGCAGGCGAGCGCCAGCGTGATGGCGAGGACTAGCGGGCTGCCTGTTCGAGCCATCCGCCCGAGAAGCCCGCGCGTTTCAGGCCGGCGACGAGGTGGGAGTTCTTGCGCATGGTCCGCCAGACGAGCTCTGAGCGGTAATTCTCGATCATCGCGACGATCGGCCCCTGGTCGATGCCGAGCCGGTCGCCGTCGAACCAGCCGACGCCGGCAATGATCCGCCCCTGCGTCACAGCCAGGGCCGGGTCGGTCAGCGTCGGGTTGAAGGCATCCACGAAGCCGTAGGCATTCCAGATCAGCGGCCCCCAGCGCCGCGTCATCTCGCGGAGGGCCGGAATCGCGATCTCCGGAGCGAACGGGATCGAGCCCGCGGCCGCCGTCGGCGCGATCGTGCCGTCGTCGTTGACGTGAAGCAGCGACGCGCCCCGAGGCCAATAGGTGTGAAACGTTCGGGCCCGGCTGCCGATCGTCACCGTGGCGTCGACCGGGCCGTCGCAGGCCGTCAGGCCCCAGACGTCCGGGCCATAGCCCGACCATCCCATCGGGTTGGCGGTCGCATAGGCGCGGTGGGCCAGCGTGGCACGGCGCGAATTCTCGAAGTAGTCGATGCCCTTGTCGCGCATGAACCGGTCCTGGATGCCGCGAAAGTCGATCCAGACGTGCGAATACTGGTGGCCGAAGAGCGGCGAGAAGTTCACGTAGGTCTGTCCCCGGTACTCGCCCCAGCGGTAAGTCGCGGTGAAGGCGTCCCAGGCGGCCGGCGTGATGGCGTGCGTCGGAGATCCGAGCGCGAGGACGAAGAGGATCATCGATTCGTCGTAGCCCTGCCAATTCCAGGAATGGTAGCCCTCCTCCGGCGTCCATCCCATCGCGATCCCCGGCGGGCGCGGCGTGATCCAGTCCCACTCGATGCGCCGATACAACTGCTCGGCCTCCGCGCGGACCTGCCTTTCGAGAGGATCATCCCGGTCGAAGTACGACTCACAGGAGAGCACTCCGGCGGCGAGAAGGGCGGTGTCGATCGTCGAGAGCTCGATCGTTCGAAAGCGCAGGCCCGTCTTCATGTCGAGGAAGTGGTAGAAGAGGCCGTGGTGGCCGGCGCGGCCCGAGGGCTCATCGCCCTGCGGCGCCGCCAGGAGAAATCGCAGGGTCCGCTCGACGCGGCCGGCCGCCTCCGCTCGCTGGACCCAGCCGCGCTCGGCGCCGATCGTGTAAGCCGTCAGGCCGAAACCGACGGCGGCCACGCTCGAGAAGGAGGGAGTGGGCGCGCGGTCGGGAACGAGCCCGGTGTCGCGATTGGCGAGGTCCCAGAACCATTGAAAGGTGCGATGCTCCAGGTCGTCGAGAAAGGCCTCGTGCGCCGGGGCGATCGCCGCGTGCGGCGACGGGGCGCGAGGCTCCGCCGCCGGTTGCGCCGGCCGACAGAGCGCGAGAAAAAGAAGGGAAGGAGCCGCAGCCGCGAAGAGCGCCGCCGCCGGTCGGGCGAGGGCGAACGGCTTCCCGTCCGCCCTCTCCCCGGTCTTGCCGTCAGCGACGAGCCTCACGATCAGCGGTCAGAACGAGGGGCCTCTCAAAAGCCCACGGTCACGCCGAGCTGGGCGCGCCGGGTGTTGTACTGGCAATTGGTAGGCTTGCCGAGATTGGGCCCTGGGGCAGTCTCGAAGCCGCAGTAGTTCTTGAAATTCGTCACGTTGAAGACCTCGGCCTGGAGGCCCGCTCGAACGCCGCCGGTGATGACGAATTCCTTCGCGAGGCGCAGGTCGAGGCTCTCGTAGGCCCAGAGCCCGAAGATGTTTCGCTTGCGCGGCGGATTGCCGGCGTTCCACCCAATGGAGGCCGCCGAGTTCGAGAAGTCAAAGATAGTGAACGGTACGCCCGAGCCCAGCGTGAGGAGAGTGGAGAACCGCACGTCCCACGGCAGACCGTAGATCGCCGATGCGGTGACGTGGTGGCGCTCGTCGTTGTCGCCGCGCACCTTCCGAAGATTCTCGGGATGGAAGAAATCAAATCCAAAAGCGGTGCCCTCGATCTTGTTCTCGTTGCCGAGCTGTTTCGAGTGGGCGTAGGTGTACGCGAAAGTGAAACCCCAATTCGATTCGGCCGTAAAAGGACGCTCCGCCGTGACGAACACCGCGTCGTACCAGGTCCGCCGGCTGTAGCTCGAATAAAGGATCGTGCCGAACCCGGCTGCTCGGATCAGATGATCGAAACGATCTCCCTTATCGGGCGTGGCGTCCAGCGTCGCGGCCGGAAACCAGATCAGGCCGTTGTAGCCGCGGACGTTGTTGTAGCTCACTCCGAAGAGATACGGGCCCAGCCTCTGGTGGACTCCCACGTTCCACTGGTCGGTGCGCGGGGGCTTGGTGGAGTTCTGCAGGAACCAGATCTCCGGGCCGCCCGCGGCTCCCGAGGCGATCAGGTCTTCGAGGCCCTGTCGGCTCAAGTACTTGTCCTGCCACGGGACCGGATTCCCGCAGTCCGGCGGCTCGGTCGACCGCGGGTCGGTGAAGCAGAACTGAAAATATTTCCACGTCTGTTTGTGCTGCTCCTCGTAGATGTCCTGCAAGTTCACGTGGTCGGAGTACCGGCCCCAGGCTCCCGAGAAGACCGTGTTGCCGTTTCCCAGCACGTCGAAACTGAGCCCCAGGCGCGGCTGGAAGGCCTTCTTGTAGGTCGGCCGATTCGAGCCCGTGCTGATGTAGTCGTTGAGATCGATGATGTCTCCAAGCCCGACGACGTTGCCGCTGTAATCGTGCCCCTGGGCCGTGTTGGCGGCGTTCACCACGTCCGGCGGGGTCACGTACTTGTTGTTGAGCATGTTCGACTCGTAGTCCCACCGCACGCCGGCGTTCACCTGCAAACGAGACGTGACCGACCAGTCGTCCTGCACGAAGGCCCCGATCTGCCAATTGCTGAAGGACACGGGCGACTTGCCGAAGCCGAAATTCGCATGGTAGGGGAAGAGCCACAGGTCCTGACTCCGGAAGAAGAAGTTCGGGTTGAAGTCCTGCGCGTTGTCGTAATCGTAGTTGGACCGGGTGGCGGTGATGCCCGCCTTGGCGACGTGCTCGCCCCGGCTGCCAACGATCAGAGTCCCGTCGTCGCGCAGCGTGAAACGGCGCTGGCGGACGTTCTGGATCGTGCTGCGGCCGCCGATCTCGGCGATGTCGAAATAGTTCTGATGCGGTGCGGACGTGTCGATCGCTCCCTGGATCCACTTCATCTGCGAATACGAGACGCTGGCGACATTCACAAAGCTGCCGAAAACCGAGCTCTGCCGGGCCGCCGCCGCGTAGGTCTTGACCTTCTGGTCGACCCCGGTCGAGAAAGCCCTTCTGTCGCCGAAGTCCCGGCGATCCGATTCGTCACGGATGTTTCCCGTGAGATCACCCGATTGGCCCACCGCCGGCTGCCACGTGACCTTTCCGAAGAACAGCTTGGACTTGAAGGGCGCCTTGACGTCGCCCTCCGGCAAGCCCGCGAACCGGGCAGCGACCTCCGGCGGCTCGGTCGAAGGATGCCCGAAGAGGACCGTGTTGAACCGGTCCTGATCGTTCTGCTCGTAAGAGCCGAAGGCGAAGAGCTTGTCATGGACGATCGGCCCGCCGACCGACGCGCCCCACTGATACCGGTGATAGTCGGGCGTGCGGCTCTGGAATTGGGTCTTGGCGACCATCCCGCGGCTTTGGTAGTCGAAGAAGGCGTCGCCGTGCAGGGTGTTGCCTCCCGACTTGGTCGAGACATTGATGATCGCCGCGCCGGCCCTCTCGTACTCGGCCTTGTAATTCTGCGTGAGCACCTGGAACTCCGAGACGGAGCCCTGGGGGAAGGGGTTCCCGCGGCTCGAATCCTGCATGAACGCGCCGCCCTTCAAAATGTCGTTCTTGAACGACAAACCGTCGATGAACACGTTCACCTGGCGGGCATCCTGGCCGCCGCTGCGAAACATCGCGCCGCCGTAACGCCTGTCGCTGTCGTCTCCAAAGTCGGCGGTGACCGAGACCCCCGGCGCCAGCGCCGCGAAGTTCAGAAAGTTCCGGCTGTTCTGAGGGAGGTACTTGATTTCCTCCGGAGTGACGTTGGTGGTGACTTCCGGGGTCTTCAGATCGTAGTGCTCCGCGCTCACGGTGACGCTCTCGGTGGCCCGTCCCGCGTCGGCGAGTGTGAATTCGAGTGTGGCTGTCTGGCCGACCAGCACGTGGACTTTGCCGCTTCCGGGGACGTATGCGTCCCCGCTGGTCGTGACCTCGTAGTCACCCGCGGCCACTTCCGGCATGAGGAAGCTTCCATCCTGGAGAGTGGACGCGGTGAACTTGATGCCCGAAGCGACGTCGGTCGCCGTCACGAGGATGCCGGCGACCGGCCCGCGCCCGTCGCGGACGTTCCCGCGGATCGAACCGGAGGTGCTCTGCGCGAGGAGCGAACCGGCCGATATGGCAACGAGAACGGCGGCAGCGAGCCCCCACCTCCATGGTCCCTGAATCCTGGTTCTCCCTTGCATGGTCCCTACCTCCCTTCCTCTTTGCTCATTCTGAGAACTGTTCGATTCCCGGCTTTCTGGCGGAGTTGTCTTTCGAAGAGATGAGTTGCGGGCGGAACGCCGCGGCGGCGTACGCTCGGACCGGGGAGCCGCAGGAGGCGCGAATCACGAGCCTTGTCGGCAGGATCTCCTCCCGTCGTGGGCGGAGCGAGTTGCCCCCGTCGACCACGTGCAAGAGTCGGGCCGCGGCCCGGGCCCCCAAGTCGGCGATCGGAACACTCACGGTGGTCAGCGGCGGTGTCATGTACCGGGCCATGGGAATGTCGTCGAATCCGGCCAGCACGATGTCCTCGGGCACGCGCACGAGCCGCTCGCGGAACGCGCAGAGCAGCCCGATGGCCATCGCGTCGTTGGCAGCCAGGACGGCAGTCGGGCGAGGCCTCGAGCGCAAGATGCGCGAGGCGGCGCGGTAGCCCGCCTCCTCTCGAAAGTCGCCCGGGATTTCCAGAGCGCTCGCGCCGGCCGCGCGGCTGACAGCGTCGCGAAAGCCGCGCAGCCTCTCGGCCGCATCGAGGTTCCGGGCCGGTCCCGTGACGAAGGCAATCCGCTCGTGGCCCAGCCGGGTCACGTGACGCACCATGGCCGAAGCGCCGCCGTAGTTGTCGACGCGAATGGCGTCAAAGAGGCCCTGGCCGGCTCCGTTCAAGAGGACGACCGGGAACGCCAAGGGCAGGTTGGTCTCGAGCTGCCCGGCGTCGAGATCAGCCGAGAGCACGATGAGCCCGTCCACGCGCCCGCGCATGGCGCGCAGCATCGCGCGCGTCTCCGCGCGGTCTCCATGGGATCCCGAGACGATCAGGTGATAGCCGCGCCGGCGAGCCGCGACGTCGATGCCGCGGATCAGCTCGGAGAAGAACTCTCCGAAGAGATCGGGAAGGAGGACGCCGAGCGTGTGGGTCTTGCGGGTGATCAGGCTTCTTGCGGCGCCGTGGGGCGCGTAGCGGAGCTTTTCGACCGCGCGGCGAACGCGCCTGCGCGTCTCGTCCCGGACCGGCCCCTTTTCGTTCAAGGCTCGCGACACGGTCGCAACCGAAACACGGGCCTCCCGCGCGACCTCTTTGATGGTCGCCACGGCCACCGGCCGCGTCTTTCGAGACCGCCGGACTGCGTCGGGAGAGGGATGATGGCCCGTATGCCTCCCGGTGTAATCGTTTACATTGGGCCTTTTAGCGTGAGCGCCCGCCGGCTGTCAAGAGTGGGGACCCGGCGCGGCCCGGTCGCGCTATAAGGGCGGTGTTCCATGACTCTTCGCACGGGCGAGATCGCTGTGATCGGCCGGCCCAACGCCGGCAAGTCCACTCTCGTCAACCGCCTGGTCGGCGAGAAAGTGGCGATCGTCTCGGACAAGCCCCAGACGACGCGCAAACGCATTCTCGGCGTTGCGCGCCGACCGGGCGCCGAGCTCGCGCTGGTGGACACGCCCGGCATCCATCGGCCCGAGCATCGTCTGAACGCGGCGATGGTGCGAGACGCGACGGACGCCCTCGAGAATGCGGATCTGGTCCTCTTCGTCGTGGATGCCGCCGACCGCCCCGGCAAAGGCGAGGATTTCATCGTCGGCCTGCTCTGTCGGGCGGGCACGCCCACGATCCTGGCGCTCAACAAAATCGACCTGCTGCCGAAGGCGAAGCTCCTTCCGATGATGGCCGCGTTCGCCGAGAAGCATTCGTTCCGCGAAATTGTCCCGATCTCCGCCCGCACGGGTGACGGCGTGGAGCGCCTCGGTGACCTTCTCGCGGCCCATCTCCCCGAGGGAGAGGCCGCTTATCCGGTAGATTTCTTGACGTCCATGCCCGACTCCGAATGGATAGCGGAAGTGATTCGCGAAAAGCTGCTCGAACGGACGCGGGAAGAGCTTCCGTTCGCGTCAGCGGTCGTCGTCGAGGCCGTCCGCGAGGAAGAGGGAAAAGACCTGACGGTCGTCACCGCCTCGATCGTCGTCGAGCGCGAGGGTCAGAAAGGCATCGTGGTCGGCAAGGGCGGCGCGATGATCCGGGACATCGGCAAGGCCGCCCGCGAGGAGCTCGAGGCCGAGGCCGGGCGGCGCTACTTCCTGGAGTTGACCGTCCGCGTGCGAGCGGACTGGCGGGATGACGAGCAGTTCCTCGCCCGCCTCATCGCGGACCCCTCGTCGTTGGGAAGCTGACGAGCGAAACTACATCCCGCCGACGGCGCGCCGCAGGCGGTCCGAAAGGTCGGCCAGCGAATCGGCCAGCGACTCGCGGAGCTTTTCGAACTCGGCCGGCAGCGCCCGCTCGTCCGCGGCCCGGCGGCTTTCGGCCTCGAGCAGGGGAGCGATCTGCGTGCGGATGTCTTCCGCCTCGCGCCGACCCTGAGTGAGCTTTTCGTCGACGGTGCCCTCGAGAGCCTCGATCTGGGAGCGGATGTCGTCGGCTTCTCGTCGGGTCTGGCTCGTCTTCTCCTGGATGGTCTTCTCGAGGGTTTCCACGCGGCCGGCCAGCGTCGCGACCGTCCGCGCGAAATCCTGCGTCTGCGTGGCGAATGTGTCTAAGAGCTGATGAAGCTTCTCCCCCCGCTCGGAGAGGCTGCGCAGGGCCATTCCGACGTCGTCCTCGGCGGCGCGCTGCCGTTTCGATTGGGTCTCGACACGCTCCTCGAGGGCGTTCAAGCGAGTGGAGGAGGCGGCGTCCTTGGAGGCCGTCTCGAGCTTCGCCAGTCGGTCTTCGAGCGCCGTTCTTTCTTCCGCCAGCTTCTTGCCCAGGTCCTGCGCTCCGCCTTCGATCGCTTCGAACCGGACCTTGTCTCCGTCCATCCGGGCAAACACTTCCGCCAGCCTTGCCTCGAATTGACGCAGCTTGACCTCGAGAGCGAGCGTCGTTTGGCGGGCTTCTGGCGGCGCCGGTGACGGCATCGGCGAAGACACGGGTGCGGACGTCGGCGCTTGCGGGGGCGCCGCCGCGACGGCAGGAATCTTCGTCGTGTCGGAGGTCTTCTCCACCGGCTTGCCCGCTCGGGGCGGCGGCGCGGACAACTCGGGCGAGGGCACCGGAAGTTGAGGCAGCTCGAGGGGAAAGACTTCCGTCGCCGGCGGCGCCGCGGCTTCGGCGGGGATCGGAGGAGGCAGAGCGGGCTGCACCGGAATCGGCGGAGGAGCCGAGGAGCGCCCCGCACCGGTCAGCGGGCCTTCGACGTCGATCTCCTCGTCCAGACGGCCGAGCTCCGCCGCCTCGAAAGGCGCCTCGTCCGCCGCCGGCGGCACCAACGCAATGCGCGGCTTGGCGTGCGTCATCGGCGGCTGAGCCCGATTGAGCATGGACTCTTTCCAGGAGAGCAGGTCGTCCTGATCCTTGCGCGGCGCCGCCGCGGCGTCCTCGGGCTTGCGGCCCTGGAGGCGCCGCAGTAGATCGACGAACGTGAGCTTCGAGATGAGCTTGAACGTCTCCGTCACGCCTCGGCCCGCGCTCGCGACCGCCTCGACGAAGGGATACGACGAGAGCCCGAGCGCCTCCTGGAGCGCGTCCACCGAGAGGATGTCCGGGAGATCGCGCTTGTTGTACTGGATGACGATCGGAATGCCTTCGAAGGACACGCCGTTGGCCTTGAGGTTCTCCTTGAGGTTCTGCCAGCTCTCGAGGTTCTTGGGCAGGTTCGACCATTGCGAGTCCGCAACGAACACGATGCCGTCGGCGCCCCGGAGAACGACGCGCCGCGTCTCGTTGAACGCGGTCTGTCCCGGCACGGTCGCGAGCTGGAAGCGAATCTTGTAGCCCTTGATGTCGCCGAGCTCGACCGGGAGCAGGTCGAAGTAGATCGTCCGGTCGGTCTGCGTGGCGAGGTTCAAGAGCTTGCCGACCGTTTGGGGGTCGAGGCGATCGTGCAGCAGGTGCAGGTTCGTGGTTTTGCCGCCCAGCCCTGGACCGTAGTAGACGATCTTGGCAGTCAGCTCGCGCGTTGCGGCGTTGTAGACGACCATGGGCTAGCTCTTTGGCGGTATTGTAGCGCCGTTTGCCCGTCCGGCGGCCCTCTTCTTGACGGAGGGTGGGGTAACCCATAGACTGCCGCGGGTTTCTGATGCGCCCGCTCCGCGGGCCAACTTATCGAACGGGGGCGGACCGGGGATGACCGAGGGCCTGGTCAAGAAGACGCGCATCCTCGACGCGGAGCGAATCGGGCGCATGATCGACCGCATGGCCCACGAGATCGCCGAGCGCCAGAAGGACCTGCCCGACCTCGCTTTCATCGGCATTCGGACGCGCGGGGTCCCGCTGGCCACCCGGCTGGCGGCCCGGCTCGTGGAGCTCGTCGGGCAGCCCTTTCCGGTCGGCACGCTCGACATCACCCTCTACCGCGACGATCTGTCGATGGTGGCGCCCCAGCCCGTCCTGAAGAAGACCGAGATCGACTTCGACGTGGCGGGACGGGCCATCGTCCTCTGCGACGACGTCCTCTATACAGGCCGGACGATCCGCGCCGCGCTGGACGGCGTCATCGATCTCGGGCGCCCTCGCGCCCTGCGCCTGGCCGTTCTCGTCGACCGCGGCCACCGAGAGTTCCCGATCGAGGCGAACTACGTCGGAAAGAGCGTCCCGACGGCCGGCCGCGAAGTCATCAAAGTCATGTTCCAGGAGACCGACGGCGCCGACGAGGTCTGGATCCTGGAGAAGCCGCAGGGATGACTTGCCGGGCGGTCTCGCCGCGAGCATGACCGCCGCTCCCCTTCATTCGAAGGATCTCCTCGGCATCGAGCCGCTCACGGCCGGCGAGATCACGCTGCTGCTGGACACGGCCGAGGCCATGCGCTCGATCGGCCAGCGCCAGATCAAGAAGGTCCCGGCGCTGCGCGGCCGCATGGTCGTGAACCTCTTCTTCGAGGCTTCGACACGCACGCGCTTCTCGTTCGAGACCGCGGAGAAATGGCTCTCGGCCGACTCGCTGAATTTCGTTGCCAAGGGCAGCTCCGTCGAAAAGGGCGAGACCTTGCTCGATACGGCGCGCAACCTGGAGGCCATGTCGCCGGACCTCATCGTCATCCGGCACCAGACACCAGGCGTGCCGCACTTCCTGGCGCGCCATCTCAAGGCCGGCGTCGTCAACGCGGGCGACGGCGCCCACGAGCATCCCACGCAGGCGCTTCTGGACGCCCTGACCATCCGCCGGCGGCTCGGACGCCTCGAAGGCCTCCGGGTGGCGGTCGCGGGGGATCTCGCGCACTCACGCGTCGTGCGCTCGAACATCTGGTTGCTGACCAAGATGGGCGCGAAGGTCGTCGTCTGCGCCCCGCCCACCCTCATGCCGCCGCGGATCGCGGAGATGGGCGTCACGGCGACGACAGACTTCGACGCTGCTCTGGAAGGTGCCGACGTCGTCATGATGCTGCGCATGCAGCTCGAGAGGCAGGGGACGTCGCTCTTCCCGTCCTCGCGAGAGTACTTCAAGCGCTATGGTCTGACGTCGGCGCGCCTCGCACGCGCCAGGCCGGAGGCCATCGTGATGCATCCCGGCCCGATGAACCGCGGCGTCGAGATCGCGTCCGACGTGGCCGACTCGCCGCGGTCGGTCATCCTCGAGCAGGTCTCCAACGGCGTGGCCGTCCGCATGGCCGTGCTGTACCTGCTCGCCACGGGCCATGCCTGGGAGGGGGAGAAGGAGTCGTGAGCCATTCCCTCTTGATCCGCGGCGGACGTTTGGTGGATCCGGCGGCGGGGCGCGAGGGTGACTTCGACGTCCTCCTCACGGACGGGAAGGTCGCCGAGGTCGGTGCGAGCCTGCCGGCCGCCGATGCCGAGGTCTTCGACGCCAAGGGTTTGCTGGTGCTCCCGGGTTTCATCGACCTGCACGCGCATCTTCGCGAGCCCGGCCGCGAATATGCCGAGACGATCGCGACGGGCCTGAAGGCCGCGGCGGCCGGCGGGTTCACCGCCGTCTGCGCGATGCCGAACACAGATCCGGTGGCCGACAACCGCGCCATCCTGGAGTTCGTCGTCTCCAAGGGGCGCGGCGTCGGCGGGACCCGGCTCTATCCGATCGGCGCAATCACTCGCGGCCAGAAGGGTGAGGACTTGGCCGAGTTCGGCGAGATGCAGATCGCCGGAGCCGTGGCCGTCTCCGACGACGGCCGGTGGCTGGCGAACGGCTCGCTGCTGCGCCGCGCCTTCGAGCACGCGAGCCTCTTCGACCTGCCGATCGTCCAGCATGCCGAGGATCCGACGCTGTCGCGCGGCGCCTCGATGCACGAGGGAGCGGTTTCGACGCGCCTGGGGCTTCCGGCTCAGCCGGCGATCGCCGAGACGGCGGCCGTGGCCCGCTCGCCGTGACGTGCGAGGTCACGCCCCACCATCTCGCACTCACCGACGAGGAGGTTTCCCGCTCCGGCTTCTCCCCCAACTCCAAGATGAATCCCCCTCTGCGCGAGCCGGCCGATGGCGAGGCTCTCGCGGCGGGTTGTGCGGACGGCACGGTCGATGCGATCGCCACGGATCACGCACCCCACCACGAAGACGAGAAGTCCGTGGATTTCGAGACGGCGCCGTTCGGGATCATCGGGCTCGAGACGGCGGCCTCGCTCGTTTACGATCGACTCGTCGGACCCGGCAAGCTCTCGCTCGGACGGTTCGCTGCGCTCCTGTCGGCGGGCCCGGCGAAAGCCTTCCAGCTGCCCGGCGGCACGCTCGCCGTCGGGTCGCCGGCCGACGTGACGCTCTTCGATCCCAAGAAGACGTGGACGGTCGACCCCACGCGCTTCTTGTCGCTCGCGCGCAACACACCTTTCGCGGGGTGGAAGCTCACCGGCGCGCCGGTCGCCACCGTCGTGGGGGGCAGCATCGTGTGGCGGCGGGATTGACGACGCGGGAAGAGGCGTCCAAAGCTCGTGCTACGCGGCGAAGCGCTGCTTCGCAGAGTGGCATCCAAGGTTCGAAGTCCCACGGGGCTTCATGAAGAGAATCGCCGGCTTTCTCGCGAGCGTTTTCGTCGTTGCGGCGGTCTGGGCCACGGCGCCGCAGCGGAAAATTGCGGTCCGCGTGCCCGAAGGACTGCTTTCGGGCGGCGAGTTCGACCGGATCAAGGGCTGGACCGAGCGCGGCGGTGTCGCTCTGGAGGTGGGGCCGGAGAGCGCGCCCGCTCCGTCGGGCACCGAGGTCGTACGGCTCGGCCTCGTGCCGGTCTCGGAAGCGTTCGCGAGAGCAGCGGCTCGCTTTCCGCTCAAGCTCTCCGAAGGCGGCTTCGAGTTCGACGGGCGCGTGTACCGGGCGCCCGAAGACGCGATCGCGCTGACGGATCCGGGAAAGCCTCTGGAAACCTTTGTGGTCGGAAACGGGCGGCAGGCTCTCCTGCGCCTGACGGCGCGGCGGCTGTTCTGGCGCGATGAGCCGGCGCCTGACTACCAGGTCGTCTCGGGCAGCCTCTCGAAGGAAGGGCGCTTCGGAAAGGGAGCGCCGCTCGCGATCGACCGGGCTTCGGATCGAGACGGCATCGCGGCGCGCGAGGCTTTCCTGGCGGCGCGCAAGACGGAGCAGCGCGACGGCGTCCGCTGGCTTTTCCGCGAGGAGGAGCGAGTGGCCGTGGAGCGCTGGGCGCCGGTCCTGAAGCGCTGGCTGCCCCGCGGCCGGAAGGCTTCGCTCTCCGTGGCGATCTTTCCCGATGCTCCGACGAAGGCGAAGTTCGCGGGCTCCTCGCGCCCGGCCGACCTCGTCGAGGATGGCGGCGGCTTCCGCGTGGATCTGGACGCTTCCGCGCCGGCGGAGCCCGATCTCATCTCGCCCGTGCTCGCCAGCGGTGCCCTTGCGGCCGAGACGCCTTCTCTCGGCAAGCGGCCGCTGGTCGTGGCCGCTGCGGGCGCTCGCGCGGCCGGCCGCTGGTGGGGCCGCGACGTCAAGAGCTTCGCCGCGTTCGCAAAGGGCGCAGACGTCGAGCCGGAGCCGGCCGACGTCGTCGCCGGCTCGACCGACCTCTCTCCGGTCCTCGCAGTGGGCGCGGCGGCCGCGTGGCTCGAGGCGGGTTCGCGCGTCGACGGCGAGGCCGTTCTGAAGAAGGTTCTCGCCGGTCCGGAACCGGCGCTCGTCGCCGCACTCGAGCGCTGGAGCCAGAACGCCGGCCGGCAGGCCGTCTCGCCGCCCGCAAGGCGCGAGCTGCCCAAGGGCTTCCTGCGCGGCGTGTCGTACGCCATGACAAACTCGATTGACGGCGGCTACGCGTCGAGCCGGTCGCACGAGACTCTGGCCCGGCTCGCGAGCCTGTCGGTCAACACGGTCTCGGTCATGCCGTTCGCGTTCTCCCGCGACCCGCATCTCCCGGAAATCGCCTTCATTCACCGCGAGCCGCAAGGGGAGACCGATGAGGGCACGCTCCACGCCGTCGCCGACGCGAAGACGGCCGGTATGACGACGATGGTCAAGCCGCAGCTCTGGCTCGCGGGCGGATCGTTTGTCGGCGCGCTCGCCATGAAGAATGAGGAGGACTGGAGGCGCTGGTTTAACGCGTACCGGCGCTTCGTCGTCCACCACGCCGTTGTGGCCGAAGCCGGGAAAGCGGCCCTCTTCTGCATCGGGACCGAGCTGACGGGAACCGAGTTGCGCGAGAAGGAGTGGCGGCGCACGATCGCCGCCGTGCGCCTGGCCACCGGCGCGGCGCTCACCTATGGCGCGAACTGGGCCGCGAACGCGCCGAACGTAACCTTCTGGGACGCGCTCGATGCCGTGGGCGTGGACTTCTACGACCCGCTCTCGAAGGAGACGAAGGCTTCGGATGCCGTCCTGGAGGCGGGCGTCCGAAAGGCGGCGAAGCCTCTCGCGGCTCTGGCGGAGCGCGTCAAGAAGCCCGTGATCTTCGTCGAAGCCGGGTATCCTCCGGTCCGCGCGGCCTGGACGACGCCCCATGACGAGAGCTCGGGCCGCCCCCGGGCTCCCGAGGATGCCGCACGTTCGGTCGCGGCGGTGTACCGGGCGCTCGAGAAGGAAAAATGGTGGAAGGGCGTCTACTGGTGGAAGGCCTTTTCCGACGGTCGAGCGGCGCGCCCGGACGAAAAGGGATTCAACCTGCTCGGGACGCCGGTCGAAACGGCGGTCGCGGCGGGATTCGCGAAGCTCGCCGCCAAGGAGCCGTGAGAGTTTAGGGTTTAGTGTTTAGAGTTTAGAGCTGAATCGCGACTGCAACGAAAATCCGCACTGGCCTCAACCCAAACTCTAAACTCTAAACTCTAAACTCTAAACTTCTCCGATGACCGCCTCCCTCGTCGAAATCGCCATCGAGGCCGCTCACGCGGGCGGAGAGGTTCTGCTGGCCAACTGGCGGCGGCTCCCCCAGGCTTCGGTCTCCGAAAAGCAGAAGAACGACTTCGTCACGTTCGCCGATCGAGAGAGCGAAGAGCGCATCGTCGAGAGCATCCGCGCGGCGTTCCCGACGGACTGCTTCCAGGCGGAAGAAGGCGGCGCGCACGGCGGCGGCTCTTCGGACGAAGGCCGCACATGGATCATCGATCCCCTTGACGGCACCTCCAACTTCATCGCCGGTTTCCCGTTCTGGTGCGTCTCGATCGCGGCCCGCGAGAACGGCCGCCTCGTCGCCGGGGTCATCTGGGACCCGCTGCGCGGCGAGATGTACGCGGCCGAGCGGGGCGGGGGTGCCTTTCGCAACCACGACCGCATCGCGGTGTCGCGTCGCGACGGCCTTGCCGGTTCGTTCCTCGGCACGGGCTTCCCCTTCCGGGCGCACGAGCAGCTCGATCAGTATCTCGCCCTCTTCCGCTCCGTGTTTCTCGAAGCCCGGGCCATCCGGCGCGCCGGCTCGGCGGCTCTCGATCTCGCCTGTGTCGCCGCCGGTGTTTTCGACGGCTTCTTCGAATTTCGTCTCTCGCCCTGGGACATCGCCGCCGGCGCCGTTCTGATCGAGGAGGCCGGCGGCCGTGTCACCGACATGAACGGCGGCCCGCTCTCGCTGGACCGAGGCGACATCCTCGCCGGCTCTCCCGGCGTCACCGCCGAGCTCGCCGCCCACGCCCGGCGGATCCTGGCCGGCTCGCCTTAACTCTTTCGGGAAGCCCGCTGAGACTCGGCGAAGTCGAGCCGTGGCGGCCGGTCCGCGCCCGCTTTCTCAAAGCCAGCGCCGCACGCGACGCTTGTAGTCGCGGTAAGTGTCGCCGAACTTTGCCTCGAGATAGAGCTCCTCGCGCGCGATGACGAGACGCCGGACGGCGATCAGCACCAGCAGAATCGTCGCCAGCGGCCAGAAGGCATCGGCGAGCAGCGCGATGCCGGCCTGCAGGAAGACGTAGCCGACATAGACCGGGTTGCGGGAGAAACGGTAGGGGCCCGCGGAAACGAGCGCCGTCGTCGGCTTCATGGGATTCGGGCTCGTCCCCGCGCGGATGAGAACCGAGAGGGCCCAGCCGTCGAAGAGGATCCCGAGGAAAAGGGCGGCGAAGCCAGCGGCGCGAAGAGCCGGCCGGATCGCTTCGCCGCTGAGCGGCAGCGGCCACATCCACTGGCCAAGAAAGCCCACGGCCAGGCCGCCCGCGAAGAAGAGGGGAGGATAGATGCGGACTCCGGATGTGTCCGGCGTGCTCGTGACGGGGATTCTGGCACAGGGCGTTCTTCGCCGGATTTCTCCTCTGGCGTGCTAGATTCGGTTGATCATGACGAGGTTAACGCTGCCTGTGCGATTGCCCTCCTCGATCATCTGCTCGATTCTCGCCGGCCTCCTCGCTGCCGCGGCGGAGGGCGGTCCCGCGGCGCCGCCCGAGGGCGCGCCTCTGCGCCTTTCGCTCACGGTCGAGAAGCTCACGCCGCCCGCCGGCGGCACGTTGCCGACCTGGGACACGCTCGAGCTGTCGTCCCGAGGCGGCGGGCTCTACGACGTGCGGCTCGCTCCGGGAGCGGACGCGCCCCAGCTTTCCGCTGTGGATCTCCGGCTGCTCACGCCGCGGGTTCCCAGGCTCGTGCGCGGCAACGACGCCCTGACTCGGCTCGCGCTCATCCAGCGGGAGTTCAACCGCAATGAGGTGCACAACCCGTTGCCGGACGGCACCGACTTCTCGATCGCCAACAACTGCCTCGAGCGCGGTCTCTGGGAGGTCAAGCTCGCCCGGAGCGAAGGAGGCAAGACCGTCACGCTCTTCCACGCCTGGCTGACGTTCCCGAAGGAGGAGTACGCCCGTCTCTTCCGGGAGGCCAATGCCGGCCTCGACTACGTGCCGTACGACCGCCTCTTCGCGAACTACCCGGGTGTGGGCCGGTTCGTCCTGCCGCTCGATGCGTTGCGGAAGGTCAAGTCCGAGGTAGAGCTGTCGGGGCTCGACACGCACGCAGCCGAGGCTCCCGAGCGGCTGACGGAGCAGAGGAACAAGGTCAAGCTCTTGAAGACACCCGACGTCGGTACCTACGGCGACTTTGCGAGAGCGGAGAAGCAGCCCATCACCCTGGCAAAGTTCAACACGCCGGGCATCTACGACCAGAACGACGCGATGCGGTTCGACCTGACCTGGCTCGGCCGCCCCGAGAAGATCTTCTGGCGGGAAGTCGAGAGCCCGCGCGCGGCCGGAACGTTTCCCGAGGTCGAGATTCGTTTCGCGAACGGTTACCGGATCCTCGCAGCCGATGCCGAGCTTTCGCGGCTTCCCGCGCGGCGCGAGGCTCCCGCGGTCGAAGCCGACGTTTTGAAGCTCGTCTGTGGGATCGGCACGCCGATCATCCACGCCACGGCGGCCGAGCGCTCGGCGGAGATGACCGAGGATCGGCCGCGCTACCTGATGCTTCTGGACGCGAAGGCCAACCACGTGGACAACCACCTCACCGGCGTGGACGGGCTGTACGCCTGGCGCGACGCGGAGGGGAGGCTCCACCTCTGGCTCGTCAGCTACGAGCGCATCGCCCTCGTGGCGCACCTCTCGGCGCGCTGGCCGGCGTAAGCTCGCGACAAGCCGCTGTCTCACGAGCGCTCCGAAGATCGGTCGAACCGCGCTCCTGCCTCAGCGGTGTCGGCTCTCACCGCCTTGGAGGAACGTCGTGTAGAAGGCCGCGACCTTCCACCCGTCGGATGCCCTGTGCAGCGTTGCCGTGTGCTGAAAGACAGCGAACATCGCTCCGCCGACCGCGCTCGTGATCCCGGGAGGATCGTAGTAGACCGTCTGCTTTGCGGCGATGACCCTCCCGCCGCCGGGCGATGAGGTCACGGATTCGATCGTGTAGCTCGCGCCGTGGAAGGCATCCATGGGCGGGAACAGCAGGCCCCGGATCGAGTGGCTGCGCAGCGTCCGGCGCATCGGTTCTCCCTCGGTGTGTCGCAGCGCGATGTCGTCGTCGCCGCGAGCCCAGGCGTCGGCGAACTTCTCGTACGCTCGGACCGGTCCGGCGCGGGCGAGAACGCGGTAGACCGTGTAGCCAACCCCGGCGAGCAGCAGGAGGACGACGATTCTCTTCAAAGGAGTCTTGGGTCGTCAGCTCGACGCCACCGGCTGTGTGACCCACCACGCCAGAGCGATGAAGAGAAGCTGCATCGGAATTCGCAGCCACAGGGGCGTGGCCGGCCGGCCGCCCAGGAACGCGCCTGCCCGCGCTGCGTGAATGTTGGCGGGAAGGATCGCGATGAAAAAGACGATCAGGAGGATTCCGGCGAGCTGCCGCGTTGCCGGGGCCAGGATGCCGATCGCCTCCAGTACCTCGCACGCGCCAGTCAGAGCCACGACCTGCCGAGGCCAGCGGACCCAGGGAGGAACCATCCGAACCAAGTCCTCCTTCATGCGGGTGAAGTGCGCCGCTGCGGTGAACAGCAGCATCAGCGCAAGGGCCCAACGCGCGGCTGCGAGCCACGAATCCAGGGCCTCGACGCCCAGCGCGCCGGCGGCCCGAAACAGCAACAGAGATCCCAGGAGGACGATCAGGACGGCCATGAACCTCTCACGCGATCTTCTCCCAAACCGAGAGGTCCTGAAAGTGGAAGAGCCCGTGCTCGTGGAATCCGCGGAGCCGCAAGACGCCCGTCCAGTGCCTCTCGAGGTAGGAGCGGGAATGGAACGCCGTGTCGTCGTTGAAGGACCCGCCGCCCCGCGCAAAGACGAAGCCCTCCCTTTCGAGACGCTGCACCTGCGAAGGCGAGAGATCGGGGCGCGTGTAGGCCAGCGTGTCAGAGTGTGTCGATGCGAGGAGAAGGCCGGCGGGCCGGAGAAGCCGCGACAACTCTTCGAGCCACGAGAGCTGAGCGGCCTCGTCGAGATGCGTGAAAACGGAAGCCGCGTAGATGACGTCGAAACGTTCCTCGGGAAGAGGCGTGGGCGGACGAGCCGAGATGAGGATGAACTCTCCACCCGGAACGTGTCGTCGGTTCCAGCGAATCGCCTTCTCGTCGACGTCGATGCCCACGAAGGATTCGCACGTGCCCGGAATCGGTAGGTAACGGCACATGCGCGCGCAGCCGCAGCCGAAGTCGAGCCATCTCGGATAGATCTGAGCCGGGTCGCGATAGGAGTGGAACGCCGAGAGCAGCTCCTCGAAGCCGCCGCGGCCGGCTCGAAGGTACTCGTCTCGCGAGGACGTGCGCCCGATGTGCGCGCGCAGCCAGGCCGGAGGCACGGGGAGCGAGGTCGGACGGCGCACCCGATCCAGGAAATCGAGCGGAAAGTCTCGAATGCGAAAGGGCAGCTCCAGTCGGAGGCGGTCGTAGCGGCGCCTGATGAAAGCCGGAAGGGCCTCTCGCAGGGCGCGCTTGAGGGTCATCCGGGCTCTGAGGACCTCCTGCCTATCTCAGGGATCGCCGCGACTCCAGCCAGGCCTCGGCCTCGTCCGGTTCACGAAACACTTTCGTCGCGCGAAACCGTCTTGCCGCGAAGACCTCGAACACCATCGCGGAGCCGAAGAGTGCGTCCGTCGCGGCGAGGATCGCGCACGCGTCGAACTGAACCTTGCTCCGGATGCGGCCGATTTCTTCGCTGACGGCGCGCAGCTGGTCACTGGTCGGCAGGGTCGTGGTTTCGCGCAGGTCGAGCAAGACGTCCAGTCGCTTGGGGCAATCAGGGTCCTGCTCCAGCGCCTGGAAGTGATCGACGACCTCGCCGAACGTGACGCGGCCGGCACATGTCGTGCGAATGATTCCTCGAGCCTTGGCGATTTCGTAGCTGACGGGCATAACGCTTGCTCCCGTCAAAAATCAAAGCCGCGACGTGCTGGCTTGGCTTTCATTGCAACCCCCGATGCTCGGCCACATAGTTCCGCCCCTCTTTCAGGGCGGCCTGCCGTGTCCCGCCCTCAGCAACTTCGAGAAGCTCTTGATAGAAGGTGCGCGCCGAGTATGCATCACCGAGCGCTCGTGCCGCCCGAGCGGCGCCCAGCAGGCTGTTGAAACGCCTCGGATAGAGCTTCAGGGAGCGCTTGTACGCCGCGAGTGCTTCCGCCGGCTGCTTCCGTTCCATGAGAAGGTCTCCCCAGAGCTCCTGGGCGGGGAGAGTGGGTCCCGGCGTCACAGCGTGCTTCGGCGTCGAGGCCTCCAGCTCGGCGGCCTCTCGCATGAGCGCAACGCCGGATTCCCCTTGCCCCTCCACGTGGGCGAGCCAGGCGTTCAGCTCGAGGCGAAGGACTCGGATGTTCCGGGCAAACAGGTCTTCTCCCGCCCTGCGGGCCGCAGACTCGAGCTCGTCCAGGCGGTTGCTGCCTGCTCTGGCCTCTTTGACTTCGTGGAGGTGCGCCGCGCCCAGACCGCGCGCGAACCGCGCGATGGCTTCCGGCCAGGTAAAACGGTCCCAGTCGAGGGTTTCGGGCTCGCGGGCAACAAGCTGCGCGGCCTCGTTCCAGGCTCGCCGCTCCAGGACGTAGCGGGCCTGTGTCGACGCCAGGTGAAAAGCCGTCTTGAAGGTGGGTTCCAATCGGGCCGTTGCGCGCAGCCGCTTCAATTGCACGGCGGCTCCGTCGTCCTCGCCTTTCTGGAGAGAGGCATAGATGAGGTACTCGATCGCGTGGGGGAACTCGTCCCAAACGAATTCTCTGTGGTCTCCTGCGGGATGTTCCAAGGCCGCCTCCGCCGCCCGCAGGTTTCCTCGGATCACAGCGTTCCAGTCTCCGAGGCGCGTGTAGATGTGGGTCGGCATATGAAGCGCGTGTGGATTGCGCGGAGCGACTGCCTCGTACTTGCGCGTGATCTCCAGCGATTCCCGCTCGCGCCCCGGCACGTCGTTGGCGTGAATGAGATAGTGCATGGCGCCCGGGTGGTCCGGATTTCGCTCGTACACACGAAGGAGGATTTCGGCGGCCCGGTCGGAATGCGCTCGGGAAACGGTGTTGGACGGGGCTGCGGCCAGGTGCGCCAGGGCGTAGAACGAGGCCACCTCGAGGTCCTCCGGGAAGGAGGCATACGCCTTTCCCATGGCCTGTTCCCACTGGCGGATGCGCAGCCAATAATCGGACGACGCCGGTTCCAGGAAGAACGCTTCCGCCGCGGCCACGAGGAGCTGTTCCCGCTCCGTCGGCGGCTGAAGGGCTTTAGCCTTTTGCACGGCTTCCCACCCCCGCTTCAGCGCTTCGGGTCGCGGCCGCGTTGGCCAGAGCGGCTGAAACAGGGTCATCGCGATACCCCAATGCGCCATCGCGCAGCGGGGATTGGTCGTTGCGACGAGCTGGAATGCCTCCCGTGCTTGTGGATACGTCATGTGATGCAGGAGGGCGACCGCTCGGTTGAACTCCACTTGGGCTTGCTCGGAGCAAGTGATCGGAAAGTCAACCACGCCCAGGGGGTGGCCGGCGTGTTGCTCGACCTGGCCTCTCGTTTCACCCGCGGAGCCTCCGAGCAAGACGACCATCAGTCCAGCACCGAAGGACAGGGAGACAGGACGAGGAGCGCGTCCAACCGATTGACGCCGCCCGGCCTTGGACGTCACCGGCCCAAGGCCGTGCGAATGCGCGCCAGGTGGTGCCAGCTATGTTGTAGCGCGTGATCCTCCAGGACGAACTGCGCCGTGACAGGCGCGCCGAAGCTCAGCGAGAAAGGCGCCGCCCGATCCAACTCGTCATCCGTGAAGAGGCGTGCCGCGGCGGCCGCCTGGCGACTGTTACGGCGCAAGAGTTCGAGCGCGGCGGCCTTCGTTACCCCCGCCTGGTCGCTGGCATGTTTGGCGTTCATCTCGGCGACCGCCTCCCACGTGACGTCCGTAACGGCCTTGCCGCTGGCGATCGTTCGCGCGAGATCAATCTCAATAGGGTAGAGGCTGGCGACGTGGTGCACGATGACTCCGACCGAACGGCGGTCCGTCCCACTGCCGGACATCGGTGTACGCCACTCCTCTTCCGAGAGCCCTTCAGTAAAGGCAGCCAAGCCGGCAGCGCCTTCCTCGATACGGTCCGCCAGTGATTCAGAGCGACGAGCCATAAAGGCCTCCTTTTTTTGAGCAGCGGTCTGTGGGACGGCCAGGATACTCCGCAGAGAGCTGTGCAATTCGCTACTTTCGCGTCGGAGACGCTGGAGGCGCCGCGCCAAGTTGACGTAGGAGTCCCAGCGCATCGGACAGGAATCGGGCCTCGACGATCTTGCCCCCGCCGATCCGAAAGAGGTCGACACCAGTCCAGCTCACCTGCTTACCAGTCGGCCGGATACCGTCGAACTCACCCCGGTGCGTGCCCTCGACTGTGTACCAGATCGCGACCTTTTCCCCTTCGGCGACAACGTCCGTGATCGTAACGTGGAGGTCAGGAAAGCCGGTCAGGTGCCGGCTCATGCTCTTCCTCAGACCTCCACGGCCGATTTGCTGCCCGTTAACGACAATTCCTTCGGCGAAGACTTCGTCCACGACGTTCAGATTTTTCCTGTTAAAGCCCTCGGCTATCCAGCGCCGGACGAGCGCCTTGTTTTGTTCCAGGCGGGCCCGTTCCAACCGCGGCTCGGGTGATGTGTCGCCCATCGGCTGCGATCCAGCCCGATAAGCGAAGCAGATGAGTCCGAGCCAGAGAAGCATGACTTTTCGGCGCATCTTCTTTCCCCCACCATTGGTCCAGAACGGCCAACTCGGCGTAAAGAAGCGCGGGTCAGGCCGCAACATGGTACTCGCTCTTAACCAAGCCGCTCGCGAATTGGTGCGTTGCCACGTGACGGAGCCGAATGTCTCGCGGTAGGGTGCCGAAGAGAGGAACTCCGTCTCCAATGAGCACGGGCACGCGCGTGATAACGAGACGGTCAATGAGCCCCGCGCGCAGGAACCCTTGAATCGTGATCCCCCCGTCGACGTAGAGGTGGTGGGCACCACTCGCAGCGAGTTGCGAAACGATCTCGGCCGGAGGTCCGGCCATCTGTTCAACAACGCCTCCGCCGGCCGCGGACAGGTCGACGGGGCGGCTACTCAGGACAACGACGCGCTTGTCGCCGTAGGGCCAGGCCCCAAAAGTTAGAACCGTTTCGAAGGTTTTGCGACCTATCACAATCGCATCGACGCTCGCGATGAATTCGTCGTAGCCGTGGGGTTCGCCGCCGCCCGCGGGCAGCCAGTCGAGATCACCGTTCGGTCGCGCAATGAAGCCGTCGACGCTGGCGCCGACAAAGACAGATACCGTCATCGTGGCTCCCTCACTTGCTCATCGGTGAGAATGCTGGACCACCGATCCTTTCTTGCTTGTTCGCTCGTCTCCTCGATCCGTGTGGCTATGGTCCACACGTGCCCGGACGGATCCATGATCGACGCCGTACGGTCGCCCCAGAACTGGTTCTGCACGGAAAGCAGGACCCGCGCCCCGCCAGCGATCGCTCGGTCCACCGTTTGATCCACGTCCTCGACATAGACGTACATCGCCACCGGCGAGCTTCCGTCTGTTGCGGGCGCACGGCTCGTCAGGGTCGGCCACTCGCTTTCGATCATGATCATCGCGGGGCCGATCGTCATCAACGCATGCGCCACCTTCCCGTCGGGGCCTGGCCTTCGGACGCGCTCGACTGCGCTGAATGTTCTGGCGCAGAAGTCAATCTCAGCGGCGGGGTCCTGGCAAACCAGTCTCGGAATAACGACTGACGCGCCATCGGGGATGCCCTTCACCTTGCCCGCCACGTGCTCCTCCGAATCTCGTCGACACCGGATCTCGCCTATTCAGCGACCTAACTTATCAAGCTAACCGGCTAGCCGCGCCGACGAACGGCGATCATGAATGAACTGCTTGATCACGGCGGAAGGTGCTGCCGCCGCCTAACGGTTGATGGCTCGGCGGCGCGTGCAGGCGTGCCTTCTGCAGCCGCGGTTTAGACGCACTGGTCATGCGGACCCACCCCGACGCTGACGGATCAAGAACACCAAGCCGATTACGATAAACGCGGCGCCAACGCCGAGAAGGCCGGGTCGCCCTGAACTGCCGATTGCAAGAAACACGATGCCAACAACGAATAGTGCGACCCCGGGAGTGCCAGCCTTCTTCATTTCACTCTCTCCATGTGGGCGACCGCGCCTAGTGGCTGGCGGGTCAGCGGCGAGTGGTCTGCTCCCCGATTTTCTAGACACCGTGGTTGTGTGATTGCTGGGCACGGAACTCCTTTGGAGAAAGGGAACCGAGAGCCGAGTGAGGAGCGACGCGGTTGTAGTCCTCGAGCCACGCTGGCAGCTGCCGGATGAC
>WNGF01002693.1_pt1 | contig 32971 bp, 27 predicted proteins | sample 5400641 | NCBI WGS metagenome assembly WNGF01 (sample SAMN13153371, study PRJNA577476) | soil metagenome | isolation source: 80 cm soil or saprolite under grassland replicate 2 | place: USA:California | collected 2016-06-15 | reverse complement strand
TGAAGAACGACAACTCGACGCTGCCGCTCGACCCGACCAAGAACACGGCCGTGATCGGTCCGCTTGGCGATGACGGCCACGCCATGCTCGGCCCGTGGTGGGGCACCGGGCGCGACCAGGACGCGGTCACCCTGCTGAACGGGATCAAGGCGCAGAGCTCGGGCACGACGACGTTCGTGCAGGCCTGCTCCCTGCCGCATACCGACCCGCCACAGTACGACCCAGCGGCCGACTGCCCTGCTGGCCCAGGGTTCGACCAGGCTGTCGCCGCAGCCAATGCGGCGGACCAGGTCGTGCTCGCGCTCGGCGAGTCGCGCGAGATGAGCGGCGAGGCGGCGTCGCGGACGACGCTCGACCTGCCGGGCGACCAGCAGCAGCTGATCGACCGGATCAAGGCGACCGGCAAACCGTTCGTGGTCGTGCTGTTCAACGGCCGCCCGCTCACGCTGCAGAAGGTCGCCGCGTCGTCGCCGGCGATCCTCGAGGCGTGGTTCCCGGGCGTCCAGGCGGGCAACGCGGTCGCGGACGTCCTGTTCGGCAAGGTCAACCCGGGCGGCAAGCTGCCGGTCTCGTTCCCGGTCAGCCTGGGCCAGGTGCCGATCTACTACAACCACGAGCCCACGGGGCGCCCGTGCGACGCGACCTCGAAGTTCAACTCGCGCTACCGCGATCTCAACACCTGCCAGCCGCTTTACCAGTTCGGCTACGGGCTCAGCTACACCACGTTCTCGATCTCGAACCTCCGGCTGAGCTCGGCCACCGTCTCCAGCACCGGCAGCATCACCGCCTCGGTGGATGTGACGAACACCGGAAGCCGGGTGGGCGATGAGGTGGTGCAGCTTTATATCCACGACCCCGTTGCTAGCATCTCCCAGCCGGTGCGCCGCCTGCGCGGGTTCGAGCGGGTGACGCTGAACCCCGGCCAGACGCAGACGGTGACGTTCACCCTGGACCGTGGCGACTTCGGCTTCTACGACAACAGTGGCAAGTTCGTCGTGGAGCCGGGCAGGATCGACGCCTACGCCGGCACCAGCTCCGCCGCCGACCTGACGAAGTCGTTCACAGCGACCAGCTGACCTGCACCGCACCGCTACACCTGCCCCGCCACCCGCGCGATGTGGGTGGCGGGGCCCGCACCGTCTCCAGCAGCAATAACGACCCGGCCTGGGACACAAGCCCGGCCATCAGCGGACACAGTGATCTTGCGGTGCGGGCTATTATCACGCTCAGTCACTGGGGCTGGTGACATTCGGGGTGCTGGTCAGCGGGGCGTGGTGCCGGGGCCGGGGTGTTCGCCGAGGTCCCAGAACAACCCGGCCATCAGCTGAAGTGCCTGACGGGCCAGTGGGGCCAGCAGATGCTCGTCGGGGGCATGCTGGGCACAGGCCGGGTAGGAGTGGGGGATCCAGATGGTCGGCAGCCCGAGCAAGTCGGTGAAAACGTCGTTGGGCAGGCTGCCGCCGACATTGGGGAGCAGGGCGGGCGCACTGCCCCCGGTTCGTTCCAGGGATGCCAGGGCGAACTTGACCCATGGGCTGCCGGGGTCTGTGCGGGAGGCATTCATGACGTGCCCTGGTACGACCTCCACCATACGGAAACCGTGCTGGTCCAGGTGCGTGCGCAAGGCCCTCGTCAGGCCTGCGATCTGAGTGCCTGCCACGAACCGGAGCTGGCAATATGCATGCGCGGAACCGGGGATGGCATGGACTGGGGCGTCTGGATTGCCCGCAGCCAGCGACAAGACCTCCAGGGTGTTCCAGCCGATGACCCGCTCAGCGGGAGTCAGCCCAGGTTCGCCCCAGTCCTCATCAATATCCGGGTCATCGGCGCCACCGCCGACCGGGATAGTGGCCAGCGCATCCCGGACGGCAGCGGGGATGGGCGGCGGCCGCAGCCCCGGAACCAGGATTCGGCCCCGCCCATCTGCCAGGCAGGCCAGCGCGTTGGCCAGGACCGTAGCGGGGTTGCGCAACAGGCCGCCCCAGTTGCCGGAATGATAGGAGCGCTTTCGCAGCGGCACCCGCAGCGTGAACCCAGCCGAGCCGCGAGAGCCGAGGAAGACTGTCGGCCACCGGGCCGCGACTCGCGGCCCGTCCGAGGCAATCAGCACATCAGCGGCCAGTTCCTCGCCGTGCTTGGCACAGAATTCTCCCAGCCCAGGTGACCCGGATTCCTCGCTGGTCTCGATCAGAATGGTCAAGTTGAAGCCGAGCCGGCCGTCCCGGGCGTCCAGGACCTGCTCCAGCGCGGCCAGGTTAATGGTGTGCTGACCCTTGTTGTCCGCAGTTCCCCGGCCATACCAGTGATCCTGTTCCACCGTCACCCGCCACGGGTCAAGCCCAGCGCGCCAGCGGTGCGCCTCGGCAAGCACAACATCGGCGTGGCCATAAGTCAGCACAGTCGGCAGCCCGCTGGCCTCCCGCCGGTGCGCGATCAGTAAAGGGCCGCCACCGCTATCGGGGTTGGCCAGCACCCGCGCGCCGGCGCCCAGCCGGCCTGCCGCCGGCACGATCTCTTCTTCCAGGTAGGCGAGCAGGTCCGGGTGACGCGCAGCCACGCCGGTCTCTGTCCGGAAGGCCACCCGGCGCGCCAAGTCCGCCAGGAAAGCACCGGAGTCGAAATACTCAGCCGCACGGGCAACAGCCAGGGACCGGGTCACCAGCCCAGCTGATCACCCCGGGCCGGCCGGTCACAAGAGCCAGCCGCATCCGCCAACCATCGGCTCCGCCCACCCAGTAACCAGCTCCCGCCCAACCCACACTGCGCGACGAGCCGTCAGGACAGCGAAAGCGCCCCATTCACGCCTGATTGAGAATCGGACCGACGCGGAGATCACGCTGCATAACGGCGATCCGGGCCCGCGGATCGCCATGTGGTCGCGCACCGATCCGCTGACGCTGTTCGGCGCGGCCGTGTCCCGGCGCGGCTGGGCTGAGATCGGCCCGACGTTCAAGTGGCTCGGAACCAGATTCTCGGACTGCACGTCGTACAACAACGAGATCATCGCGGCCGAGGCCAGCGGCGATCTTGCCTACATCGTCGCGCTGGAGCACACTACTGCGTCGATTAACGGGCCAGCGCCGCAGCCGTACGTGCTCCGCGCCACGACGATCTTCCGGCGCGAGGACGGCGAGTGGAAGGTCGTCCACCACCACGGCGACGCGCTGGCGTCAAAACCGGGCGCCGACGTTGCGGGACAACTGCTGAACGCGCCTAGCTGACCGCCGGTCATCACAGGCAGCGAACAACCGCGCCACTGACACGACGCCCGCAACCCATCCGTTGCCATCTCGGCCGTGCATATCCGAACAATCTGTCGCTCCGGACACTCATTCCTGCCGCCGCGAGATCAGAGGCTCGCACAGGGCGTGTCACGGTCTGGCTCAGCGTTCCCGGGTCCGATCGAAGCTCACTGTCGTGCATGAGCGGGTGTTTCTGGGTGCGCCGCAGCCCTGTCGGGGTTAGAACACCCCACGCGTTGCGCGAGTGTTTGGAGGCTCAGCTGGCCGCGTGCACGGCCAGTGCGGTGAGGATGCCCGCTATCGCGGTGGTTGCGGCCGGACGGAAAATGAGCAGCCTGCTGGTGCGGAAGCCGTGGAAGGCCGCGCGCAGGCTCACCCGGGCGGCCTGGGCGAGGACCCCGGCCGCCAGGGCGAGCAGTACCGGCCCGGCAGCCGCGGGGACTGGGAGAGCGCCGGCGACAGCCGCGCCGATGACCGGGCTGATGCTCATTGCGGCCAGCCAGCCCGCCACGCGGCGTGGCTGGGCGCCGAGCAGCGCTGCGATGGCCAGGCCTTCAGCGAACGCGTGCGCGGCCAGTGCCATCGCGACCGCGGCCGATCCGGCCAGGGCGATGGCGGAGCCTTCCAGGAAGCGGTGGGCCGCCAGCGCCGCCGCGGTGCCCGCGCCGCTGGCATGCTGGTTGTGTTCCTGGCAACCGCACCCGGCGCGGGCGGCCAGGCCCGCGGCCGCGAACGCCCCAGCCGCGGCCAGTGGCACCAGCCCTGGCCAGATCCGCGCGGTGCGGGCCCCGGCCCACGCGTCGGGGAGCAGGTGCAACCCCGCGATGATGAGCAGCGCGCCTGCGGCGGCCGCGAACCAGGTCCCCCGGTGCCCGGGACGGCGGCGGGCCAACCACGCCCCGGCCAGGGTCGCGGCGGCCACCAGGCCGGCACCGGCCAGCATCGGGCCTGGCGGCACGGCCGGGGGGTGCGCAAAGGCGCCGGGCCCGGTGACGTGAACTACCGCATGGCCGTTCATCACCGATCGCCTGCTTATCCGGTAAAGCAGTAGGAGTCGCTGGAGGCGTCTCCGCCGGCCAGCCGGGTCTGGTGCACCCGCAGCCCACGGAAGTCGTCGCCGTTGGGGAAGAAGCGCGTGTCGACGGCCATACCGCCACCGCCCAAGTCGGCGTCTACCTTGGCCGCCCAGGCGCCGACGCCTTCGGGGTAGAAGATGTCGTCCCAGGTCGCGTAGAGGGAGTTGGTGACGTAGACCCGCGTGCCGTCCCGGCTGACCTCGACCATCTGCGGGCCGCCACCGAGCGGCTGGCCGGGCGCGGCGGGGTGGGGCTGGCGGGCAACGATGCCGCCCAGGCGCACCGAGCCGGTCTCGCGCGGGTGGAAGATGTCGCTGACGTCGTACTGCTTGAGCTCCCCTGTGCCCCAACAGGACACGTACAGCCAGCGGTCGTCCACCGACAGGTCGATGTCGGACACGAACGGCGGCACCGCCCCGAACGGCTTGAGCGCCGGCGGCAGCAGGTCGGGGTCGGCCGGCTCGGCCGGGATGGTGATCACCTTGCGGACCGCCCAGCGGCCGCCGTCGCGGTGCCACAGCCACACCGACCCCGACAGGTCCTCAACGCTGATGACCACGCCGACAAACCCCCACGCCTTGGCGGGGTCGTGGGCGGGGCGCACCTCGAACACCATCTGGTGCTGGTCGCCCAGGTCGACCCGCTGGGTCAGCCTACGCTCCGACATGCTCCAGAAGTTGAGGTGGTGGCCGAAGCGGCGGCCCAGCAGGTCCTCGGGGTTCAGGCCGTTTTCGACCATGGAGGGGGTGGCCCACTCCGAGGTGATGACCGTGTCGTAGTTCAGGTGCCACCAGCCGTCGTAGCCGAAATACTGGTCGCCGCGGTCAAGCTCCCACGCGCCGACGACGTCGAAGGTGTCGTGGTCCAGCAGCGCGATGCCGCCGGGGCCGTCGTCGCCGCCCGCGCCGCCGAGCGCGAGCATGAAGATGCCGCCGGGTCCGCAGTGGATGGTGTGCGGGCGGGAGTAGCCGGCCTTGGCGGCCAGCTCGCCGGCCCCGATCTCGCGAACCACCTTCGGGTTGCGGGGGTCGGGCTTGGTGTCCAGCACATACGTCCGTGAGGAGCGGATACCCGGGACGATCAGGTAGCGCCGTTCCAGCGGTTTGCCGTGGTCGCCGTGGCCCTGGTGACACAGCGCGCTGGAGCAGGCGTTCCAGCCGAAGTGGTGCAGCTCGTTGCCGCTGGTGGGCAGCTCGCTCCAGCCCACCACCCTGCCGTAGCCGGGTGAGGACGGGTCGGTGTCGAGGACGGCCATCGCGTCCTTGACCCGGCCCGCGGGGTCGAACGCGGCCACGTAGGCGAGCCGCTCGGGTGGCGCGGCGATCGCGTCGGCCGGGCTGCGGTAGAACGTCGGATCTATGGTCTCGGTCATGATTGTCTCCTTGGATTGCCGTCTGGTGCCGGCGGTGGCCGACACGAGGGCCATCAGCTTGCCGGTGCCGGACCTGGTGGGCACGTCGGTGTTGGTCACGGCGGGGCCGCGATCGCGTCGGCCGGGGTGCGGTAGAAAGTGGGGTCCTACAGCTCGGACATCAGTCTTGTCGTGTGATCCAGAGCGGTGTCGCTTCCGTTCCGCTCGTGAAGCCGCCTACGCGCCGGAAGGCTGCGGCATCAGGCCCAACTGCGTGAACAGCGAGACCTGGTCGTAGTAGAGGTCCCCGCCGACGACCCGCCCGCTCGAGTCGAAGTGCCACATCTCGCAGAGCGGCAGCGCGAACTCCTTGCCGGTGGCGGGGAACGGTCCGAGCGGCCCATGATGCGTGCCGACGACGGTGAAGGTGCATACCACCGTCTGGCCAGCGTCGATGTAGCGGGGGCCGACGATTCTGATGCTGGGAGAGGCGCTGACCCACCCAGCCAGGAAGTCGTCCCTGAACTCTTGGGGCGTCTTGAATGTTCGGTCCTGCGAGTGATCAGTCCAGGTGATGCTGTCGGCGTACTGCTTGGTCATGGCCACGAAGTCCCTCTGGTTGAAGGCCTCGTGACCAGCGCGGTAGTTCTGGACGTTCCTGGATTCCATGACTCCTCCTTCGCGGCTCTGGCCGCCGCTGACGAGTTCATGGTTGCGGCCGCTGCTTGCGCGAACCGTTCCCTCGCCTTTCCCCGTCCTTTCCGTATCCTTGCCGTCACGAGAGGGATAAGGACTTGACCCGAGGTCGTCTGATGGGCCAGTGGACGAAGGCCAGAATCCAACTGTGCGGTCGCTTCGTCGCCGACGTCGGTGGTTCCCGCATCGAAGACACGCTGCCCGGCCGCATTGGGCGAGTCCTGTTCGCCTACCTCGTCCTCAACCGTGGCCGTCCATTGGCCCGCGACAAGCTACTCATGGCCGGCTGGGGAGAGGACGCTCCCACAGAGGCGAGAAACGCGCTGAGCGTGCTGCTGTCCAAGCTGCGGCGCGGCCTGGGGGCCGAACATCTCCGAGGGCGGACCGAGATCGAGTTGCTCCTGCCGCCGGCGATCTTCGTCGATGCCGAGGCGGCCCTGGAGGGCGCCCATCGGGCGGAATCCAGCATCGCGGAGGGACGGTGGGCGCAGGCATGGGGTCCGGCCGGGATCGCCTATCACGTCGCCACCAGGCCGTTTCTCACCGGGCTCGAGGCACCCTGGATCGACGAGTGGCGGCGCCGGCTGGAGGAGGTCCGGCTGCGCGGGCTGGAGTGCTTTGCCGCCGCCGACCTTGGCCTTGGCGGTCCGGCGCTGGCGCAGGCCGAGGAACGCGCCAGGATGCTGACCGAGCTTGCGCCTTACCGCGAGACCGGGCACCGCCTCCTCATGGAAGCGCTCGCGCGGCGCGGCAACGTCGCCGAAGCGCTCCGCGCCTACGAGCGGCTACGCGTCCTGCTCCGAGAGGAGCTCGGGATCGCGCCCAGCCCCACCGTGCAGGGCGTCCACCGACGACTGCTGGACAGCGCGGACAGCTAGAGCTGCTCGGCCTGCGCGAGGATGTCCTCGCGCGTCACGTTGCCAACCAGCTCGGGGTGCAAGACGCCCATATGGCCTTGCGCGTTCCTCCAGAGCTCGTCGTCGTCGCCGCCCTGGATGACATACCCGCACATGCAGATGATCCTCAGCGCCATCGCCAACCTCCAGGTCAACCCGCTGCGATCCTCACGCGCGGTCCTCGAGAGCGCAAGGACGGCGCGCGATCTCGCTTCTCAACTGCAAATGCGAGCAGCTTGCCAGATTCCGAGGTATCCGCTTCGCGCAGTACCTCTACGCGGGTGACGACGTAAGTGGCGACGCGTGGGCACACCGGAACTGGACCAGGCATGAGGTCCGACGGGAACTGTTCGATCTCGCCACCGCAGCAGCACTACTACTCTGAACCGCCTGCTGAGAGCCCACGCCCAAAGCTGATCGCATGTCTGGACCGAACATCCGCGCAGGCCGCCGACCGCGCGTTCTTGCGGGTGGGTGCGGACGGTCGTCGAGTTCGGGGCCGTCGGCGCTGATGCCAGACTGCCTACCTAGCGGCAAGCCCGTCACTGAACGTAGCTCTGGTACTGGTGGACGTCGGTGCCAAGGCGCGAGATTCGCCGATCTGCGCGTCATCCGACCTCGCGATGCCCGTACTTCGGACCGCCCAGATGAGGAATTACGTTCCTTAGAGCGCGCCTCATCAAGTGGTGCTGGAGCGGAGGAGGTCACGGAGTGGGATTCGGCCGCCGAAGCGGAGCAGCGCGCCGCTGTAGATGCGGCCGGCGGCGCGCATGAGTGCCCAGATCGCGAGGGCCGTGACGAGGGCGGTGGTGATGATCTGCCATCCGGGGGCGGCGTGGACGGCGACGCGGTAGGTCATCACGATCGGGGCGGTTGGCGGGAAGTAGGACAGGACAACGGTGAGTGCCGCATCCGGGTTCTCCTCGGCGTAGATGACGCCGAGGTAGCTGAGAAGCATCAGGCCGGTGATGGGTGCGATGGCGGATTGGGCGTCCTCGATGCGGGAGGTCGTTGCGCCGAGGGCGGCGTAGACGACGCTGTAGAACAGGTAGCCGAGGATGAACCAGATGAGGGTCCAGCCGAGCACAAACCCGGCGTAGAAGCTGATCGCCACGTAGAGAAGGCCGACGGCGATGAAGCCGACCGTGTTCGCGTCTTTATCGGCGGTGTGCGCGGCACCGATCGTGCGGCTGGTCAGCGTCACCGGAACGAGCAGCTGCGCGAGCTGGTCGGTGGGGATGCCCAGCCGGTCGGCCTGCTGGTGGATGTGGACGGCCTGCAGCGCGTTCGCGATGACGGCGGTGAGGGTACTGTCGGAGCGCGTCCGCCAGTCCAGTCGGCTGCCGTCGACGAGCAGCACATCGATCTTCTTGTCCCGCACGGCACGCTCCCCCTGGTCGAGCGTCGCGTAGCGCGTGGTTTCGAGCTGGTGGCCGACGGCGTTGGCCTGGACATCGAGCGCGGCGACGGTACCAGCTGGGACGGTGCCGGTGAGACCGACGTGGTAGGTCTTCGACTCCCCGGTCAGTGACGGGATCAGGATGACCGCGACGACGAGCAGCACGGCAAGCACGGTCGAGATGCGGTAGGCCCGGCTACCACCACGCTCGCGGATCTCCCGAAGCGCGACGATCCAGATACGCCGCCACCCTTCGCGCAGTTCAGCCCGCCACACCGGACACCTCCGAGACGCTCACAGCCTCGCCCGCGACCGCCGCCCTGAACAGCTCGGAAAGCGTCGGCGGCTCGTAGGCCAGACGCACCACGTCACCGCGCAGCCGGTCGAGCAGCCCGACGGGGTCGCCCGTGCGCGGCACACGGAGGCGGATGCCATCGCCGTCGTGTGCGACAACTGTGGCGTCAGTCAGGTGCAGCAACCGGTCGGGGTCGCCTGTAACGGTGACCTCGAGGTACCGGTCGGTGGCGGCGTCCCTGATCTTGTCGAGGTCGCCGCTCAGCACGACGTGGCCAGCATTGATGACGACGACGTCCTCGCATAGGTGCTCGACGACATCGAGCTGGTGGCTGGAGAACAGCACCGCGGCGCCTGCGCCGGCGATGTCGGTCAGGAGGGCGGACATCGAATCCATGGCGAGCGGGTCCAGGCCGGAGAACGGCTCATCGAGCACGAGCAGCTCGGGCGCGTGGACCAGAGCGGCAGCCAACTGCACCCGCTGCTGGTTACCGTGCGACAGGTCGTCCAGCCGGGACGCCTTTCGCTCGCCGAGTCCCAAAGCATCAAGCCAACGGTCGGCCTCCCGTGCTGCGGCTGCGGAGGACAGCCCGGACAGTCGGCCAAGGAACACCAGCTGGTCGACGACCCGCATCTTCGGGTACAGCCCACGCTCCTCGGGCATGTAGCCGAACCGCCGGCGGTCCGCGGCCGAGACCGGGTGGCCCCGCCAGCTCACAGTGCCGGCATCTTGCGTCACCAGCCCGAGAATGGCGCGCATCGCGGTCGTCTTTCCGACGCCGTTCGGGCCGACGAACCCGGTCAGCCGGCCGGGCCGCACCTGGAAGGTGCACCCGGACAGCGCCGACACATCCCCGTAGCGCTTGGAGACGTCACGCAACTCGAGCACGACAAACACCCCACTCATCTCCGATCTTCGGAGCCGCGGGGCGTCAGCGGCCAGGGCCCAAGGTCGTGTGCGTCCGGGCCGAAGGGCAGCCGCCGGAGTCGGGCCAGGACCTTGCGCAACGGGCGCAGGCCGCACGGCTCTGGTGCCGCTTGGTGCGGCTGGCGCAGCGTCAAAGTGACACCAACGCGGCCACCCGCGCTGCTCAGACCTGCAGCGTCGCCACCGCTGATGGACCGGAGGAAGGCATGACACGGATAGAACAAAGACCCAGCCCTGTCGTGGTGAGCACGCTCACAGGAATCGGCGTGGCGATCGGCGTGGTCGTCGCGGTGTTGACGAGCGACGTCATTCTCGGCGTCATCGCAGGCGCCTCGTTCATCGCCATCGCCGTCGGACTGGTTCGGCTCTGGGTCGGCGGCGGTACCCGACGCCCGCGCCACCCGTGAGCCCCGCGCACGCCCCTCACTTCGCGGCCGCGCCGCCCGCAGGACCTGGCCCGGGGCCGACTGATGCTCCGGGTTCTGCAGGCACGTCTGCGGCATCTCGCTGACCAGCACCATGCGGGCTGGCATTCCCCGCCCGGGGCGCCGCACCTGTTCGGCGGACCAGGGAGCCGCCGACCGCGCCGGTCAGCGGGCCGCGCTGCCCAGTTCCCGGCGCAGGGCGGCCGTCAGCATGGCCACGTCCGGCACCCGGCTGGGATCGGACAAGACGGTGATCCGCAGCGTCCCGGCGTAGGACAGCACGCCGAAAGTGACGGTGACGTTGCCGGTCGTATTCGGGATAGGGATCACCGCCCGCACCGGGGCACCGGCGAATGTGAGCGGCTCTGCCGGGCCGCGCAGGTTGGTGGCGAAGGTGTGAATCAGCCGCTGGCGGTTGAAGAACCAGCGGAGCAGCCCGGTTGGGGCCAGCAGCCGGAACGGCGGTCCGAGCAGCGCCGCCGAAGTGCCGCGGGCTGCTGTCTTGCGCTCGCGGGTGATCGCGGCGATCCGGGTCACGCGGGCGGCCAGGTCGCCGCCGACGGGCAGGGCCACCGGCATCACCCCGACCTGGTTGCCGAGCTGGCCGCCGGTGGTTGCCTGGCGTGCCGACACCGGCACCGATGCCGTCACCAGGTCAAGTTCTTCGCCCCGGCTTGCCAGCAGGGCCCGGAGCGCCCCGGCGATGGCGGCGAGGATCACGTCGTTGACGGTGCCGCCGTGGGCGTGACCCAGTTCGCGGATCGCGGCGAGGTCGGCGGCGACGACATCGAGCCGCCGCTGCGGCCCGGTGGGGCGGTTCAGGGATGTCGGCGCGAGCCTGCGGGGCGTGCGGGCGCCGCCCAGTTCGGCGAGGCCCTGCCGGATCATGCGCAAGCTGCTCGCCAGGTGGGTGAGGCGACGCGCCCGGCCCGCCCAGGCGTCGGCGGCGAGCGTGCGGGCCCGGGGAGCAGGGACCGGGAACCCCGCCGCCTCCGGGTTACCGGGAGGCATGCCCGGAACCTCATCCACCAGCCTGGCCAGTACCGCGAGCCCGCCGATGCCGTCCGCCAGCACGTGGTTCATGACGATGACCAGGCCGGTGCCGCCGCCTGCGAGGCCGGTGACGAACGTGGCCGACCACAGCGGCCTGGACCGGGGCAAGGGCTCGCGGGTCACGGCCGCGGCCACCTCCAGCAGTGCCCGCTCGTCACCGGGTGGCGGGCAGGGCAGCAGCCGGACGTGATGCCGGAGGTCAAACGCCGGGTCGTCGGCCCAGAACAGCCGACCGCAGCCGGGCGGCGCCCGGCGCAGCCGACGCCGGAGCCGGGGCACGGCGTGGACGTGCTCACCCAGCAGCCGCTGTGCTTCCACAACGCTAAAGCCTGGCCCGGTGCCGAGGATCAGCACGGCGCCGACGTGCATGGGCGCGGGTCCGACGTCCGTGGCAAGCTGCATCAGGTCGGCCGGGCTGGCCCGGTCCACCAGCACCCGCGCTGCCGTGCTTGCGCCCACCTCGCACCCCCCTCCGATCGTGGACCACGCCGCGGCCGGCCCGCCACCCCTGACAAGACCCCGCTCCGCGCCCCGGGGCAGCTCGGCAAGCGGGATCCGTTGGCCGCAAAGATCAAGCCCTCGCCGGCTACGACCGCGCCCGCCAGGGCCACGCGCCTATCGGTGCGCCTGGCGGCACCGGCGTAGCGTCCTCGACATGGGTGGCGTGGACGTGAATGTAATTCATGGTTGTGGCGACCCAGACATGGCCGAGGGCCTGCTGGATCGCAACCAGGTCCATCCCGCCGAGGTAGAGCTGCGAGGCGCAAATGCCGCAGGGCATGCGGGGTGACCCGGTCCGGCAGATGCGCCGCCGCAGCAGCGGCCAGCGCCGACCGCAGCGTCTCGTTGCCCACGCGGGCCGCCGTCCCGTCGGCGTTGCGCCACTCGGAACAAACAGCCGGGGCACCAGGACGGGCGTGATCATCATCGAAGCAGCACCACCACACGTCCTCGACGAACCACCGCAGGGTCACCCCGGCGCGTTGATCAACGGCACCATGCGCTCGCGCGGCCCCGACCCGCGGGCGCCCTTGCCTTTGCGGACGTGCAGCTTCCCGAACCGGCCCAGGTCCCACTGACATCGGCCAGATCAAGATGGCTGGCCTCGTTGACGCGCAACCCGACCTCGGCCATCAGGCGGGCGCCGCGTAGTTGCGTGCCCACATCCGAGCGGATCGTGGCATCGGCCAGCCCGGCCGCCGCCCGGGCTAGGACGAACCCGGCCAGCACATCGGTCTCGAATGCTGCCAGCTCATCCGGCCCAGCCGGGGCACGCGCCTTCCGCAGATCCCGCACGACCGCCAGGCTCAACCCGGGCCTCCTCGCCTTCACTGATCCAGCAAGATCAGCGATACAGACGATACAGCCTCAGGAATACCGGAAAACCCTCAGATCACAGCACCACCACAGATCACGGAAGAACCCCCAGGGCCTGGGACTACAGGGCCCACGGAGAACTCAGAGAACTCTGGGGTTATTTATTAGGAAAAGGACCCGCCTCGGCGGGCACCTCGCCAGCGGCCTACCGGTGTTGTGCCAGGAGCGACGTCGGGTCAGTGACCGCAGATCGGGCTTGAGTAGCGGCAGGCGACCGGTTGCGGGGTCTCGATCGGCGCGCCGTTGTCGATGGACCACGCGAGCCGGATGAACTGCGCGTGCGTCCAGGCGAGCGGGGTGGCGGAGAAGGTCGGCTCGCCCGGTTGAAAGTCCGACCCTGTACCCGCCGGGGGCTGGTGGTCCCACACCTGTTCTGGGAGCAGCCAACTCGCGTTGTCGGCGGAGCGGGCAATGGTGTCGAGGTAGTTCTGCGCGTCCGATCCAGCGGCAAGCTGGTACTCGCCGCGCTCGCCGGTGAGCAGTGGCCAGCCGCGTCCGTGGGTGATCCCCGACCCTGTCGGGGTCGGCTGCCATTCCGATCCGTCGGCCGTCTCGCCGTATCCGTCGAAACTCGCGCGGTGCCAGAACGGCCCGTTGGGCGTGGAGTAACCCAGGTACTGATCCACCAGGGTCAGCGAGTTGAGGACCCGCGGGTCGTCCGGGCGGAGCACGCCGAGGCGGACTAGCTCGAGGAAGCTCGGGTCCAGCACCTCGCGTTGATCGATCAGCGGCCCGCCGTCGGAAAGCTGAATCTGCGTACCCGCGTTCGCATCGCCGTCGGCGGTGATGCGCAGGAAGTAGGGCTGGCTGCTTAGGGGACCGTTGGTCGTGACGGTCCATTGCCCGAGGTTGCCGCGCCATGAGTCGGCGATCTGCAGGTAGTGGTCTGCGCGGGCATTGTCGCCGTTCTTGCGGGCGATGCCGGCTCCGACCACCAGGCCCGAGATCTCAGCGGCGATCGTGGCCGGCGAGTAGCCCGAGGCGTTCTCCCAGCGCTCGCCGGGCGTGCTCGGACCGTTCGCGATGACGAAGTCCTCCGCCTTGCGGATGTGCTCCCAATCCGCCGCTCCGGTCCGGTCCAATTGCCCGGCCAGCACGGTGGGGAAGGACACCTCGTCCATTTGCAGGCCGCCGAACACCGCCTCCCCCGACAGTCTGCTGTTCTGCGGATAGGAGCCGTCCGGCCTCTGCTGGACGTTGAACAGGTAGTCCAGCGCCCGGTTGGCCGCCGCTCGGTCGCCCATCGCGATCAGGGCGGTGGCGATCTCATACAGGTCCCGTGACCAGACGGCGTGGTACACGGGCAAGAACTGCAGCACGTTCGCCCACGCCCAGGGCCGCCCCGGAGCTGCCACGAAACCGCCACGGTAGGTCTTGTCCTCGCTGGCGGCCAGGACCATCTGTGAGACGTGATATTCGGTTGCGGACTGTGCCGCCGAGCGCGGGACCGGGTTGAGGGTCGCGAGATATTGATGCCATCCCGCGGCGTAGGCCTGCTGTGTGCCGGCGAACCTTGACGCCAGTGACGCGCGCGCCATCGAGAAAGCGGCCGAGGTGCCCGCCGCGAACCCGATCGCCAGGGTGAGGCGCTGCCCGCCGGCGAGGCCGGTCAGCGCCGTCTGGCCCGTCTGCACGACGTTTCCGGGCTGGCCGGCGGTGTACATCCAGTCCATCTGGTGATCGCTTGCCAGGTCGGTCCAGCCGTCGCTCTGGCCCTGATAGCCGCTGGAGGTCTTGCTGAAACCGCTCGACGCGAGCACGGCGTCGCTGTTCGTCCCGTCGGTGGCCACGATTGCCCCGCTCTGAGTCGACCCGGTGTCGTCATCGCCGGTCATGCTCAGGGCGGGGTCGTGCAGGACGTAGACCCGGTAGCGCTGCCCGGTCAGGGAGCGGAACTCGATGTCAACCAGCACCGTGGAACGCTGCGGGTCGGTGACATAGGTCTTGGTGATGACGTACTTGCCCGACCTCGCACTGTCGATCTGCTGGTAGCTCAGGCTCTCCGGGTCGAGCAGGCGGACCCGGTGGATCGTGTCGGTGGTCTCCCGATCCGTGAACGTGCGGCCGTCGGTAACGACGAGTTGGGTGTCTCGCGTGCTCGGCGTGTCGATGCGCGGGTAGTAGATCTCGCTCAACTCTCCGTTGTTGAGCGTGTACCAGACCTTGCTGTCGGTGCCGCGGGCGGTCCCGAAGCCATCTTTGTCGCCAGTGACCCAGTCGCTGGCCGCGCCTGGGGCACCCGGCGCCTCGCCGCTTCGTGCCGAGGCGAGGACCGGCGAAGCGCCGAACCCCAAAGCCGTGACCAGCGCCGCCGCTGAACCCAGCGTGACGACCGTCCGGATCCGTGCGCGCATGATCTGCACCTCCGTCGTGTCCGCCGAACCACGGCAAACGCCGCGATCTGAAGACCCGAGTCGTCCCGGACGTTACCCGGACGCAGGCCGCACAACACCTACGATCGTGACGCAACGGCGGTGCCCTTCACCGGCGTACCGGCACGACAGCCTCGCCCGGACCACGCCGACCGTCTGCAGCGGGCTGGCCGGTGGCCGGGTTCGAGAACCCCGGGCCGGCACCGCACTGCGTCAACGTATCCAACCTGTCTGACCACGTCGCCGCGACAACGCAGTCGGCCACGCCGACGGCACGGTCGTTCTCTTGCTGGCAAACGGTGGGCTCGGCGCCCAGTCTCATTCGCCCACAACCTGGTCAAGATCGGGTCACTGGCCAGCTGACAGCCCAAAGGCCCCCAGCTGCTGCCCACGCCCCGACCCGGGCTCCGCGGCAGTGTCAGCGTCCCCGCGAGCGGGGCTGGGGACCAAAGGCTCTTCTATTCGCGACTAACCGAGATTGAACGTGGACGCGTGCGCGGACGTGAACGTCGCCGCACTCGGCTTCGCTTCACCGGCCGGCCATGCCCACCTCAACTGCCTGGGCCGATACGCCGTCACCACCCAGCCCGCCGAGGGCTGTGGCCGCGGCGTGACCCAAATGCCGGCGACGATCGTCCCACGCAAACTGGGTGGACACCCAGATCCCGGGCCAGGCGGCCGCCGACACCAGCTGCCTCGATCCCGGCTCCGTCAGCCGAGAGGAGCCCTGGTTCAGGCTGTGATGGTCAGCGTGTGGTGCCCGGCGGTGGTCGACATCGTCACCTCGGTCCCGCGGTTGGTCTGGAGAACCTGATAGTTGTGCACGGGCCGCCCGTCGAGCACGACGGCCGTGGGCCGCGCGCCGCTCGGGAGGGTGTAGCCGATGACGACCTCGCCGGCGCCCACGCCCTTGGTGGTGTCGATCTGCGTGCGGTAGCTGCTCCCCGCGTGGGTGGCCAGCACGTCGGCGGACCCGCCGCCGAGCCGGATGTCCTGTCCCTGCACCGAGGTCTGGCCCTGCGGCACCTGCGGGACGAACTCGACAAGCTGGCGGCCGAGGTCGGGCCGCACGCCCAGCCACTGGTGTACGACGGCCCACGCGGTGCCGTAGTTGCCCCACGCCTGCATGAACATCGAGCGGCACGTCCAGCAGCGGTCGATGTTCGCGCCCTGGTCCGGCGACGGGAAGATCTCCGGCATCGCTCCCGGCTGCTCGTCCGGCGTCCCGCCGGTGGCGGGCTCGGAGAACATCGTCTCAGCGAGCGCGTGGGTGTAACGCTGCTGCTGGCCCGGGCCCAGCCGGCCGTAGTTGCCCTCACCGATCGACTGGATCGATGTCGTCAGGCCGAAGATGACCTTCTCGCCCAGGCCGTTTGCTCCGCCGCCGCAGGCCGTGTGGAACAGCCCGGGGTTAAGCGGGTGGTCGCCGCTGTAGCAGTCGTTCTCCCGCCCCGCGAGCGCCGTGTTCCCGTGGTCGAACGGGGCTAGGCCAGGCACCGTCTGCCCACTGGCGTGCAGCTCGGCCTCCATGGGCGTCTGGCCGATCCAGTGCTTCTGGAAGGACTGCTGGTTGCCCGGATCGTTCAGCGAGTCGGCGTACTGCTGCGCGGCGTCGTACCACCAGGTGCCGTCGAAGCGCTGCTGCAGCTTGCGGGCGAGGTTGCTCGTCCACGCATACGTGGCCCCGTCGTGCTTGGAACGGGCCATGTCGGCCAGGTCGTAGAGGCCGCGGATGAAGTAGACGGCATTGTCCAGCTTCTCCGGGCCCATCCCCGTGCGCTCGACGTTGCCGAGCCCCTCGGGCCAGCCGTCGTGGTCGGCATCCAGGCTGCGCACGACGTAGCGCAGGTTGCGCACCGCGAAGTCGTACATCTCGTCGCGGAAGCGGTTGTCACCGGTCCACCGCCAGATCAGCGCGACGGCGCTCGGAAACTTGACCGTCTCGTCGGTGTTGAAGTCGTACGCGGTGCTGCCGTCGGCGTTGGCGTGGCGCGAGTCGTGCCCGAACCAGATGGAGCCGTCGGACACCGCCTCGTGCGCTACCACGCCTGAGCCCTCGTTGAGGATGTCGGAGATGTCGCGCAGGGCGCGCAGATGCCCCTCGATGGCGTCGAACTGGCCCAGTGAGACCGCGGCGAACGCGGTGTACTCCGCGTCGGTGCCGAAGATCCACGGGTAGTCAGGGAAGCCGGCGCCGATCCAGGTCGCCTCGGGCACGGTGCCCAGCGGCGGGGGGAACTGCTGGCCCTGGTTGGTCCAGCGGACCTGTAGATTTTCGGCGCGCTGCGTGAGGTCGGCGAGGTTCTGCTTGCCCCAGTCGATCGCGTCTTGCACCAGCGGGTCGCCCGGCAGCGAGAGTCTGGTCATCCGCGAGAGCTGCTCGCGGGAGGCGATCTTCGCGGCGACCTGGGCGGCGGGGTCTTGCAGCACCCGGGTCAGCTCTTGCTGCGCCAGCGCCAGGCCCTGGTCCGAGCCGGCGACTGCCAGCCACACGGTCTGCGAGCCACCGGCCGGCAGGGAGAGCGTGTAGGTCAGCTCGCCACCGGTGCCGCGGCCGAACGGGCCGTCGTCGCACTGCGACGGCTTGGGCTCGGCGGGCGCACCCGGCTCGGTGCCAGTACAGCGGTGGCCGGGCTGCGGGCCCCAGAACTGGTCGCCGATCGCGCCGGAGTCGGGCTTCAACGCGGTGCCGACGAGCGCCGCGTAATGGTGCATCGGGGCCCCAGGCAGCGCCCCGTCGTCGGTGAACACGAGGCTCTGGCCGTCGAAGCTGCCCTTGTCGGGGATGTTCTCACTGGCGTTGGGCGTGACGCCCGTGAACCCCCACGGGTATTGCCCCATCAACTCGGAGTGGGCGTCGACGGACAGCTCCGCGGTCCGCGCCGCCCCCGGGTTGGTGATCTTGAGACCGAACAGCACACCGCGGCGCCCGTCGGGCGCCAGGTCCGTGCGCTCGAGCTTCAGGCCCGCGGTGTCCGGCAGATCGTAGCGCGTGTAACCCCACCCGCTCGAGAACTTCGTCGCAGGTCCGACCCAGTGGCCGTCGAGCCCGAACCACACCCCGTCGACGAGCTTCAACGGCGGCGTCCACACCCCGCCCATCTCGCCCGTGATGTGCCAGCCGTTGGCGTAGAACCGCCCGTCTTCGAAGCCGATCGAGTAGGCCCGCGTCCCGGCCGCGACCTCGCGGCGATCCTGCAGCCGGCTGCTCGTGGACAACTCCGGCGTTCCGGCCAGCGAGATCGCGGAGACCGCGGCCGCCCGAGCCGCCGCCTGCGCGCCCGGTTCGAAGCTCGCAAACACCTGCCCCCAGATCGACAGGCTCAGCACGACGACCACCGACAGCACGGTCCTGAACCTACGAGACATGGCTCTCGCCTCCTCCTGACAGTTCCAGCGATTCGGCACCCTGCAGAGATAGGACGATGCCGCCGCCGCGCGGCCGTGGCGTCGACACGACGGCCACAGCGAGACCGGTGATGTCGGCAAGATCGTCGCTGAGGGTCCGCGCCTCATCGGCCAGCACCGTCTCGTTGGCGCTGCCGGCGACGATGCGCGGGCCGTGACCCAACGTCAGGATCCCCTGCCCGCAAGACCATCCCCGCCGGCTCCGAACCACGTTCGGCGCCGGGTTGCCCGGCTCTGGGCCGGCCGGCTGCTGCACTCCCGGCTTCAGCGGGGCCGACCTACCAGCCGCCGAGACTGGCAGAGCCGTGCTTAACAGGACGGCGAAAGTGGCGAGCACCACGGTGGCAAGCCGCGTCGCCCGAGTAGACGGACTGGACATGAGACTCTCCCTCGAGGCGAGGGCCCAGCCATCGAAACCCATGGCGAATCGTGATTTCAATGAGCCTACGACTGCGCGCCGTCGCGCGCAAAGTCCTGCCCCAAGTCCGCGTCGTCGACGGGAAGCAGTTCGCCGTCCTCAACGGCGCGGTCGTAGAACAACGCGGGAGGTTCCGCCTGCCGCAGCAGGACCCCGAGCGAGCCGGCTGCCCGCGAGGGGATCGTTGAGCAACGATGCTGAGCATGACGGCCGCGCCGACCGGACACTGCATCTAGCAACGGGCGTGCCGTCGGCAAGCAGCGCAGAGTCGGCGCTCCGCGCTACTTTGGCCCGCCTCGGGCTCCTTCGCCGCATGGTCACGCTCCGTGAGAGGCATCGGAGCGGGGCCGAGGCGGAGTTCGAGTCGTTCGCGACCCGCGACGGCGGCCGGGTTGCTTGGGTTGGCTTTCCTGCTTACCGGCGACAGGCAGGATGCTGAGGATCTCGTCCAGCAAGCGCTGTTGCGGTCGGCCGTCCGGTGGCCGACGGCGCGGCAACATCCGGCGACGTATACCCGGGCTGTCTTGCTGAATCTCGCCAAGGACCGGTGGAGGGCTAACCAGCGCCGTCACCGGGAGACCGTCATCGGGGACCTGGCGCTGCTCCTGCCGGCCGCTGGCGATGCCGCCGCGACTGTGATCGACCGCCAGTTACTGCTGCAGACCTGCCGCCTGCTCCCGCTGCAGCAGCGCGCCGTCCTGGTTTTGCGGTTTTGGGAGGACCGTTCGGTGGAGGAGACCGCGGCTGTGCTTGGCTGCACGGCGGGCACCGTGAAGTCCCACACCCACCGCGCGCTTGCCCGGTTGCGCCTTGCCTTACAGGAAGCGGCGAGCAGGGTACCGGAGTGTGACAGGAAGGAAGCACCATGCTGACCGATGACCGCCTACGGCAGGAGCTCGCCGCGGCTTTCCGCGAGCAAGCGGATCCGGTCGCCCGGATGGCGGTCGGGCCGGCCGGGCTGTTCCGACAGGCGATGCGGGCCAGGCGCAAGCGGGCGGCAGCGCGCGTGGCCTCGGTGACGGCCGTCGTTGCCGCGCTTGCGACAGCTGTGTCGCTGGTCACCATTTCCGCGCGGCGGACGGCAAGGCCGGTGACCGCGGCGGGGCCGCCTGGCCTTCTGCTCGACGCTGCGGTGACCGTTGCGCCGTCTGCCCCAGCCGCCGCCCGCGGCATGCCGCCCTACCTTGTCATCGCTGACCACACACGGCCGGTGGCCGACATCCGCGGCGCAGCGACTGGCCGGGTTCTCAGCGAGGTGCCGCTGCCGGGCACGATTGACCCGAAGATGACGCAGATCGCCGCAGCTGGTGATGACCGCACGTTCGTCCTGGCTGTTTTCTCGGTTTCGCACGGGATCCGGTTCTACCGGCTGCACATCGGGACCGATGGCCGGTCCGCCCGGCTGACCCGGCTGGCCATCCCCTCGCTGCCGGAACGGGACGTCGCGGATGGCATCGCGGTGACCGCCGACGGCAAGCGGCTGGCTGTGGCCGTTCAGATCCGTGGCGAACAGGCGCGGTAGAGGTAGTCACGCTGGCCACTGGCGCCGTGCGCACGTGGACCACTCCGCACCGCGGCATGCCCTGGAACCTGTCCTGGGCCAGCGGCGGGCGGCTAGCTTTCTTCTGGACCGATGACGGGCCGCAGCCGTCGTCGTCGTCTGGGCTGTGGCTGCTGGACACCAGGGCCGCGGGTAACAACCTGATGCCAGGCCGGCCGATCCTGCCGCAAACTGTTGGCGCGGACACGGTGGGCTCCGCATTGATCACCCCGGACGCGAGCAAGATAATCGCCGCCGTCACCTACGACAGGACCCAACACGTCGGCCGGGGCACGGTCGTCGGAGGAATCGTGGAGCTGTCCACCCGGACCAGCCGCCCGCTGCGCACCCTGCTCGCCGAGCGCGCCGCCTACTCGGGCGATGCCGGATGGTTCGTTACCGATTGCCTGCTGCCGTCGATCGACGTGACAGGTAATCACCTGCTGGTGAGCTGCGACCGCTTCGGCCGGCTCGATCGCGGCAGATTCACCGCGCTGCCAGGCGCCCAGCCGCACTGGGCCGTTGCTGCCGCCTGGTGACAGCACGACTCGCGGTTTCCCGGTGGCCATGCGTCCCTGCCGGCCCTGGCCCGCATCATCACCGCCGAACCCGCTACCACAAGCACCAGTACCGGGTAGTAGCCGGGCACCCCGCCCGACCACGCGCCCCCGAGCCCGACTGACTAGCCGCAATCTGGCTCACACGGTCATCGACGCCTCAGCACCGATCTGCTACCACACGCTCAAGCCAGAATCCGGACGCGGCCACCCAGCAGCTCCTCCTTCACGGCGAGATGTCTACGCCGCGACAGCCTCACGCCGACCACCAAACCGCCGCAAGATCCTGACGCGCGAACGCGACCGCTCCTGACCGCACTCGACCCGCCCTGTCATGCCGATGAGCGGATCTGGCTAGATATTTGAGTGAGTCACACATATATTTACCTCATGCAGAAGATCGTGGAAGCCAAGCTGAAGATCGAGTCATGGGACGAGAAACCCTACCGGGACCTCGGCGATGGGGCCAAGCTCACCAGGGCCGACGTGCTGCTCTCCGGTCCAGATGATGGACTCACGTCCGCCACCTTCGCGGCATTGATGTTCTACCGGGCCGATGGCACCAGCACCTACGTCACCCTTATGCACATCACGGGCACGCTCAATGGTCGTTCTGGCAGCTTCGTGCTCCAGGGCCACGGCACATACGACCGGAAAACGGCGCGCGGCGAATCCCATGTAGTGGAAGGCTCTGGGACAGGCGAACTGGCCGGATTGAGCGGCACATGTGAAAGCGTGTCCACCCACGACGACTACCCGTTCATGCCCATCACACTGAAGTACGACATCGGGTGACTGCACTCGACCGCCAGGCCAATTTGCTGGGTGCCCTGGCACTGGTCATCACCGATCAGACCGCGCAAGCAGTCGCGGCAGCGGCCGTACAGTCCGTCTCAGCCGGTGCCGCGTTGTCGGCGCTACACCACTTCCTCGACCGTCCGACACTCGACCAGCTGCGCAAGGTACTCGGATTGACACCGTCAGGCGCCGTACGGCTTGTAGACCGGCTCGCCGATGCGGGCCTGGTGACGCGCGGAAAAGGCGATGACGGACGCTCCCGGTCGGTTGTCCTAACCGAAGCCGGCAAGCGGATGGCCCAGCAAATCACCGCGGCGCGTGCAGCGCTGCTCAGCAGTGCGCTGGATGAACTGTCCCCCGCAGAACGAGAAACGTTGCACTCGCTGATGAGCCGGATCATGGCCAGCATCGTCCGCAGCAAGGATGGGGGGGCCTGGATCTGCCGGCTATGTGACCTCGACGCCTGTGGCCGCACTTCCGGTCACTGCTCGGCGGCCAACGCTGCCGCCGCCAAGTACGCCAGCCCGTCGCCACGCCAGTAACGGCCGACGACCAAGCCGCGTGAGCACCGGCCGGATATCCGCTTATGCCGTTACGGGTGCGTCACGCTACTGATGTTGCTAGCCGGCGGCCGCCACTGTAAGAGCGTGCTGATGAATGCAGTTTCGTCCAGCACGGCCTCACCCCGGGAGGGGGACGGTAATGATCGTTTCCAGTTATATCTCGCCGAAGGCGGCCAAGGGAGCCCGCAGCGGGATCGAAGGCCGTGGACTGGTTGCTGTCGCGCCGATCGGCAGGGACGAGATCGTTGCCGGGCGGCCACATCGTGGACACGGCCCCCCTTGGGCTCGCTGCCGCCACGGCTGCAGAACTCCGAGGTGCAGATCGCTGACGGCTTCCACCTGGCGGCCGTGGCGGAGGCCGAGTACGAGCCGGTGATGTTGTTTCTCAACCACTCGTATGAGCCGAACGTCGGCTTCGTCGGCAACATTGTGCTGGTGGCGATGCGCGAGATCAGCCCGGGCGAGGAACTGACCACCGACTATGCGCTGTTCGACGACTACGACGGTGCCATGGAGTGCCAGTGCGGCAGCCCGTCGCGCCGCGGCACGGTCAATGGCCGGGACTGGCGGCGTCCAGAGCTGCAGCGCAAATACGGGGACTACTTCTCCACCTACCTGTCGCGCCGAATCAGACGGGCCGGCGATCTCCACTGAATCGCTCGACACTCTTCTGCCGCTGGCAGCGGACCCGGTAGGCAGTCCTCAGCCTGACAACGCGCGCACGCCCGCGCTGGGCACGCCCGCGTAGCGGGAGCTTCCCGGGAGCTCGTCAGCGGAGCACGGCGCGACCGCGACGTTCACCGGCCTTCGGGCCGAGCCGACCCACCTGGGTGGCACAGCAATAGAGACCAGCACGGCTCCAGCCGCGATATCGGTGCCGGTTCGCCGCTTATCGAGCGCGACACCGGAGCTAAAAAGGAGCTGCACTGAACCATCCGGAATGGCGATCGCCATGAGCCACCGCGGCGTGCAGGCTTGGGAGTTACGCTGCCACAGGTCGGCGCTTCACACCGTGGGAGTCCCATGGCTGTCACACCCCCCACCAACAAGGATCTTGCTGAGATCGCAGCCCGCTACCGGTTTCACCTGAATTCACAAGACATCGAGGCGTTCCGCGTCATCATCGGCGGCGCGCTGGCGTCCTACGACGCGGTGGAGCGCCTGTACCAGGCGCACCTTCCCGAGCCGCCCCGCCGACCCTATCAATGGCCCGGCGAAGCCGACAACGAGCTAGCCGCCTGGTACGTGACGACCGAAATCAGGTCGGGCGGCGGCGGCCCGCTGGCGGGGCGGACGGTAGCGATCAAGGACAACATCGAGGTTGCCGGGCTGCCAATGATGAACGGGTCCGCGACGGTCGAGGGATACGTCCCCCGCCGCGACGCTACAGTCGTCACTCGCGTGCTTGAGGCTGGTGCGACGATTACCGGCAAGTCGGTATGCGAGGACTTGTGCTTTTCGGGTGGCAGCCACACCTCCAAGACGGGTCCGGTCCGCAATCCCTGGGACCCGTCCAAATCGGCTGGCGGGTCGTCCAGCGGCAGCGCAGCGCTGGTCGCCGCGGGCAACGTCGAGATGGCGCTCGGCGGCGATCAGGGCGGCTCGGTCCGGATCCCCAGCGCCTTCTGCGGCACGGTCGGGCACAAGCCGACCCACGGACTGGTGCCGTACACAGGAGCGTTTCCCATCGAGAACACCCTCGACCACCTCGGCCCGATCACCCGTACCGTACGTGACGCCGCGCTGATGCTCGAAGTGCTCGCCGGCCGTGACGGGCTCGACCCGCGTCAGCGGGCCGACCCACCGGCGCGGGGCTACCTTGCCGAAGTGGACGCCGGTGTCACCGGGCTCCGGATCGGCGTGGTCAGGGAAGGCTTCGCCATCCCGGAGCTGTCGCAGCCGGGTGTGGACGAAACCGTCCGCACCGCCATCGGCACGCTCGCCGCCGCGGGCGCGGCCGTCACCGAGGTGAGCATCCCCTGGCATCGCGATGGGCTGCACGTCTGGAACGTCATCGCCACCGACGGCGCGACCAACCAGATGATCGACGGCAACGGCTACGGAAGCAACTCCGCCGGCCTGTACGATCCCGAACTTATCGCGCATTACGCCAAAGGCCGCCGCGAGCACGGGGCCGAGATGGCCGAGACACTGAAGCTGACCGCGCTATGCGGCCGCTACAGCATCGACCGCTACGACGGCCGGTACTACGCGATGGCCAGGAACCTTGCCCTCAAGCTGACGGCCGCCTACGACGCGGCGCTCGGCCATGCCGACGTCCTCATTATGCCAACGCTGCCCATCGTGGCCTCAACCATCCCGTCGGCTGGCGCCAGCCGCGAAGAGCAACTGGCCCGCTCCCTGGAGATGATCGCTAACACCGCACCCTTTGACGTCAGCGGCCATCCCGCAACCTCGGTGCCAGCCGGCCTCGCGGGCGGCCTGCCGGTCGGCATGATGATCGTCGGCCGCCGTCTCGCGGACGGCACATGCCTTCGCGTCGCGCAGGCATACGAGAACGCCATCGGCGGCTTCCCGGCGCCACCAAGGTGATCAAGCAGGCGAACCACGGGCCGCGCGAAAGCCGCTAGCCATTCAGGCGCTGCCTGTGATCCGGGCATCAATCTGTACAGCGGAATGAACCGCGAACCCGGACCAGCCAGCAGGCAAGCCCGAACAGTGTTTACGACATTAATCTTCCTGCCGCAAAGCGTGCCTGGAAGACGGGCACAGAAATCAGCGCATGCGAGTAACGCGGATCCGATCTGACCCTGAGGGTGTTCACGGTCACGGAGCAAGTCGGCCGATGCTGTGTCAAGCGTGTGGGCCATCGCTTCCGGTGCCCACTGTCCATAGTGGGCACCGGAAGCGATTGATCAAGGCCGGCGCCGAGGGCGTGCTCGATTCAGCGCCATGTTCTCAGGGCCGACGTGCGCTAGCTTCAGTTGCCGCCGGCGCCTCACGGTGCCTGTGCCCAGGGCGCGGCCACCAACCAGCTCGTGTCCACCGCCCAGTTGGTGGCGGTGTCCCAGGGGTTGGAGCCGCCGTTGCTCGCGATGTAAGCAACGTTGTTGAAGTTGCGGATGTACCTGCCCGGGAAGTTCACCGACTGGAACGACACGCCTTGACCGCTGTTGCCGGGCCCCTGGCAGAAGGTCGCGTCCATGGAGAACAGTGAACTGCCGTCGTCGGGTTGCAGGTGGAACTGGAAGTTCTGGTGCCGCATGTAGAAGCCCGGCTTGTTGACCGACTCGAACGAGGTGCAGCTCGGGTTGGCCAGGCCGGCCGTTGCCACGAAGGTGGCGTCCTCCTTGTCAGTTTGCGAGCTGCTCGCCGTCACCGGCGCGATGACCACGCCGTCGTCAGAGTCGTTGTGCTTGATGTAGTCCGAGGTGCTGCCGGGTGCCGTGGCCTGCAGCGAGACCCGGGGGCCCGGGTCCAGAGCGAAGCTCTGGTTGCCGTCACCGGGCGTGGGATGGTTGGTCCTCACGAAATCGGTGCAGTTGCTATCGGTGTCGGTGCCGTCGGGGATGCGGCTCGCGCTCCTCCCGGCGCCACTGGCCGTGCCGGGCGCAGTCACTGTGCAGCCACTCTGCCCTGACCCGGAGGCGCCTTGGTAACCCTCGGCGGACCACGGGTCGACCAGGCTTCCGTAGTTGAGGCTGTCGGCCACCAGGCCGTGGGCGTCGCGCAGCACCATGTTGCCGGCGCTGGCTGAGAGGGCAGGTCCGCCGAACCACTGGTCAGGTGCCGGCGGGCCCTGGTAGCCCGCGTTCGTCACGGCGGCGTCGACCACCGGCGCGTTGATCGCGTGGCTGCTGTCGAGGGGCTTGTCGAGGGTGATGCCGCTGTCCAGTGCCTGCACGGGCTCGTTGCTCGAGTGCGCGAAGCGTGTCGCTGGGCTGAAGGTGACACCGGTGCCCCGGTCGCTGAAGGGAAGGTTGGACGCGTGGTCGAACTTCAGCGGGGCGGTCAGGGTGAGGCCGGTGCCGCCTGCGCCGGAGGTGCCCACCGACGCGACGGTGACGTTTTCGATCTTCGGACCGATGTCGAGTCGGATCGTGTCGCCGGCCGTGATGTCGGTGGTCGAGGTGACCTTGATGTTGGTCGCGTCGGCGGGTGCCGCAGCCGCGAGCCGGGCCTGCGTGCCCGGCTTGCCGACGGCGGTCACCGTGGCTGTTTCCAACGTGTCGCCGTAGCCGATGGCCAGCTTCTGGCCGACCGCGAAGCCCGATGTGCTCGTGACGGGCACGTTGGTCGAGCCGGCGGGGACCGTGATGATCGGACCGTCGGGCAGCGGCTGCCACAGCGGTGTGCTGACGCTTGGCGGGCTGATGATTGTCGCGTTGCGGCCGTTGCCCGACGAGTCCAGCGCGGTTGCACCGGAGTCCTCGTCGAACTTGTACGAGGCAACGTTGCCGGCACCGGCCTGCCCGCTGGCCAGCACGGCGATCTCGGCGGCGGACAGCGCGTGGTCGTAGATCTGGAAGTCATCGACGGTGGCGTTCAGGTACGGGTCGGCGGCGTACTGCGAGCGCCCGATCCAGTTCTGGTTGGTCGCGCCGAGGTCTGACGGGTGCAGCGTCATGTTGGTGTTCGTGCCGACCGGCGTGCCGTTGACGTACAGCGTTCCGGTGCTGCCCGACAGCGTCACCGCCACGTGCGACCAGGTGTTCAGCGGAAGCGTGCCGGTGCCGTTGATCCGCTGCTCGGCCCCGCCGCCGCCGGTGGTGATGGCGAAGCGCAGCGGCCCGCCGCCCGCGCTGAGCGTCAGGAACATGTTGGCCGTAGTCCCGGTGCCGAAGTCGAACACCCGTGACCAGGCGCTGTTCTGCGACGGGTTGACCCACGTCGAGATGGTGAAATCGGTCAGCCCGCTGACGATGCCGTCCGGCAGTTCGACGTACTCGCCGCTTCCCGACAGCTTGACGGCGTTGCCGATCTTGCCCGGTACGCGGGGCCCGGTCGCACCAGAGTTGGTGACGGCGGCGATTGTGCGGGTCTCCGCAGCGGAGCCGGTGCCGATCTGCACCCGTTGGCCGGGAGCGAGGCCGGTCGAGCTACTGACGTTGATGGTGGTATCGCCCGCGCTGGCGGGGGCCGTCAGCCCCGAGCTGGAGAGGCCGAGCAGGTAGAAGCGGTGGCTCGCGAGCGTCGTCCCGGCCGGGACGGTCACCGTCGAGGAGATGGCCTGTTGGGTCGGGTGCTCGGTCAGGGTCCAGTTCGACAGGTCGACGGTGCTGTCGCCGGCGTTGTAGAGCTCGATGAACGCGTCGGTCGAGTTGCCGGTGACGCCCGTGCGGAACTCGTTGATCTTGATCGGGCTGACGTTCCGCACCTTCTCGGCCGTTGTCTCGCTTTGTCTCGCACCGTTCGTCGAGTTCGCCCACGAGGCGTTGCCGATCAGGTCGCCGTTAAACGCCGCCGGTCCCGCGGTGACCGTGAAGGTCGCACTCACGCTCGCGCCGGGCGCGACCGAATCGAACGTCTCCGACGTGTCGGTGGTGCCCGGGACGAAGGAGGTCCACCGCTTGTCGGGCACGGAAATGCTCAACTTCACGCCCACCGCGCGCGACCCCGTGGTATTCGTGAACGTCACGGTGGAGTTCTGCGAGGACCCCGGTGAGAACGTCTGGAGTCCTGGCGGAGTGGTAGTTGCCGAGGCCGGCGCCAGGCTCAGCCGCAGCACGTCGTACTTGGCGGCCACGACGTTGGCCTGCACCGCATTATCGGTGGCGTCCGTCGGGTATCCGGCCGTCATCACGCCTTCATAGAAGGCGCCCTGCGAACCGTTGCTGTTGTCGCCGCCGTTGCCCAGGACGATGGCCCCCTGCTTGCGCATCGGGTCATAGCTGGAGTCGACGCGCGGTCCGTCGAACATGGTCGACAGGGCGCCCTGCTGCGCGTCGCCGCCGAGGGAGGCCCAGTGGTGCGGTTCGCCCTTCGCCACGGCGGTCACGAACCGCGAGGTGATGCTCGGCAGGTCTGCGCAGAGTTTGGATGTACTACCCGGGTTGACGCAACCAACCAGGTTGTTCTCCTGGTCGGTCATGATCCACGGGCCGGGGGGGTTTCCGTGATACCAGGCGGTGGCGTTGCCGTAGTAGCTGGTCTCCATGGTGCCGTTGCCGTCGTCGCGGCTGTCGATCTCGGCGTTGCCGTAGTCGAAGCAGCAGCCGTCGTTGAAGTGCTGGCCGTTAAGGACCCAATACATACCCTCCGGCTGGTCGCCGGTCGCGATGCCCTTGGTGTCGTTGTCGCGCAGGCCCATGCCCGGCTCGATGAAGACGCCGTAGGCCTTGTGGCCGCTGATCGTAATCGGCGCCATGTCCGCGATCGGGAGGTTGTTGAAGCCGCCCATGGCTGGGCCGCTGAATCCGCCGCGAGGCGCCTGGGCGAGATCGTTGTGGTTGGGGGATTGGTCGTGGACCTTGGTGATGAGGCAGGTCGTGTTGGCGCAGAACGCGTCCTGCGCGGCCGCGTCGGCGTATCCGCCCGCATCCGGGAACGGCAAAGCGCGGGGCTGGACAACGCCGATGTCCTTGACCTGCTTGTCCGATAGGCGCATGACCCGGTAGAGCGCGCCGTTGTAGGAGGCGTACAGCGCCCGCGTGGTGCTGTGGGCGGCCACGCAGGGCGTGCCGGCGGCGGCGTAGATGTCACACGGGCCCTGCGGCCTGGGCGGGGGGACCGCCTGCGCCGCTGTGGCCGTAGCGAACGTGACGCCAATCGGCAACAGCGCAATCGCCAGACCTGCGGCGAGGGTCCTAAGGCGTATGCGCGGGATGGGGGACTTGAACATGTTGGATAAGCTCCTATGCTGACTGAGCCGGGCTTGGCTAGGCCGAAAAGCCAGCTGATAGTGCGATCATTTGGCGTTGACGGATGTTCATTAGCGCTAATGGATAAGGGTGTCTCTGACCCGGGCGAACCCTTTGACCGCGCTGAGCAGTTCGACCACGGCAGATGTGGCCAATCAAGTGGAACCGAGGATCCCTCTCGGCGAGAACCGCCGTGAGCTGACGTCGTCGGAGTGCCGTCCATCAACGGCCCGCAGCTACGCGCGCGATCAGGCGGCGGCGCTCGCGTCCAGTTCGTACCCGGAGGTCACGCTGGTATTGGTGCCCGCCTGCCGCGCCGCTTCCCTGATTGCTGACCACGCAGGCCGACCGGCCAAGGTACGCACGTTCCAAGAACCTGCGTACAAGGCCGGGTTGGTAGCGCGTTGTTAGCGATAACATGGTAGGCGGCCCGCGCGCTCGGCCTCGCGTGATCGGACCTACTCCCTGGTAACCGGCCATGCATCGGGCGCTCGCGGGTAACCTGCGGCGAGCTTCCGTAACCGGTCGTGCGCTGGATTTGTTAGCGCGCACATAGATCAGCCTCAGCCGCCCCGGAATATCTGTCAAGTGGGCGAGCGCAAACTTCCGGCCGCGCCACGTAGCGGCAGCCGTTATGTATCGATATTGAAGGCAGCAGGCGCTGAGGCGGCCACCGCCGCCGACGGGGATCTGGCCAGGCGCCGGATTGGTGCGGCCGATCACGACAGCGTCGCGACACCCGGCCCGGCGATAGGCGCTTCCCCGATCTCGCGGGTAGAGCGCCTCGCCACCCTGGTCGATCACCTCGTCGGTCCGCCCGGCTGCGAACAGGAGCCCGTCCACACCTTTAGAAATCTGTGAATGTTGAGGTCAACGGGGTTGGCGGGGGGCGTGCGAGCTGTTATGTGACGTGTGATCGTGTCTGACCTTGGCGGCCATGTGATCGGCTTTGTGCGATCTGGCGTGCGGCCGGGGCCGCCGACCCAGTGGCTGACGCTGAGCCGGAGGGGCAGGGGACCTCGGGACGTCGTCCTTCCCGCCGCTTGCGGCGGATGGTCCGCTAGCCCAGACGCGGCGGTCCGGCTCCCAGGGAGGGCGCATGCGCGAGGCCCGTGCACCGGCCATCGGCATCCTGCACGCCTTCTATGAGCGCGCTTCGCGAAGGCGTCATCTTGCCAGCCCTCCCGCAGCTCAGGCTCGGTGAAGCCGTAGCTGTGGCCGTGGCCGTGGCCGTAGGCAGTCCTTGCCATGGCCTTCACGGCCACGTAGAAGTCGATATACGCCTCGCGGCGATGCTCGAACGTCCGGGCTTCGTCTACGCGGGCACAATTGTTCGTGTTCGCGCTCACGCTGACGAGCCCAAGCGTGGTCTTCGCGCCGGTCCGACCAGCGCCGCGTCATGACCGCTCCAGCGGTCCCGGCGGCCAGGGTGCCCGCCACGCCAATGCCAGCGACGACAAGGGGCACCCAGAGCGGAGTGGAACTCACCCGTTCATGATGGCGTCATGAGCGAACTTGATATCATTGTCATCCACATCCGTGCCGGGCAGGCCGCAGAGTATGAGCGCCTGTTTGCCGAGCGCGAGTTGCCGCGCTGGCGCGAGTACAAGGCCCGAGGCGCTTTCCTCAACGCCCGGATCTCCCGGGTTGCGTTCGGCACAGACGACCGCGCGGACGTGGCCAAGTACGTCATCGCGGTCGAGGTTCCAAGTCATGCCGCGCACAGCGAGCATGACGCCGATCCCGGGTTCCAGGAGTTCAACCGTCTCGCCGACCTACTGCAGCCGGAAGACCCATTGGTATACGGAGGAGAGGTGCTGCACGCCGTCTGACCCCCGCGCGAACCGCGGCCTGAGTCGTCGTTGGTTGCTTGTCGGTGCTGGAGCCTGGGCTCGGTCAGGCCGGGTCGTCGCAGACTGGGAGATCACATGAAACAGCCACGGCTGGCCTGCCCGGCAGCGGGTCTGGCCGTGGGTGACCGCGGCGGTCGGCCTCGCGGTCAGCGTCGCGGGCAACATCGGGCATATCCGGCCGCTGCCGGGCCACCCTGTGGTGCTGGCGGACCGTCTGACCGCAGCCCGCGAGCCCGCTGGCCGCGTTCGCGGGATTGACCGTGGGTTTGCTGGTGCTGAGGATGAACCGCCAGCAAGCGATCGCAAGCCCACAGGTGGGCAACCCCGCGCGGCTATCGCTGGCCGTCCCGAACGTGGCTGGCCGGGAGAACGGACACCATGTGATGGCGGCAGGTTCGCCTACCGCGCCAGGAAGCGCAGCCGTTCGGGATCAGGTTCGGCGGTCTGCGGCCAACGGCGCGGCACACCTGCCCGGTGACGCCAGCCGGTTGCCGACCCTGATCCGCGTCTGCTGCGGGATGCGCACGCGATGCGCCAAGCGGCCGCCGCGCGTGGTGAGCGGCTCAGCCAGCGCGCGCTTGCCAGGCAGCTTCGCGGCCATGGCCACCGGTTCCCGAACCAGCATTTGGGTGGAATCGCCAGGGCTATCGGCCTCGACCCGGCGCTCCAGCAAGCACAAACGGACGGCAGGTGAACATGGACCAGATCGGCACCACGCAGGCACCCACGCGCGGCGACGGCGGGGGATCTGAGCATCGCCAGTGTCACCATGGGCCCCTAAAGCGAATTCGGTGTCGAACCGGATGGGACCTCCACCGTGGTCGTCTCCCATGTGACGACGACCGCGACGCCCACCTTGGCGCCGCCAATGGTGGCGGCACGCTGAAGCCGTCACCCGCCTCACCGCCCTGTGGCACACATGGGAAATGCTGTGCCTGCAGCCTGGCACCGGCATCGCCACCTGGCTGTGCGACCACCTCGACCACCACCTGCCCATCCTGCTGGGCCGCATCGGCCCGTTTGCCCACCGCACCGAAACGAGCACAACGAAGCACGAAAAGCCCGTGCAGACGTCGCACCGCCGGGATGGTGGGACATCAAGAACCGGCCTCTGCCAGGTGCCGGGTCATCTTAATAAGATCGAACATCACGTCGAGCGCTGCCATCGCGGGCTGCGATTTTCTCAAGGGATCTGGTTGGTCACCTGCCGGTCAGTCCCGCTGGCCCCTGCGGGGACGCCGAGACGGCGTGAAAATCCGCCGGTGACCCGCCCGTCTTTCCTGGCAGGGGTCCGGCTCGCATGGGTGGGGGCGGCGCTTGGGCGCGGCATCGGTGTTCCGGCTGCGCCCGGCGGCGCCGCGTTGGTGTGATGAGAGCGGGTTACCGGTCGACGCCGAGTCTTCTTTGGCACGTTGAGGCCGTCGGTCAGTCTGGCGTCGGGGCCCCTTGCCAGAAAGGGTCGAGGACTGTCGCTTCGAGCACGCCGGTTAGATTTCGCATTCCCTTTGAGACCGCGTCCCCTCCGGGTAACCCGCGAGACGAACCTACCCCCCACGTGAGGTGGAAGGACAAGCCAGTGCGCAAGCCTGTCGAGATCGACAGCGAAGAGGACGGCCCGGTGATCGCGCGGGCCGCGGCGATCGACGTGGCCAAGGCCTCGGGCATGGTGTGCACCCGGGTGCCCCATGCCAGCAAGCCGGGCCGGAAGGTCACCAAGGTCTGGGAGGTCGATGCCACCACCGACGCGATCGTGGAGCTGGCCGGTTATCTGGCCGCCCTGGGCATCGAGCGGGTGGTGCTCGAGGCGACCGGCGTTATCCGGGGCGCAAATACGAAGAAATTGGACACTGCCCAGGTCGTGCTGTCGCGTGCGCGTCCGCGACGGCAAGGACAAAAGCGGCAAC
>WNGF01001620.1_pt1 | contig 32993 bp, 24 predicted proteins | sample 5400641 | NCBI WGS metagenome assembly WNGF01 (sample SAMN13153371, study PRJNA577476) | soil metagenome | isolation source: 80 cm soil or saprolite under grassland replicate 2 | place: USA:California | collected 2016-06-15 | reverse complement strand
ACCTTGTCCCAACCGTCGTCTCTGAGTAGGCGCATACCCTGCTGGATAGCCAGATTGCGAATCGCGCCGGCATCGGCGCGCTGGACGATAACCTTGCAGATCTCTGAAGTCACCGGCAGCAGTTCGAAGATGCCGACCCGGCCCAAATAGCCCGTGCCGCTGCAGGCGGCGCAACCGACGGCTTCCCATACAGTCATGAAAGTGTTGCCATTTTGAAACTCCAGCTCTGCCGGCATACCCTCCACGCCGGCAAACGGGACCTCCTTGCGACAGGTCGGACAAAGCCGGCGCACAAGTCTTTGCGCTAATACGCCCAACAACGAGGACGAAAGCAGATAGTCCTGCACACCCATTTCCAACAGACGCGAGATCGCGCCGGCAGCGTCGTTGGTGTGCAAGGTCGAAAAAACCAAATGGCCGGTCAGCGCCGCCTGTACGGCGATCTCGGCGGTCTCGGCGTCACGGATCTCGCCGACCATGATGACGTCGGGGTCCTGTCGCACGATCGAGCGCAATCCGTTCGCGAACGTCAGCCCAATCTGCGGTTTGACGTGAATCTGATTGACGCCGCCAAGCTGATATTCCACCGGATCTTCGATGGTAATAATCTTCTTACCCGGATCGTTGATTTTCTGCAGCGCACCGTAGAGCGTGGTCGTCTTGCCACTGCCGGTTGGCCCGGTGACCAGGATCATGCCATGGGGCTTTAGAATCATCTCATTGAATCGCGCCAGCGGGGCGGCAGGAAAGCCCATGGTATCGAGCTGGGTAAAAATCTGGCCACGCTCCAAGAGCCGGATAACGACGCTCTCGCCGTACAACGTCGGAACGGTGGCGATACGCAGATCGACGTCCTTGCCGCCGAGCCGCGTCTTGATGCGTCCGTCCTGCGGCAAGCGGCGCTCCGCGATGTTTAATTGCGCAAGAATTTTAAGACGCGAAATGATCGCCGCTTTCAGTTGGCGCGGCGGCGAGTCGATCTCGTGGAGGATGCCGTCGATGCGGTAGCGCACCTTGAGCTGATTCTCGAAGGGCTCGATGTGGACGTCGGAGGCGCGGCTTTCGAGCGCGCGCACGAGCATCTGGTTGACAAGCCGGATAACCGGCACCTCGGACGCCATGTCGCGCAAGTGGGCGACGTCTTCCTCGTCGCCGATCCCCTCCATCGGTTGCGCCGCCTCTTGATTGTTCGCTGCATAGTTGCTGCTGTACAAAGCTTCGATGCGTGCGGCGATTTCTTTCTCTCGCGCCAGAACCGGCTTCACGCGCAGACCGACGGCGAGCTCGAGCGCATGCAGGCGCGACAGATCCAGGGGATCGGTCGTCGCCACCAACAGCTCACGCCCATCGATTTGCACCGGCACCATGCGAGCCAGTTTGAAGAAATCACCGATTCCGGGCGGGAACTCGATCGGCAAAGGCGTATTGGCGACGTCCTTAAGGGACATCATCGGAATATCGAAGTGATCCCGCAATACTGGCAACAAATCTTCTTCCGAGAGAAACCCCAGCTCGACGACGAGCCGCGTCAGGGGGGTCTGCTGCTCCTCCTTCAGCTTCATCACCCGCTCGAGTTCTTCGCTGGAGATGAGCCGGCGTTGGATCAACCGTTCGGAAAGACTTACTTGAGGAGCGTCCATGTCTTTTTCCCCCGCGCTATTTGGCTGAGCCGGAACCGGCTCTACCGTAGCGGTCCTCCAACCTGACCACATCGTCGAGCTCGGGCGTTGATACTTCCAAGACGTCGCAATCATCGATCGCGGTCATGCGATGCTTCATCCCGGGAACAATGTGCAAACATTCTCCCGGCACAAACCGAAGTTTCTGCCGCTCGCCGCCGGTTTCGATGTCCATTTCGAGCACGCCAGACAACAGGCGAATCGTCTCATCCTTCACCACGTGATACTGGTAACTCAACGACTCGCCTTTTTTGATGTGTAGAATCTTTCCGACGTAGCGCTCGGTATGAGCCCAGATGATTTCATAACCCCAGGGTTTTTCGACTATTTGTCCCTTATCAATCAAATCGGTTTGCATGATCGGAACCATGATAGCAAATTCCATTGAGTCAGGGAATAAAAACTATAACCCGAACCGGGGGGTTACCACTGGCCATTCTGCCTTAACCGCAAGCAGACCGGAAGCTTCTGCGTGATCTGCCGACTCTATGAGCAACGGGTACTCATGAACCGTTGGCATTAGATGCTACTCTCTCTGGCCTGGAAGAATAAATGTAAGCCAGAGCAAAAAGACTAAAAAAAAGGATTCGGGTTTCATGATGGTAGAAGGGAATGTCCCCAACCCCTGTCACAATCGCAGCAATCCATGACGCGGAAACCGCAAATCCCGCAAGCCGTTCAGCCCCATCGCACCTAATTGCAGCTTGCGCGACACGGAGCAGAGTTTGACCGATCAACCAAAGGAACGAAAGCAATCCCAAAAGACCAGTTCCCGCAAACAGTTCAACATAAACGTTATGCGTATGCCAAATTGGGCTGTCCTCGAGCACAGTACCTTCGAGACGACTCCGAAGCGATTCCTTCAAGCGGCCACGACCATAGCCTACGCCCAGCACAGGATTTTCCAGGCCCAGCTGTACCGAGCTTCTCAATAGTTGGACCCGCTCGCTAATGGATTGATCGCTCAGCGGCTGACTAATCGTGACAAGGCGACTTTGAAGCGACGGCGCAACCAGCACGCATGTCGTTGTTAGCGCGACGAGAACGGCTATATATTTCCATTTTTTTGTCGTCGCCGCCAGATAGACCATCGACGCCCCCCAACCCAGCCAAGCGCCGCGAGAAAAGCTCAAAATGAGTGCCAGCATCTGACCAGCACATGAGAGTAAACCGAGAGCGCGCCACCAACCCGCATTGACGATCGTAACCAATAGGCACAACGGAATACTCATCGCCAAGACATAACCCGCGGTATTCCAGGAATCCAAGGGAAACGCAAAACGGTGCGAAAGATCGAAGTTGAGAATCAAAGGATCACGCACGAAGCCGCGCGCGACCAGGACCAGCGGTACTAACCCCAGCAGCAAAGGTAGCCATCGTCTTTGTGGACCGGATGAAAAAAGGTCGACCAGCATCACGGCGTGGGCGCAGCCAAAGAAAAAATATCGATAATCTCCCGCCTGATGAAAATCCGGCAGCAGAGACAACGTAACAAGCGTGAAAAATAAAAAAAGCGGCGAGAGAGAACGCAACCTGGATAATCCGGTAACGGCCCAACCATTGCGAACTAGTAATAGTAATTTCAGCACCAGCCAGAAAAAAAACGTCGTCCGGGAGACACTCCAAGCACTTATGCTGCCGCCGTCGGGAACGATGAATTCCACTCGGCCGATACCGAGCAAGGCAACCGATAGGGCAAGCGCGGCGATTAACCCTCGCTCCCACCATAGTACGAATTTTTGCATGTCCGAGGCGCGGAGGATGTCCAGTTAAAATAGCCGTCGAAGACACCGAGTAAGCCAAGCTATAAGCGATTCGCCCTACGATGACTCGCTCGATCCTTGCGGAAGCCGGCGAACAAGGTCCGCGCGAGAATTTTTATATCGCGCCACAACGACCAGTTCTCAATATAGTCGAGATCGTACTCGATGCGACTTGCTAACGAAGTATTGCCGCGCCACCCATGGATCTGCGCCCACCCCGTCATGCCCGCTTTCACCTTGTGGCGCAGCATGTACTTGGGAATCGATTTGCGAAATTCATTGATCAAAGGAGGTCTTTCCGGACGCGGGCCCACGAGACTCATCTCACCCCGCAGTACATTGATCAACTGCGGCAGCTCATCCAAGTTCGTTTGCCTCAGCCACCGCCCGACAGGAGTGACCCGCGGGTCATCTTCCGCCGCCCAAACCGGGCCGGTGGATTGCTCGGCATCCTCGACCATGCTGCGAAACTTAAGCATGACAAATCGACGACCGTCCAGGCCCATGCGCTCCTGTCGGTAAAATATCGACCCACGGGAGGAGCACTTAATCGCGACGGTGATGAGTAACATCATCGGCGCGAAAATGACCAGAGCTAGCGCGCCCAAGGACAAATCGACACCTCGTTTCAAAAACGCGTTCCAACCAGCATGCGGAGACGACTGCAGACTAATGATTTGAAGCCCATCGAATTCCTCGACACTACCACGTAGCGTCGCCATTTCTCCCAAGTCGGGCACGAAGTGTAGGGCTACGGGCTCGTCGCCGAGCCATTCTTGAATCTGCCGCAACTTCGCCGCCTGTTCGAGCGGCAATGCGACGAAGACCTGGTCAATGGTGCCGGCGCGGATGAGTGTGACAAGTTCTGCTTCGCTGGTGATCCTAGCGACCTCATCCGTCAATCCAGGAGGAAGTTCGCCTTCGGTTAAATAAAATCCGACAATTCTCAGCCCCAGACGTTTATAGGATTTCAATCTATTTACGAGCGAGCCGGCCAAAGACGGCGTGCCGATAATCAGCACATGTCGTAAATTGTAGCCGCGCCGACGCGCAAATCGGAGTCCTTCACGGAAGACATGATGACTCAGGCTCACCAAGAACAAACTCGAGCACCAAAACGCCACGACGACGATCCGCGATAGAACTACCTCGTGAATAATAAATAGGACCGCCAAAAAAATCAGCAGCGCGATCGCGGAGCACTTGATGAGCTCCACGGTCTCACGGTGATGCGCCGATAGACGGCGCGGGCGATAAAAATCGGCCCATTCAAGAACGACCGCCCATACGCCAAGAATGATCAGCCACGCAATGACGTAATGTCGAGCAATAAACGGTTCTGACGTATCAAAAAGACCAGTATGAAATCGCGCCGCATAGGCCAGCCACCAAGCAAAGCTCACGAAGCACAAGTCGCTCGTCAGCAGTAGCCCTTCGAAAAACTCATTGTGCTTTTTAAGCATGGCTTAGCGATTCCGACGAAACCGATTCACACAAACGTCAATATACTCGGCGATTTCCTGCTTGAATCTTTCGCGTGAAAACTTCAAAGCGTGCTGTCGAATCTGATCGGGTACAAATTCACTCCGGCTTTTCTGGTAAAGCTCAACCGCTGCAATCAGACTTTCTGCTCGCTGTTCCGAAAAGAAAAGTCCCGTCGGGTACTGCTGCGGTGAGCCACGATGGAGACCGATAACCGTTTCAAGCAATCCGCCCTTTCCGTAGCCAATCACTGGCCTGCCACTCGCCTGAGCTTCCAAAGACACGATTCCAAAATCTTCCTCTCCTGGAAATAACAGCGCTTGGCAACTGGCATAAAGTTCCGCTAAACGTGCATCATCCACCCAGCCGAGAAATTCAATATTTGACGCTGCGGTCTTCTCCAGCACTTTTCTCAGCGGACCATCGCCGGCAATCTTAAGAGGTAGTTTTAGCGCATTGAATGCTTGTATGGCAACATCAATTCGCTTGTAAGGCACCAGAGAGGAAACCACTAGATAGTAGAAGTCTGGCCGGTCCCGAATAAAGAATCGCTGCGTATCAACTGGCGGATAGATGACAGCCGCTTCCCGACCGTACAACTTGTGGATTTTTACCGCGACATTTTGTGAATCCGCGACAATATAGTCAATGGTTTGTGAAGAGCGAACGTCCCAGTTTTGAAGATAACGGCGAAACGTCGCCATGCCGATTCGAGCCAACCTGGAGCTATCCGACCCGAAATAAGCGCCGTGCAGGTCCCAGACGTAACGCATGGGTGCATAAATATATGCAATGTGAAGCGTTTTATGTGGATGGACGCCCTTGGCAACGCAATGGCTGCTAGACAGCACAAGATCATAGTCTCTTAGATCAAACCTTTCGATAATACGAGGGAACAAGGGCAGGTAATAACGATACGTCCGTCCCACCCACGGCATTCGGTTCACCCACGAAGTATGAATTTTCATCCGCCGAATGATTGAAGAGACTCCGTCGGGAGCATAAATCAAGGTGTAAAGGTCTGCTTTGGGAAAGAGCTCGCAGAAAACTTCCAGGCATTTCTCGCCGCCTCTCATCCCCAACAACCAGTCATGTACGATCGCAACTCGCATGATCAGCCAATTTAACTTCCAATGTCGATAGTCCCCTTGGGGTCCGGTCACCCGACCAGGCTCTCACGCGCTGACCACTCGAAAATACACGCTCTCAACAAATCAGACAGCGTAACCCGCGACCCCATTTGGTGACAAAATGCGTTTGGGTGTTCTTTATCCTGCCGCGCTCAAGAGCTCCTTAAACACTTCGAGGGTTTTTTCCGCGGTTTTTTCCCAGGTAAAAAGTTTCACCCTCTCTGTACCTTTTTCGATCAAGGAACGCCGTAATTCTTCATCTGCTAAAACGTTGGTTAGCCCTTCAGCAATACTCTGAACATCTTTGGGATCGACATAACAAGTCGCGTCGGCGCAAACTTCAGGCAGAGAGGCTGCGCGAGACACGACAACAGGACAGCCACAGGCCATTGCCTCAAGGGGCGGTAGTCCGAAACCTTCGTAGAGCGAAGGATAAACAAAAACGCTCGCCAGGTTGTAAATAAGCGCGAGCTTCGGCGTTTCGACGTAGTTCAGGACCCTAACTCCATTGCCCAGCTCGGTTCGCGCCGCGCGATCACTTTCACCCCAACCGCGAGGGCCGACCAGGAGTAGACTGAACTCCCTGCGAATCTGTCTGGGCAATTCTGCGTACGCCCGAAGAAGCCCGTCAAGGTTTTTTCTCGGCTCTCTCGTCCCTACGAACAGAATAAATTTTTCCGGCAGTCCGAACTCGCGCTTGCAGGATTCCAGTGCTTCTCTCGGATAAATCTTAAACACGTCGTGATCGACGCCGAGATGGACCGGCGTGATCATCTCAGCGGGAATACCGAGAAAGTCCATGGCTTCAGTTTTGGTATAACCAGAGTCCGTAATGATTTTTGTCGAACGTCCGATGTTTCTAAGAAAGTTTTTCGCAAAGTAGCGAACCCTCTCTTTGGGATGCGCTTCCGGAAATAGTTGGATGGAAAAGTCATGGACCGTTGTCACGATTCTTTTCGCTTTGATGTCCAGCGGTATAAAGTTCGGCTCAAAATAAAGATCGAATTCAGCAGGATGATACTTGGCAACAGTTCCTCTAAATCCCCGAAGCCCTGTCCCCACGAGAGGCATTTTTGACAAGAACTCCTTAAAACCATTGATTGATTTGCTGCTTTTTAGAATTCGCTTGCTAAAATAGCCGTAGTAATAGACGTATTCGTATGCAGGCGACAGCTGGCTGAAGTGATGAACCAACTCATGAATATAACGTCCAACTCCGGTCAACGGGCCGAGAAGCGGAATAACATCGATGGCAATTCTCGGACAAGGAGCACCGACCAATTCATGCATAAGTTTATTGAATCAACTTCTCAAGTATCTTGTAAACAAGATAGTTCCCGAGGTCTCCTGCCAAGGCCGCGACGAGGCATTGAAGTGGTGTAATTCGGACCTTCAAATTTGGGAAACCCGCAGTATTCGGCTGGAGCAAGTGACCCTAAGATCTGGCCGCACATCTTTCTATATCACAAGGCGCCTGCGACTCTCACTAGAAAAATAGAGTTGTGCCCGACGCACGATGACAACCTAGATTTACCGAACCGGGTGAATACGCCGTCTATAAATGCTTGGGACCGCCTTTCGCTTGCTGTAAAGTGGTTGAGACGTGTATCCTCTCAACCCTATAAACTTGGGTTCAAGGTGATTTGCGCATCGGGAGCCTCAAAGACAACATGATCTCATTGATCATTCCCACCTATAATCGAGCCGCGCTGTTGGAGCGAGCTTTGGAAAGCGCGGTGAATTTGGATTATCCGCCCACCCGTTATGAGATCGTCATCGTCGATAATGGCAGCACCGATGCCACGCCAGCGGTGGTACAAAACGTGCGGGACAATAGCGCGGAGCATAACGTCGGCTACGTTCGAGAGGAGCGGCTTGGCCTCCACAACGCCCGCCATGCCGGAGTTTGGGCGGCCAAAGGAGATATCCTTATCTTTACCGATGATGACGCCACATTCGCTCCGGGTTGGCTACGCGCCTATGCCGGGGCTTTTGACGCCCACCCAGAAATGGTCGCTGCCGGTGGGCCGGTTCGAGCCTCATGGGAGGCTCCGCCGCCAAAATGGCTAGTTGAATTTATGGGCGAGGGGAAAACATTTGGGATACTGAGCTTGATGGAACCCTACGACGACTTTCGTTTGAACTCGGACGGCGAATTTTTTGGCGTCAACATGGCCATTCGAGCGAATGTATTGTTAGAGATGGGCGGCTTTAACCCAGAAGCCTTTGGCGATGTATGGCTCGGTGATGGGGAAACCGGTCTAAATCGTAAGCTGTGGAATCACAAGATGCTTATAGGATATGTGCCGGAGGCGCTGGTCTATCATCACATTCCTCCCGAACGGATGACGGTCCAATATCTTCGCCTCCGCATGGCAAATCAGGGAGTATGTGATCTCTATCCGGATTTTCATAGCGCGCTGCCGAACACCCGCTCGATGTTCAGACGCGTCGGTGGTTTGATATGGAGAAACTACCGATCATGGGTAGCCGCGATGCTGGTAAAAGACCGCACAGATGTCCAGTCGCTGAACATCCAACTGGAAAGCGCCAGGACGCAAGCGCAACTGAAGTACGTGCTCAAAGTCGCACTTAACAAAAAGTTTCAGGGTTTTGTGGTAAAAAAAGACTGGCTAAATGATCTGCGCCCCATGGAAAAGCGCTCCGACAGCTAAGGTAACGGAGGAATAAATGGATTTTGTCGAGGAGATAGTCTGGATGGGCCGCCCGCTATCTTACATTATTCGGCGCGAGTTAGTTCCGGCCGCGACAACGTTTCTCACCCCGCCGGAGTTCACACACCAGTTGGGATTTGTCGTTTACCCTGCAGGGGGCGAAGTAAAACCGCATCTTCACCGTTCCGTGGAACGTAACATTAAAGGGACTTCAGAGGTACTGCTCATCAAAAAAGGACGTTGCGAGGTCGATATTTACAATAACGTGAAGGAACCCGTTGCGACGCGGGAACTGCGGGAAGGTGACATTTTGTTGCTGGTGGACGGAGGCCATGGCTTTCGAATGCTCGAAGACACTGTCTTTGTGGAAATTAAACAAGGTCCTTATACCGGCGTCGACGAGAAAGAGCGGTTCTAAAATTCGATAGGCTAACGCACCGCGCCGCAAAGCCCCCGACGGCGCTAGTAGAGCTGACATCGGCAATTCACCGAGGACGCACCCTGATCCATGACCGATTCACAGCCGCGTATATTGATCATCTATCCATATTCCAGCCTCGATACCAATCCAACGATGACATTTCTGATCGAGTCGCTCGCCGCGCGAAAAGTCCGGGTCGATGTTTTGGCTGGCCAACGAGAGACCTTTGCAACTCCGGAATCCTTTTTAACTCCGCAATCGTTTGGCGAGACTGTTCAATTGGAGTTCCTACCCTATGATTTCTTCTTTAGGTGGTGGTCTCCCTTAAAGGGTCTTCCTTTGCGCATCGCCAGCAGGTTCATCTTCTCAAGACCAGATTCTAATTATTCTTTGCGCTTCGATCACGCTGTTCTTAAGTATCTCCAGGCCAGACGATATTCACTTATGGTGGGTGTCGATCCACACGGCATTATTCTGGCAGACGCCCTTAACGGATGGGCAAAGAAGCCGCTGGTTTACATGTCCTTCGAGATTCTTTTTAGCAATGACGTGGATAGCGACCGAGATGAAGCGTTGATGCGCTTAGAGAGAGCCGCTTGTCAGCGAAGCTCGTTGGTATTGATCCAGGATGATGAAAGAGCTCAAGCCTTTTGTCGCGAGACTTCGTTCCCCTGCGAACGAGTTCTAACTGTCCCGGTAGCGCCGCCTCCCCAGCAGGTTGTCAAATCAAATTTTCTCAGAAAAGCTTTGAGAATTCCGTCGGACAAGCGGATTGTCCTATATTGTGGGAATCTTCAGAGCTGCTCCTCGCGAGACGAATTAGCTGAAATGGTGTCCTACTGGTCTGATGATTATTGTTTGGTAATTCATAATCGCTCCAAAGTTCAAAGGACACTGGAACGGTATCTGAACGGGTTAACCGAAACCGGAAAAATTATGGTCTCAGCAGAACCGGTCGGCAGGAACGAAATGTGCACTCTAGTATGCTCAGCTGATTTTGGGCTGGCTCCCTACAAGCCTGTCCCTGGAGATTTATGGACGGGAAACAATATCCACCATCTTGGCTTCGCCTCGGGCAAGGTTTCCTACTATGCCTTATGCGGGCTGCCTATTCTGGCTCGATCACTGCCGGTCTTCGAACGGGAGTTTTTCCACTACAATTGCGGGAAAATATACCGCCGGCTCTCTGAGACGGGAAACTTGCTCGAAGAAATGAGCCGGGACTATGACAACTACAGCCGGGAATCAAAACGGTTTTACGATGAACGGCTGAATCCTGTAGATGGAATGAATAAGTTCTGTGATCGTCTAATGGAATTAGCCAGAGGCGGCGGTGAATAAATTACCGTCAGAGATATTTGAAATTTTGGCACTTCAGGCTTTCGTATGGTTAACCGCGGAGGCGCTGAGGCGCGGAGAGAAATAGAAACTTATGATACCGGTCAACGAGCCACTGCTAGGAAAGCGTGAAGAAGAGCTCGTGCTAGAGTGTCTGCGCTCGGGTTGGATTTCTTCGGCCGGCAAGTTCATCGAGGATTTCGAACAGGGCTGGGCCGCCTACTGTGGAAGGCGTTACGGGATCGCAGTGAGCAATGGCACGGCCGCACTGCAGTTGGCATTCGCCTGCATCGGACTTAAGCCTGGCGATGAGGTGATCCTGCCGACGTTTACGATTATTTCATGCGCTCTCGCGGTGATCTACAACGGCGGTGCGCCAGTTCTTGTCGATTCCGATCCACGGACTTGGTGCATGGACGTCGAGCAAGTGAAAAACAAAATCAGTCAGAAAACGCGTGCAATTATGCCGGTGCATATCTATGGGCATCCAGTTGAGATGGACCCTGTATTGAACTTGGCCCAAAAACACAGTTTTCCCGTCATCGAAGATGCCGCCGAGGCGCATGGCGCTGAGTACCTTTCGGCACGCAATGCGACGCATTCCGTTTGGCGACGTTGCGGCAGCTTCGGCAACTTGAGTTGTTTCAGTTTTTACGCGAATAAACTCGTCAGCACGGGCGAAGGGGGGATGGTCCTAACGGACGATGCGGAATTGGCGGATCGGGCTCGCTCTCTTCGTAATCTTTGTTTTCAACCAAATCGTCGCTTCTATCACGAAGAATTAGGTTTCAATTTCCGACTGACGAATTTGCAAGCAGCGCTCGGCATTGCCCAACTAGAAAGAATCGATGAAATTGTTGCTCGAAAGCGCTGGATGGGAAAAACTTATAATCATTTATTGAAGGACATCGCCGGTTTAGAGTTGCCGCCGGAAGAGCGCTGGGCCCGAAACGTTTATTGGATGTACGGCGTTGTCCTCTCCGAAAAAATTAGCATGGATGCAAGCCAATTCGCGCAACGCTTACAGCAGCGTGGAATCGAAACCCGTCCTTTTTTTCTGGGAATGCATGAACAGCCTGCCTTCCACAAACGCGGGCTGTTTGTTGGAGAGAACTATCCTACCGCCGAGCGGCTGGCACGCCGCGGCCTCTATCTTCCTTCCGGACTGGCTTTAACTGAGGAGCAGTTGACGCGCGTATGCGAAGCGGTTCACGAGGTGCTTTCGTGAGTGAGCCGTTCGGATCCATTTACGCTGATTGTTACGACGCGCTCTACCAGGAGAAAGACTATGAAGCCGAGTGCGACCTGATCGAGCGGTTGCTTCGTACTTACGGCGACGGGAACATCAGCAACATTTTGGATCTCGGTTGCGGAACCGGAAACCATGCGCTGCCACTCGCCCGCGGAGGTTTCGAAGTGATCGGCGTTGACCGATCGGAGTCCATGCTGGCGCAGGCCCGCAAGAAAGCTGCCCAGTACAAGACACAAACACGGCACGCTTTTCACCAGGCGGACGTCCGCAGCGCGGATCTCGGGCGGTGTTTCGACGCTGCGTTGCTGATGTTTGCCGTACTGGGTTATCAATTGGAGAATAGCGACGTGATGGCGGCTCTGCGCACGGCCCGGCGGCATCTCCGTCGTGGGGGGTTACTGCTGTTCGACGTGTGGCACGGTCCGGCGGTGCTTTTCCAGCGCCCCTCCGAACGCGTGAAGATCATTCCGACCTCGAGCGGCAAAATCTTGCGTGTATCGTCTAGCACGCTCGCCACGAACCGCCACGTTTGCACCGTCCGTTATCACGTGTGGAAATTCGACGCCGAATGGCTGTCGAGTGAGACCGAGGAAGAACACACGGTCCGCTACTTTTTTCCGCTCGAGCTCAATTTGTTTTTAGAAACTACAGGATTCACACCCGTTCGTCTGGGAGCTTTCCCGGAATTTGATCGGGACCCCGATGAGCACACTTGGAACATGCTCTGCGTGGCGCGCGCGGTCTAAGTATAAGAGTGACTAGATGCGTATTGGTCCGGGGCAAAAAAGCAGCGCTAAGCAAGTAATCAACGGGCTTTATGCCTGTTCATCTTGGGGTCGTGCGAGCCGTTGTAGTTAGCTGATTAACATTATGACAGAGAGCATACTCGTTTGGTTCTACATCAGATTTCTTAAACCAATTGAGCGTTTCCTTAAACCATCGTTCAAAAAGATCTTAGGGAGAAACGATCATATTTGGACAGCTCTAAAAAGAGTTCGTTCTACAGTGCTCCACAATGTGCCGAGTTCACTGAAACAGAGCGAGATGATACCGCATCGCCTCGTTTATCCGTGGCCTGATCGAAAAAAACCCTTTGGTGTGAACGTTGTTGGGAACTTTGGTTCTGAAACAGGTGTCGGTGAAGCAGTGCGATCTACTTTGAGAGGTTTAAAAGCCGCTTCTATTCCTTATGTCATCAATAACATTGTGGATCCTAATGCGGCTAATTTGGACACGCAGATTCAGGCATTTGATCAAGACAATCCGCACAGTGTCAATTTGCTTCACCTTAACTTTGACATTCTTCCGGCGTTCGCGAAGGAGAAAGGTCATATGTACTTTGCAGGACGCTACAACATCGGCTGTTGGTTTTGGGAGCTGTCTGAATTTCCAGAAGTCTGGTATTCGAGCTTTGATCATTTCAACGAGCTTTGGGCGAGCTCGAACTTCATTCAAGACTGTCTTTCACGAGTCTCTCCCATCCCGGTCATTAAAATGCCTCTCGCTCTTGCTCCCGAAGTTCCCGTTTGTTCTCGTTTAAATCGTTCATATTTTCGCATCACAAATGACAAATTTGTTTTTTTGTTTGTCTTTGACTTCGATAGCGCTATTGAGAGAAAGAATCCGCTAGGACTCGTTGAAGCATTTAAACGCGCGTTTGGCGGCACGGAAAATGTTCTGCTTTATCTAAAATCCGTACACGGAAACCATGATTCGAAGACGTTTGCATCCGTTCGTCTAGCGGCAGCTGGGCAACCAAATATAATCGTAACTGATGCGGTTTATAGTCGGGAAGAAATCGATGCCCTAATACACTCCTGTGATTGTTATGTATCACTCCATCGATCGGAAGGGTTCGGGCTTCCGATAGCCGAGGCCATGAGAGCGGCGAAGCCGGTGATCGTTACCGGCTATTCAGGCAATATGGACTTCACAACCTCGGGAAATAGTTTTCTTGTGGATTACCGGCTTGCCCGAATTGAACAGGAAGGGCCATATCCTCAAGGCTTTGTTTGGGCCGATCCAGACCTCGACCAGGCCGCGGAACAGATGCGTTTCGTATATGAAAACAGAGAGGCGGCAGCGGAACGCGGTCAACGAGGCAGGGAAACCGTTCTGAAACTGTTTGATCCGGTCGTTGCCGGCACACGGATGAAAGAACGCCTTAAAAGAATCACCTCTATGTGAGCCGTGGCGGAATGAAGTGAGTATGTTCAACTTCGCCTACATGTCGACTGAGTATCAGTTCTGGTCAATTTCCTTTCGACGAAAGATCAATATGGCCGGATCTTCAGGCAACGGCGGTTCTAGCTCAAATAGCTCACTACTCTGAACCTTTTGCAGCATCGGGATGTAATTTCGGTTTATCGCTTGAAGGTGAGCATCACTCGACGGCACCGGGTTTAAATCAGGGTTTGCCGTTACGTAGTAATGAATTTTCATCGCCGAGATATTCCGCCATATTTTATCAGAATCAGCGTCAAACGAATCAAAGCCGGAAGCATAATGACAGCCTCGTCGGCCACGGCGGGTCAGAATCTTGGCGGCAACGTAATTAGCTGAGTGTTCGTTTAGCCAAGGTTTCTCAATTCCAATAATATTCCAGTAAGGCCCGGAATCCGTCTGAGTGCACGTTCTCAAGACAATCGAATTGAGAGCTGCATGTTCCATTTGGCTTCTGTTTGGCGGCATTAACCAAGTCGCTGTGGGTCTTAGAGATTTGATACCTAAAGCTTCTCCATAGGTATTCGCAAATTGCGTTAAAAACAAAAGAATGGTTAAGACAGTGAGGATACGGGAATTAATTTGTGCAAGACTCCAACAGATGGCCAAAGCGAGATACGGCAATAAAGGCAATAGGTACCTCACTTCTCTACTAGGGCTAAACGAAAATACAACTAGCACTATTGTGATTTGCAAGATGGCAATTAAGCTACAGAGCGCGAAATGGCTACTGCGCGTCTTGGCTTTGATGAAATAGAGAGCGATACCCAAGCCAAAAAGTAAACTGATCAGAACAAAAACGCTCGGCAGGAAAAAACTATTCCGGAGAGCTTGTAGCCAATATGTCATTGTATTGAGAAAGCTATCTCTTTTGCCATAGATCTCTGCGTTCGGCCCAAAGGAAGCTTCGTAAATACGGTGTATAACAGCATTGATGTTTTTGTAGTACCAAACGATGGCGGCCAAGTTTAACAGAATCCCACCGGCCGCCACTACAAGAACACGCTTTTGTAGCCACTCACGCTTGACAAAAGAAGTCGGACCCGGTTTGAAAACGTGCCAGAGCGCAGCCAGTCCCGGCCCAACGCAATACAAAGGTGAACTGGCCTTGGCTAAGATTGCCGTGGAGGTGGCTGCTAGCAATTGGCTCAAAATAAGAGGCCTGCTCCATTGGGGTGCAAAACTCATTATGAGTACAAACCAGGTGACGGCCAGAAGCTGTAATGGCTCAGTGAGATACTGGTGCGACATCCCCACGAATAACGGAGCGGAGGCAATTACTAAGCAGCTGGCATTAGCAATTAATGCATTGAGAGCCGATAAACGCCTGATATAGTAATATGTTAAGACCAGGGTTAAAGCCTGTGTTATCAAGATGGAAACCAACAACGCCGCATCGATGGATCCGATTAAATATTCCAAAGGCACGAAAAATTGCCCCAGCCAGGATACCCCAGGCGGTTGACCTTGGGGCATATTGAGCTTGAATATCCAACGCTTCGGTGAGTGAGTCAGCGTAGAAAACAACTCCACCGAGCCTTTCGCATAAAAGGCTTGATCCCACGGCCAAACTGATCTATCGAGGGCTATCCAGATGACACTGGGTGTGACCAATGCCATAGCCACCAGACAAGGCAGCATTGGTTTGAATTTGCCATCTAGAGAAGAATTCATCGTAACAATCTGTCACGAACAAGTCTCAACGTCACAGCACAATCTGTACGAATATGGCAAATTAATATAGTTGCTTGAATAGTTGAGAGAGTTTTCAACCAACTTTGGCATTCCGAAGCTTTAGCCACTTGGCAAAAATAATTATCGCGTGTCGTCCCGAGTCAGCGACAGCATGAGCTCTAGAATCTTAGCCGCCTTCTTCACCAATCATCAAGTTTGCTCGCCAAGTCTTCACTACAGCCGAAGAAATCTCTCTTGCGAAAAATTCCCAGCCGGCGATAAAGAGCGACGTTCCGTTCGTTGATATCCTGGTTCTTGCTGAACGCACCGTAGTGAATAAAGCACGGCTGGAAGCTGGGATCGAGAACAGCCAATTCGAACCCATGGCTTTCCTTAATGCTTTTTGAAAATAGCCCGGTGTATCCCATGATTTGCATCGAACCGGTCCAGCGCCTCCACATGCACTGCATGGTAGACTTCGCACTAAAGCGCCTCGCGCTTGTAAATACAAAACCAAGAATGCCAACGCTCGTTCAAGCAGATCACTTCGTTGGAATAAGAGTCGTAATACTCTTTGACCGTCGGAGAGTAGTCCGTTTTCATCGCGACGAGATTAGGATGATTGTCCAACCGTGCGAGCATAACAGGCACGAATCTACCGTCGAGAATTTCGAAATCGGCATCGATCGTTGCATAGTATGGTGTGTCGATTTTCCTCAGCCCTCGATCCCAAATGGTATCGCATCGTTCAAAAGGCCCTCAAGCCTACGATCCGTAGGCTTGTTCTCGTCGGTGTGCCATTCAGGTTCGACGATCTCCACGAAAGACAATTTTTTCCAGTGCGGGAAGTACCGTCTCTTCAAAGAAGAGCTGACCCAATTTCGAATAAACACGCAGTTTAAACCTGAGGTACTTGATGCGGGCATAGCTTTTCACGAATAATCAGCAATGACCAAGTCGGGGTCGGTCACAATAATAAAAAATCTGATCTTTACCTCGTCCATGTCCTGCCTGGCACCATGTGCTACACAACGAAATAGATCACAAGATACCTAAGATCTATGGGAGTTTGGAAAAAACGTGAGGCAATCAAAAGCTGCCGAGGAAGAGCGTTAGGATTTCCTTGAAGAACTGTTTTTTAGGGAGTCCAGCTCAGCGTCCACCATCATGTGAATCAGGCGTTCGAATGTTACCGTAGTCTGCCAAGCCAATTTGTTCCTCGCCTTGGCGGAATTCCCTCTCAGTTCATAGATCTCTGCGGGCCGATACAGTCTTTCATCGATCGTCGTATACTTTTCATAGTCAAGCCCCACATGACTAAACGCGGTTTGTAGGAGCTCCGTCACCGAATGACTCTCTCCGGTGGCGATAACGTAGTCATCCGGCTCATTTTGTTGCAACATAAGCCACATGGCCTTGACATAATCGGCCGCGTAACCCCAGTCCCGCTTTGATTCGAGATTACCCAGTACCAGTTCTTTTGCCAGTCCAAGTTTAATTCGAGCGACGGTATTAACGACTTTCCTCGATACAAATTCAAAGCCCCTTCTGGGTGACTCGTGGTTGAAGCAGATGCCGCTCACGGCATAGAGATTATAGGCCTGGCGATAATTTTCGGTCAGCTGAAAACCGGCTACTTTGGAGATTCCGTACGGTGACCGAGGATGAAAGGCGGTATTTTCGTCTTGGGGGGTTTCTTTCGCGTTCCCGTACATTTCGCTCGATGCGGCAAAATAAAACCTCGCGCGCGGCGCTCTTTCCTTCATGGCGGCAAGCACGTAGTGAGTGCCGTTGATGTTCGTATCAATCGTCGAGAACTCGTCTTCAAAAGAATAACTCACGAAGCTCTGCGCGGCTAAATGGTAAATTTCGTCGGGTTGTACTGTTTCCACGACATTAAAAATACTGGGAAAGCTTTCAAGAGAGGCGGCATGAAGGACAAGCTTGTCGATAATGTGCCTGATCCGCCAAAGCCTGTGTTCCGGGTCCTCGATCGCAACTCGGCGGACAATCCCATGGACCTCGTAGCCCTTCTCCAAAAGCAATTCCGCAAGATATGAACCATCCTGTCCGGTAATCCCTGTTATAAGTGTTTTTTTCATCTCACCGTCTCCTCCCATTCGTCGAGCAGATTAGTGCGACATCTTCGTCGCAAACTGAGCACCATCATCGACGCCGTTGCCATTTTCAATAGCACAAGCGGGCTGCGAATAGAAGAATTTGCGCCAGCGAAAAATGCTATCTCTGGGTTTGACTTTCCGTAGGCCTGAAGTTGAAGTTAGGCCGGCTTGTCTTTCCTATGGATTCATAGGCAGAAACGACTCTTCTTGCCACATTTTCCCAGGAAAAATCAACCGAACGTTTGAGGCTGCGTTCCGACATCTCCAAACGAAGCTTTTCGTCCATAAGCAAGCTTAGCATCGCGTCAGACAACTGTTCAGCAGACGCGGCATCGACAAGGACTCCAGCTTCGCCAACGACTTCAGGTAGGGAAGACGAATTCCCGGCAATCACTGGTGCTCCGCAGCACATCGCTTCTGCTATCGGTAGTCCAAACCCCTCGTAGAGGGACGGAAAAACAAACACAGTGCACAGGGTATACAGCACAGCGAGCTCTTCTCGTGACACAAAATTTGTGAGGATTACTGCTTTATCCACTCCGAATTTTGCCACCACTTGCCGGTACTGCTTCAGCTCGCTATCGGACAAGCTGCACGTAATAACCAATAAATATTGGGATCGGACCATCAGAGGCAATGTCGCAAAGGACTCGACAAGCCCCTCTATGTTTTTTCTCCAGTCCGTTCCGCCGGTAAAAAAAATAAAATTCTTGTCAATTCCGAATTTTTCTTGCAGCGCGCGTTTCCATTTCTGCCTCTCAACCACAAATGATCTGAAAAACGAATCCACACCAGTCCCAACGCTTATAACTTTCTCAGGAGATAGCCGCAGATATTTGATCGCGTCGAGTCGAGTGTGTTCAGAAATCGCAAAGATAAGATCGGCTCTTTTGACGTTGGTGAGCCGGTATTCGTATATTGATCTAAATGGATCGTTCTCCGCGAGGTAATGCTCATAGAACAGCTGGGGAATTAGGTCATACAGAGTGCAAACCACATTACAAGTACGTAACCTTCCGAACTGAGGAATTATAGCAGCGCCCTCTTCCAGGGGACTGCCAATATGGAAGACATCTACCCGATTGGAGACCAGCGATACCAGAGCTAACGTTTCCGAAAACTTGTGACGGCCCGAAGGGCCACGGAATTTGATCAAGCGATGGGGCGACCAACCTGCCATCTCCGGAAGCGGCAGGTTAGCATTCACAACCAAGATGTACTCGTTTCTCTTGTCAATATCTAAAATCTTCGGCACCAGGTGCAGTAAATATTGCCCACGACCTCGATCTTTCGAGTCCTCCGTCTGAAGAGCTTGAATGTCAATAGCGATTCGTATCAAAGCATCCTCTTTCAGAAAATCATGCGTAATACCAAACAGAGAAACGAAAACTGACATCTAGAAAAGGACTAGCTAGTTTCGAGGGTTGTTAAATAAAGTTCAGGCGTGACCCGCACCTGAATCTCAAAAAAATTATCGGCCGGCGCGTACAGCTCTTACTCGCATATAGGAACTAAACGCTTTATGACACGGGTCCACCAGTGCTGCTATTTGTTTGCTCCGGACTGCAGCATGGCAGTCGTTACCCGCTCGCAAACTGTCAAACAAGAAAATTTTCCCTCTGTGGTAGCATATTGCAAAGCGGAATTGACTGCCCTGGTTGTGCTCTCTGCATGTCTGAAAATTTCCCCAATCGCAGCTCAACTGGACTCTAACCAAGGAATTCTTCGACCTGTAGCGGTGTCCAATCAGTTGGTTCAATAACATCTGAAAATATTGTGCGAACTTTGATCGGAAGCTTTAGGCAGATCGGTATCATTCCAGTAGTCCGGACGCGGTATTCCACACCAAAGTGTGTGGCATCTAAATCAAATTGCAAGGGCAATTTTCCGGTGCTGCGATTGAGATCGCAGCACCGGATTTCGCGACTGGCAAGCAACGTCACCCCACTGTCGTGAGTTACATCCAGGATACAAGCGACCGCGCTATCAATCGATGGCTCAGGGGTGCTCAATGCGAACGTCAACTCATGGCGGCCCGGAGGAAACGGCAAATATGGGCCGTAATGAATGAACCCGGACTCGCCCCTTCTGGTCACCACTCGTTTGAAGCCGTCGGTTTCCGTGACGTTGCCGATCTGCCTGCGGAATTCACTAAATTGCTGTGGGCGATTAAGCGCACAGATATTACCCAATCTCAAAGCTAATTCGCGCTGCCTAGGTGGCCGTTCAGCACGCAACGCTTCCACCCACCACGAAAACGAATCCTCGGGTCTCTGATTTGCCTCTGCGATTCGCCTCGCTCTCTGAGAAGAATCTTCAGGCACGAATAGGGGAAGTACTTTGCCGTTCGAACGACACAGCCAGAGTCCTCTGATCGAAACGATATCAAAACCTGCCAGCTCTACTAACTCGACAATCTCACTGGTGGTGTATTCAATCGTGTGCTCACGGTGAGACCAGCGGAGAACCGTTGTGATTTCTCGGTTCGGGCTATCCATAACGAGTCTGCCCCCGGGGCGCAGCAGGCGATGCGCCTCAGATAGCAAGCCTGCGAACTCCAGCGGCCAAAGATGCTCTACTACCTGCCCCGCAAAAATGAGATCCACGTCCCGATCCCGTACTCCCTTCATCTCTTGTATTGAATCGGCTATCCAAACGGCCTCCGCTGGAAGATCCGGTGGTCTCGGACTGTAGGCATCAATTCCAATATGCTGGTTGATCACACCTGAGTAGGATTGTCGGAACCAATCAAAATACCAAGTGCCTGCGCAACCAGCGCTGAGCACGGTACCCCCTTCGTTAGGTACTTTTTTTAGCTCGATTGTCCTTAGTTCATGGAAGAATTGAGGGAAATCGATTACCAGTTCTGCTTCTTGTTGCTGACTCTTATACGGTAGCAAGCAGTTGCGAGAAACTCGGAGTACACCACCCAACCAAACCAATAGTGAATGCATGTCAAACATCTAAACTTTGTCAGCTCGATGGATTCGCTTGAGTTAGGTTAGATTGACAAACGTAGCGAGACCGATGCTTGAAATCCCGTGACATTGACCCATTCATAATAAACTAAGGCCGGGACTTTCCTGTCTACTACTTGACTTAGTAAGGAGCTCTGTATGACCTCATTTTCCTGAACCTTTCCACCGAAGACAGCTGGCGAATGCCGCTGCCGTCGCCCATGTTGGGCGAGACGCTCGTAAACGAATGTTATTGTGCTAACGGCGCAACCGGGAGCCTGAAAGAACTATGTTTCAAACTCACTCAATAATCCAACGCCTTTTATCCAATGTTAAGAGACCCACCTGCGATGGCGCACCATGCGCAGGCCCCCCCAGATTACCGGGTGGCCGTTCTCGACCCGGTTCTCGGGCGTCTGCTCGGCGGAAAGCATGCCGCAGTCGCTCAGCCGGTCTTTATACTTGACTAGCATCTGGTCGATCCCCTGGCTCACCTGGTAATAGTGCGCGTCGTGGAAGATCATGTAAGCCTCGTCTTCTAGTAGCGGAAGCACGCCCTCGATGTCCCGGATTACACCCGGCAGTTCATGATCCCCGTCAATCAGAGCGAAATCGAATTTGCCCCCAGCCGCCTCAAGAGCCTGACCGAGAATATTGGGCGATGCGCCTTTGAGCAGCGTGGCGTGGTGGACGAGTTGCCGCCAGTGCTCGGGCGCGATCAATGGGTTCTGATCGACGCAGACCAAGTGACCTGCGCCGATGTCGTCAAGCGCCGCGCAGATAATCAATGATGACCCGCCCTTATTCGTACCAATCTCCAGACAGCGCCGCGGTCGCAACCCAAAAACAGTGCTGTACAGAATGACCCTTTCCGAAAGGGTCATGAGCGCTGGCGCGGTATATATCACACTGAAACGACTTGGCCGGATCTCCGTAGTTTCCTCTCCCCCTTGAATTGTCGTTGCCCGTTGACTGTTCATTTGCACCATCGAGCGATAAATGATCTCAGTTTCCTGAGCCATTCTTGCCGAAGAAAGCTCCCGGACACGCTGCCGAGCGCCCCCCGCAAGGCGACGATAAAGTTCCTGATCATCTAGCAGACGATCAAAGCAATCGGCCAGAGCGTCAGGGTTACCGTCCTCGAATAAAAGGCCGGATCGATTATGTTCGATCACTTCAGGGATCGCCCCAACACAGGAACCGATGACTGGCTTGCCATGCACAAAAGCCTCGAGTGGCACAAGTCCAAAGGACTCATACCGCGATGGAAAGACAACTACGTCAGAGGCATTGTAGAGCTTTTCCCGATCTACCACCGATACTTCCCCCGTGAGTAGAATTTGGTGTTTGACTATTTGGCCCTCTTCGCCACTAAGGTATTTGTCAATTCCCATGCAGTCTCTACCGGCGAGAACGAAAAGATAATCATCACGGTTCAAATGTCGCTTTGTGAATCTGTAGATCGCAGAAAGGAGAATATCCACGCCTTTGCGGATCTCCATCCGGCTCAGAAACAGAAAGACGAAGCTGCCCTTTTGCTTGGCGTTAGCAATCTCGGGGCAATGCGTAATGTCAGTGTAACTCTGATCATAATCGTGTGCTGGCCAGTAGCAAATCCCGGCCGGGATCAATTGCCATCGGCTATCGCGTTCCAGCCCATACCGTTGCGTGAAAGTCTGCTCAATCGAGCTACTAATCGGAATCACGCGATCTGCCATTTCGATTAGCCCCCGTTCAAGCTCCATGATCAGGTTCTTTTCGAATTCAGTTACGTTCCAGTTATTACTTTCGCAGGCAACAGCAAACGGCGTTACGAGTCGCACGGTCATTGGAATTCGTACTCTTGTGCGATACGACGCAAAGGCATATGTCTCCGCATCCCACACCGCGGAGTCGAGGACCGATATTGGTTCATTTTGATGGATCTCAAGAATCTTTTCTGCGACGCGCATCGACCAGTTAAGATTGTTCTCAACGAGGATGCTACCAGTACCAAAATTTGACGTGGAGGCAAAAGGGACGCGGTATAGCGTGAAGCGACCTCGGCGATAGACGTTGTTTTCAGATCCTTGCGCTATGACACTAACCTGATGACCCATCAGAAGAAGTTCACTTGCGAGTTGGTAATACAGGGTACCGACACCACCACTTGGAGTGAATGGTGGAAATTCTTTAGTGACCAGCAATACGTGGAACCGAGTAAAAGACAGCGGCTTTTTTAGGTAGGAATTAAAAGCGGGACAAATCTCCGCACCGCGCAAGAGACAACGTGGAGCTTCAGCATCCCGGATTCCCTGACTCATCCCCCGCCAAGCATCAGCACTCATTTCATCGACTTCACGTTGTGTAATCATTCCAGCTAGTAGACCCGCCTCAAGATGCGCAATCCGGTCGGTTTTAATTTGATCACGGACCTTGGCGATTATGTCAACTTGGTTGCCCGTGTTGAACCGCAAAGCGAAGTACGCCGTGTTTTTGCAAATCGAGTACCAATTGTAATGGTACTTGTCGACGCGATTATCGCTCTGTGCCAGTTCGTGTCGAAGGAACAATTTGCGGGAATGGAGAAGTCTGAAGCCGGCCTTGAGAACACGCAGGCATACATCCGATTCGTCGAGAAAATAGTCATATTCCTCATCGAAACCGCCCACTTCCAATAGTACTTCTCGCCGGAATGAGGAGTTTGTACCAAGTAGCGTGCGGAAGCGGTCGACCCGTAGCGTTTCGTCCCGGCTCTGGTTAAACCAACCTCGTCCGTAGGAGTCGATCATAATATCGTCAGCCTGGAACTCTAACGTTCCGGCATTGTACGTCACGCCACCAATACCACCGACAAGCCGAGGCACCGAGTTATATTCATGCAATAGAGTGCTCACCCAATCATCAAAAGGCAGCGCGTCATCATCGATAAAGGCAACAATATCTCCGCCTGCGAGCCTTATGCCGATGTTGCGAGAGATAGATAGGTTACGATGAGGGTTTGTCGCAAACTTTATTCTATCCTGCCATTTCTCTATGACTTCCGCTGTATTATCTGTGGACGGGCCGTCAACCACAACGACTTCGAAGCGCGAATCATGCTGACGCTGCAGGTAATCGAGTGCTCGTTCCAGCAGATGTCCACGATTAAAAGTACAAATAACAATGCTAACGGAGCGAAAAGCATCTGGCTGTGGTATAAGAGTATTCAACAATGTTATGGTTTGATTCTGTAATAATTCGTTGAAGCTAGCGAGTAGGCTGCGCTGGTGAGAAATCAAGTGATTACGAAACGGCGGGTCATTTGCTACCCGCTTGACCAATTGCTCCAATTCATCATCAGTGCAGAACAGCCCAGGCGATTGCCTTAGAATCTCGGGTACAGCCGCTCGTGCAAGCGCCAACACAGGTATGTCATAGCGACAAGCTTCGAGTAGCGGAACACCGAATCCTTCGTGCTCGCTCATAGACAAGAACAGTCCGGACTGAGAATATATCTCATGAAGTTCCTGCTTGCCGACTTGGCCAGTGAGGAGAACGCGCTCATGTAAATTCAGTCTTTTAATGCTATCGCAGAGATATCTATAGAACGGACTATCGGGATCAAGCTTACCTACAAGGATGAGCTTTCCCAGTCGGTGCCCGTTTGTGAGTAGACGTGCATAAGTTTTGATGATCCTATCTTGTCTTTTATTCTCCGCGATTCGCCCGACGAACAGAACATTGTTATCCAAAGTCTGGGACATCCTTAATGGAATCAATTCGGTATCGACAACAATGGGAAGTACTAGCGTTTTGTCCCCTGGAACTCCCAAGCTGATAAGCTCGTCGAGATTGTACTGACTGTCTCCGGTGAATAGGTCGAAGTTGTGAAGGATCGCGGCGAGCTGTTGGCGGCCTTGCTTGCACAGCTGGTAGAGCTGACTGTCAACCGGAAAAAATTCGTGCGGAGTGATATTGTGATAGTGCAAGATCTTGACTGCCTTTTGAGGGATAACTTTGGCCGCTGACTCTTTAGCAAAGCCAGAATAGTGATAGATCACGATATCTCGGTCGTCGACCTCCATTAAATCAACTTGCTTACCTATCGATTGTCTCTGAGGATGAAAGCTCGCCGCGTAAATTTCGGACTTAAGTCCTAAAACGTCACGAAAAATGCGGTCGAGATTTACGACTTGATTAGAAACTGCGTCGTCAATATCCAGCGCCTGGATGACCTGCACAATCCGACCGGAAAAGTGTGAAAAACTAGACATGACGTTCAGGCGACGCGTTAGTGTAATCTTTTCCGAAATGACAAAAAAAGCGGACTTTTCCGTGCGCACTACGAAGGATTTGTCTGTACAAGCCTGCGATTCGTGCGCGACGACCAGGCAGCAAAGTGCACATCAAGAGTATGGCCAAGCGCCGGCGCGAAAATTTTTCGATGACGCGCAGCAAAGGCGTTTCATCCAGACGCTTCTTGAACAGTAAAATGCTGAGAGTTTCAAATAGCTCTGGCTCGGGAATTTGTCGCAATTCGTTGACTTGGTATAAATTGGAGTCATTGCGCAATCCCGCGCGAGACAATTCGATTTCCGGTGTGCTGCATGAATTCATTTGATAGTTGGCCACATACGTGTCTAGTTCTTCCAGAATGCGATTTCGAATGTTATCGATTATCGGAGAGATTTCTAATTCCGAAGTTCCCATTGATGAGCTGGTTACGCCGCCCGCTTCCGCAGGTTCAATAGCTTCAGCCGGTCTGCGGTGTCCCATAGCGGATAACAAGGAGTCCCCTTTCCCAGTCCGATCACGTGTTGAATATTCCTGTTCATTCTCGTACAAGGACAACGTTTCGCAGAGTCTGGCCGCGATTCGTTCTAGCGACATTTGTTCTGCATACCTCAATGCGCCGGCCGAAAGCGCTTGACGTATTGCCGCGTGGCGATAAAGCAATATTAAACCCTCGATGACTTCGTTGTTGGAAACTCGGAGAACTGTTGTTTCCGGATATTCTCGGAAGGCGAAATCATCTGTAACTACACACGGAATTCCGGCGCCTAAGGCGTCACTTAATGTGCCTGACGCGGCCCCGGTAGAACGCTCGCGTAAAAAAACAGCAACATCGGTGAGCGCCAGACGATCTATAAGTCTCTCTTCATCAAGAAATCTCCCTGGCAGAAAAGCTTGCATGTTATATTCGACCAATATGCCTCTAATTTCTGCCTCGAGTTCTCCATTGAAAAAGTGTCCCAGAATCTGAACATAAACGGGTGCGTTCTCAAAATTTTTCAATTCGACACAAGCTTCGACAAAACGGTCTGTAAGTTTTATTCTGTCCTGAAACCCAGTCGTCGTTACCACAAAAGCATTCTGAGGAATGCCGTATTTTCGTCGAAGTTCAATCTTTCTCGCCGCTGGAATCATTCCTCTGCAACGACAATAGTGTGGCACGACATACGACGGGCGCTTGGCCAAGTGCTCAGGGGCGATTAATGATCTTGCATGGTCTGCGAGGAATACCATTTGCCGACTACTCTCAATAATCTGAACATCTAGCGGGCTAGTTTCAGATGGTTTTCGCTGGCGCCATAAAGTCTCCAGACCTTGAATAAATGAATCATGTAGAAGAACAGTTCCAGGAACCTTAAACAACAACTCCAGGAGGTTCAGATGAAAGTGGCTATTACCTATGTTATAAACCACACTCGGTTGCTGACCGTTTGTCACCGCGAGCAATTCATCTAAACGTGGTTCCGCGACCTTGAACCGACCGGTCTTGGCTGTCGGAATAAACGTGCCTAAGGTATTTGGTACCAGCACGATGTCGTAGTTTCGGCTTAAAGGAATCATTAAATCTTCCGAATAGAAGGCAACACCTGACTGGTCCCCTGGAAAAGGGCTGGCCCAGAAAAGCCGAGGTCGATCCGAAGGCTGATTTAGTTCCAGGCTCAGGGCCTTACGACGTCGATCAACCGCGTCTTCGAAGTTATAGAGAACTTGTTTCCACGTAAACTTCTGACTATGAGCACGAGGTATCGACTCGTCCAGAGACTTGTGGTCCAGTCTCTGTTTAGCCTCGTTAAGCGCCATCGCAATCGAATCGGGTTTCGAGGGATCTTGAATCAAAGCGAGCAGTGCAGGACCATTCACCTCGTCGAGAGAAGAGGCCTTCGAACTAATTATCCATTTGCCAAATTGCATCGCTTCCACAGCTGGTATGCCGAAACCTTCATAGAGGCTTGTAAACACAAATGCGTCGCAATCGCGATACAACGCCCCAAGTTCTACATCCGTTACCTCCGGCAGAATAAAAACTCGATCCTTTAAATTTCCAAATCGTGCCTTAATACGCGAAGAAAAGCCCGTTTCTGCATCGTTAGAAATGACGAGCACGAGAGAGTGGGATTTCGACAGATCACTTTCAACATATCCCGAAATTAACATCTCAGGGTTCTTCCGAAACTCATCTCCGCTAACATTCAAAAGATAGGGTTGGGAAATATTCCACTTCTCGTGTGCACTTTGTACTTCAGACAGGAGGTGCTCTACCCCTAGAGAGATCGTCGCTGCACTCTCGTGAGTCGCATACCCAAAGCGAAGCGCGTCACTCGTCGAATTCTGCGAAATGGCACATACCAAATCGGCTTGCGCATACAGATCGACGCAGCGATTGTGATATTTTTGTCTAAGTTGAGGGTCTTGCAAGTATACGTGTGGAAAAACCCAAGGGATAAGATCATACAAGATCGATGCTGTTATGGGCCGATTAGGAGTCCGCAGCGGCGAGACAATTACATTTTCTTCCCAATTCGGTCCGCTGCAGTTGACAACAACATCAAAGTGATCATCAGAAATTACTTCTTCAAGGCTTTCGGGGTGCCCGGATGGGATCGTGATGGTTGGTATATTCGCCGAGGGCGGAACAATGTACGGAATGTCTCTCCGCATACCGACCACTTCATGCGAAGAGGCGAGAGCTTGCAAGAATCCATTTGTGTATTTACCCACCCCACGATTCGCCACACCACGAGTTTGTAGTGGTTGTAAGTCGATGAGAATTCGCATCAGGGTTGTCTCTGTTCTCTAGATCACAATTGAAAATGCGCAAGAGTGTACGCTAAGTGAGAGCTTTGCATGAGTATTTTTCCGAGCTCATTGGGGCAACTTGATGTGCGATGTCAATTCTTCGATCTGTCGCAAATGTTCGTATGGTATATATGAATCAAAGACGTTCACCGGGATACGCAGACTGGTAAGCAGATGCTTATCTTCGGCTCTAACATAGTACCGGTTTAATCCGTCAAACATTGCGAAGAGGTAATCCGCTTTCAAAAGAAGCGGCTCCCAACAATCATGGGACGGTATCGTTGTACCCGGTTTCGTTGCTTCGATAACGAGAACAGAAGGTCGCCACCTCTTCCAATTGCCCCCTTCAATGACTTCCCGTTCGTGACCCTCCACATCGATCGAGAGGAAGTCTATTTCTCCCTGCACATACTGCTCGCAAACTTTCGCGAGTGTTGTCACCTGACACTGACGCTCAACAAACTCGAACCCAGCTTCGCAGTGACGTTCCATTTCTGACTTTACAAACGTGGATAATCCGGCTCCTTTCGTAGCTTCATAAAAAGTCAAGATACCGTCTCTATTAGACAATCCAAAGTTCAAATCAATATCTCGGGCGCGGGCCGCGCAAAGCCGGGGAAATATGTCCAAAGAGGGTTCGACATTGATTCCATGCCAGCCTAGGTCGTAAAAATATTTTGTGATTGAGTAGTTCACGGGATCATGGGCACCGATATCGATGTAAAACCCGGTTTTCCGATCCGAAAAAAGACGCGCGAGCAGAACATCCTCTCGATTCTGCGCGTAGGATATTTTTGTCCCGAGCGTTCGACGACCTTGATTGTCGGCAACGAGTATGTGTCCAGGTTTTGTTACATCATCAAATGCATAAGCAGTCGATTGTATTTGGATAATCATTCGCTCAAGCTTCTCCACCCGACTCGACGCACTCCCCTGCACCTCTACCAATTTTTGCTCAAGGGCCTCCACGCGACTCGACGCGCTCCTCTCAACTCCTACTAATTTTTGCTCCAGAGCCTCCATGCGACTCGCCGCGCTCCCCTGCACCTCTACCAATCTTTGCTCGAGGGCCTCCACCCATCGTCCCGCCTTCTCTAGTGCCGCCGTTCTATTATGCAAGCCGCGGATTCTATGGCGCATCCCACGAAGCACGACGAGAAGAGAGTAATTAAACTGACGTTGGTCGCGAGTAATGATTTGGGCGAGGCGTAAGAAAATTCGCGCGACGGATGTCGCCAATATGCGTCTGAAACCAGTTTGCCGCGTCATCGGAGGCAAGTTTTCTCCTACGGCGTGAACTTTATCTGCCGTAGCTAAAGCTTCCTCGATCACACCGTCATCCAAAGCAGAGTAAGGCTCGATACCTTGCGTGACCACGTTAACAGCCATTTTCTGCCCGCGTTTTTGACGTACTTCTTCGCGGATGTCCCGCATTAGTTCATCAATTTTAATGTCAAATGTACTCACGATAAACTCTCCAGATTCCGAGTAATGGCCACTATGGACTTGAATGCATGCCAAGCATGGCATCTCCAGAATTCTGGGCGTAAGAAATGGAATGCCATAGTTCAATACCCGCTTACAAATAGGGAATCGCTCCTGCGACAACGTGAAATAGCAATAGGCGGAATCAGGCTGTCTTCAGGGTGCATGGCGGCCACTATAAGCCCGTCACCGCTAAAGGATTCGTCCACATCGTGCTCACACAAGATATGTGCGCCATTGGCTTTCAAATAGGCAACACATTCCGCATGAGTGGTGGGCGATCCGGAGATTGAGATGTGATGGGTAGAAACCACCAAAAATCGTATTTTGCCGGCAGCAAAAAGCGGTTCACAGCTTGACAGAAGTCCAAGCTCAGCACCTTGAACGTCCGCGTGCAACAGCTCAATGTCGTCCAGGCCAAAGTGCGCCATGGCAGAGGGCACGGTATGCTGCGGTATGAGCACTGACTCGCCTGATTCGGTAGAAAAAAGTTTTTCTGCGATGCATTGATCACCAGCGCAGGCATGGACGAAACTGGCACCCAAACCGTTCAAGCGCATGTTCTCTTGACCCACCGCGATGTGGTTAGCATCTGGCTCCAAGCAGCAAGCAACACTGAAGGGAATGCTCTTGAGGTACCACATTGAATAGTAAGCCCAGAAAGCCCCAAACTCTAAAATGCAGGTTTTAGGGCGGCAATATCGCAAAAGTTCATTGAAGGTCTTTTCTTCTTGCGGTTCATGGTGGCCACGCAACCCATGAATGATGTTGGCCATCCAATCACCATGATAGCCACCGTACAACACTTTTAAGCCGTTGTGCATGATTTGGACGGGCTTGCCATCCACAACTTCCACCGCACCGGCGTTTGGGACTTTAGGTATCGCCTCAGCATCACGGCAACTGATGGTCATGGTCGCGCGGCGCAGTTCGCTCTGGATAGAGTATACACTCATGGCCTTTGCTCCAGTAACAATGTGGCGTCCAGCCACGTTGACCCAACGAAGATTGGCTTATCCACATTGATCACATCAAAAACCAAAATATTGTCTGTCCATTCAAAGTTATCAGTGATGTGCGTCTCGCTTGAAGTAAGTGCTGCAGTTACCGAGTAAGAGCCAGGTCCAAGGCCGCAAGTAAACGGCACAGATACGTTCACGCACTGGTTTTTTTTGACACCCTGCAAAACCTGATGGGTATGCCATGTATTTGTCCCCCAAACGACATGCCCTTGCTTGTCCCGAATCATGAGGCCTATCACCAGCCGAGATATATCGGCATGTATGCTGGCTTCGAGCCGCAGCTCCACCGCTTGGCCGACATGCGCAACAGCTAATTCGTTGCCTGAAGCAACATCTAATAATTGGAGCGTTTTGACACGCGCCTCGCCAGTGCCGCTTTTAGTGAGCAACCAGCCATTTTTTTCGCGCCGCTGCTCAATACTAAGTTTGGCGTTTTCCTTTTCTGCGACGAGCGCGTTGTAGTAGTCAATGACTTCGTCCGGTAGGCCGTCTTTGAGCACTCGGCCCTTATCTAGCAAGATGACGCGATTACACAGCGTACGCACATCACCCAGGCCGTGGGTAACAAGCATGATTGAGACACCCTCATCTCTGAATTTACGTATTCGGTCAAAACTTTTGTGCTGGAAATAGCTATCCCCCACCGAGAGGGCTTCATCCACAATTAGCAGCTCAGGTTTGAACGCTGTGGCGACGCTAAAAGCTACTCGCATTTGCATGCCGCTGGAGTAGGTACGCATTGGTTGATCGAAATACTCGCCTATCTCAGCGAAGGCTTCGATTTCAGGCATGGCGCGTTCGATGTCAGCTTGGCTGTGCCCCATGAGCCCGGCGGAATGATAGACGTTCTGACGACCTGTGAGGTCGGGGTTGAAGCCCATGCCTAATTCTAAAATGGCGGCTACGCGACCGCTTAACTGCACGATGCCTTGGGTGGGCCGAATGGTGCCGGTAATGAGCTTGAGCAGGGTGCTTTTGCCGGCGCCGTTTTGACCGACGATGCCGACCGCTTCGCTGGGACGAATTGAAAAGCTCACATCTTTGAGAACCCAGTGCTCCTCACGCGGCACAATGGATGGCACGAACCACGAAGCCACGCGGCGCCATTCACTGCCCCAGTGCCGGTAAGATTTGCCAAGGTTTTCGACGTGCAGTTCGCCGCTCATAGCTGGTCCACCATCTCGGGGCTGGCTTTACGGAATAACACGAGAGCAAAGACCAACAAACCAGCGGCCATCAGCGCGACCACACCCAGACCCGCCCAATCCGGGGCACGGTTATACAATAGCGCCCGTTGGTAGCCTGTGATGATGGGAATCAGCGGGTTTAGAATCAACCATGCCCGGTATTCCTTTGGTATGATCTCGACCGTGTAAACGATAGGGGTAAACCAGAAGACGAATTGCAGGACCACGGGTACAACCTGGCCAATGTCGCGAATAAAGACGTTGAGCACACCCAAAGCCAAGCCTAGCCCAAGCGCCAAGGCGACATTGATGACCATGACGACAGGCAACCAAATAAGCGCGGTACCGGGCAGATGTCCCAGTATGGCAAAGATCATGAGAATGGCCACCAGAAGCAGGGCGTTGTTAACTGAAGCACTGCCAGTAACGATAAGCGGCAACGCAATTCTGGGGAACACCAACTTTTTGAGAATATTGCCGTTATCGATGAACAGGGTCAGGCAGCGGTTAACGATTTCTATAAAAAGCGACCAAGCCAAAATGCCGGCCATCAGGTAGATAGCGTAGGCATATCGGTTGGCGATACCCGGCAGCTTTGCGGACAACACCGCGGAAAGCACAAAGGCAAATATAAGCACCTGCGCCAGCGGATTCAAAATCATCCACAGCCCGCCCAACTGGCTACGTATGAACTTGACGCGAAGCTCGGTTTTGATGGATGAGAGGATGAAATAGCGGTAGCGCCACGCGCCAAACAGCATTCCGAACATTAGGGCTTTTCCTTGATAAATGCTTGCAAAAGTCCAAACGCAAACGGGGTCATTGCTTGACTCTCAATGTCTTTGTTCGCTCTCGATGACCCGCGAAACCCACGTAATGAGAAGTCGCTGCTGCGCAAGCAACTGATGATATCGTTCAATTGCTTCTGCAGGCTTCCCCAAAAAGACCAGGCGACCGTGATCAAGCACGCACGCCCTATCGCAAATTTTTTTAACAGAGTCCGCGCTGTGTGAAACAAAGATGATGGTCTTGCCTTAGGCACGAAACTTATCAATTTGATCCGTGCATTTCTACTGAAAGGCTTCATCTCCAACCGCTAAAACCTCGTTAACGAGAAGCACGTCCGGACTCAACTGTGTCACGAGGGCGAAGCCTAGCGTTGCATGTATTGGGTCATTGATGATCGTGTTATGAACTTGCTGAATAACGTTTATGGAAAGGGCATTTTACGACGGTAAAAGCGGCTTCTCACAAAGCTACTTATTAAGTAGGATTGTGAGGAATGCCCAAGGGTCCACGAAAGTTCCATTTTTCATTGGAGAAATCGGGTTTAACACGCTTCGGTGGCCTAAGCCTTCAGTCATTTTGCAAGGCGTCGAATGGACGCGGTCGCAGCCGCCAAGTCGTCGACCACAAAATCGGCCGCCGCTTCATTGTCAACTTGGGCGCCGTACCCTGTCCGCACCAGGAAAGTCAGCGCGCCGGCCTTATGCCCCATCTCGATGTCGCAAGCTTTATCGCCGATCACAATGCTG
>WNGF01001619.1_pt1 | contig 32996 bp, 30 predicted proteins | sample 5400641 | NCBI WGS metagenome assembly WNGF01 (sample SAMN13153371, study PRJNA577476) | soil metagenome | isolation source: 80 cm soil or saprolite under grassland replicate 2 | place: USA:California | collected 2016-06-15 | reverse complement strand
TGGGAGCTGCCGCCGGACCACCGTCTGTACTACCCGCTGTATGTGGCCTGCGTGGAGCTTGGCATCCCGTTCGACGACCACTTCGCGCGGGCGGTCGTCGACATCGTGGTGCGCGGCCTCGGGGAAGTCCACTGAAGGAGGCGTCCAGTGCAACGGCTGCTGGTCGAACGGCGAGCCGCGGTGACGGTGCTCACCATCGACCGCCGAGAAGACCACAACTGCATCGACGGTGAGACCGCGATCGCCATCGCCCGCTCCATCGTGGAGTTCGCGGACGACACCAACGCTCGGGTGCTGGTCGTGACCGGCGCTGGGCCGTCCTCGTTCTCATCGGGAGCGGATCTGAAGCACATGCGAACGCTGTGGAGCCACCAGTCCCTCGAGGAGGCTGGCCCATTGGGGTTCGCGCGCCTGGACCCAGGTAAGCCGACCATCGCCGCTGTGAACGGCTACTGCTTTGCGGGCGGGATGGAGCTGGCGGCTTGGTGCGACTTCCGCATCGCCGCCGAGAACGCGGAGTTCGGCGTGCTGAACCGCCGCTGGGGAGTGCCGCTGATCGACGGTGGAACACAGCAATTCACCAGGATCCTGGGGCTCGGGAACGCCCTGTACCTCATCGAGTCGGGTGTCCGTGTCGATGCCCGTCGGGCGCAGACGCTCGGCTTTGTTCAGGAGGTGGTTCCCGAGGGTCAGGCGCTGCCGCGTGCGCTCGAGCTGGCCGCTCGGATCGCCGAGTATCCGCAGGCGAGCGTGCGCTCGGATCGCAAGGCAGCGCGGGCCTCCCTGGGTCTGCCGTTGGACGAGGGTCTGCTGCTGGAACGCCGCCTGGGGATGGCCACGCTCGATGAGCCGGAGATGGCCGAGGCACTGCAACGATTTGCGAAGGGCGACCGTCCGGAGCCTCCTCACCCACGTTGACCTGCGGTTTCGTTGGCGGGAAGCCACTCTTTCCGGTACAATGGGCACATGAAGGAAGAACCTGTTGTCCCCGTCGCTCCCGCCACCATCGGCGGGCATGTCTACGATTTGGCACGGCACGCGGCGTACGGGCTCGCCGCCGAGATCCGCGCGGTCGAGAGCGGCCACAACGCCCGCGTGCTCGCCGACGGGTCCATCCTCGTCAAATCGGACACCCAACCTGGCAGTCACCGCGTCTGGATCCGTGGCGTGCGCGACGGCACGGTGCTCCTTGGCTGTACCTGTCGCTCCGGCACCCATCGGGCATCCCTCCCCGTGCCGTGCAAGCACGCCGCCCTCGCCGGGCGCCGGCTCGAGCGTGAGCGCCTGGCGAGCTGGCACGACGGCAGCTGGCGGTTGCGCGAGCGCGCCCAGGTCGGCGGCCTTCGCCTGCTGCTCGCCACCACTGTTGGGCGTCAGTCCCCAACCCGGGCGCCCGCCGCCACCGCGGTCACCCCGCCGGCCACCGTCGAGCCGCTCCAGCATGGGGCCGAGGCTGCCTGACGCCGCCACAGGCCCCGACTGCGCTCAGGGGGCCGCCGTGGGAGCGGTCCCACCTCCGGGAAGGTCGTCGAGCTCGTCCAGGCTTGGCGCCGCGCGGATCGACCGGCTCAGCGTGCCCCACACGGCCAGCACCAGCCCGAACGCGGCGAACAGGGCGATCGTGGCACGAGCCGACACAGTGCTGAGCAGGACACCGGCCACAAGCGGGCCGAGCGGCGCGATCAGCAGCGAGATCGTGCTCCGCACCGACTCCACGCGGCCGAGCAGCCGGTCGGGTGTCAGCGCGATCCGGTAGCCGTTGACCACCGAGTCCGTCGACGGGATCGCCAGGGCCGTCGGCAGGATGCTGGCGGTCAGCGCGTAGACGTTCGGCCAGACCAGGAACAGGGCGCAGCCGAGCCACGTCCACAGCTCCAGCAGCAGCACGGCGCGAACCGGGAGGAGCCGGCGGACCAGCGGCGCGATGAGCGAGCCGAGCAGCAGACAGGCGCCGAAGGCCGCGACCAGCGCGCCGACTTCGCCCGGCAGCCCTGCCGCTTGCCGATCACCACCACCGCGAGCAGGACGCCGGGGCCGATGAAGTTCGCCAGCCCGAACAGCAACGCGCAGGTGCGCATGAACCGATGACCCCACAGGAAGCGGAAGCCTTCAGCGAGTCGCCAGCGCAGCGACGAGCGGTCGGGCTCGCGCTGTTGCTGGAATGGCGTCCGCATCGCCAGCAGCGAGATGACCGAGAACGTGTACGAGACCGCGTCGACAAGGAACGGCAGCGCGCGGGCGAGCCCGAAGAGCGCGCCACCGAGCGGCGGGCCGGCGAGCCACACCGCCGCCTGCCGGCCCGTCTGGGCGCCCGCGGCCGCCGGCAGCTGGCATGCCCCTCCAGCCCGAGCATGATCCCGCACCGCGTCGCACCGACACGGTTCCGTCGCGGCGACCGGGGCGATCACCACGACACCGGGTCGCCCGCCCGCCAGATCACCCGATCGCCGTCCTCTGCGGGTGAGCGACTGCAGAGGATGCTGGACAGCGACACCCGCAGCATGACGAAGCCCGGGTCCACCTCCGCCGGCGACCAGCCTGCCTTGTCGACGTAGCGGCCCATGACCGTCGGCTCCACCTCGTCGAGTCCCAACACGGCGCACTGCCCTTGGGCCCACACGGCATCGTCGTGGCCAGGCAGCACCAGCAGCACGCGAGGCTCCGCACGGGCATTTCGTACAGTCGGGCGGCGTTGGTGCGTCGCCAGGTAGACCTCACCCTTCACGGCGAGAAACGAGACCGGGACCACATACGGACCATGCTCGGCGTGGGAGGTGACAACCCAGCAGTCACGCTCGGTGCTGAGCCGCCGTGCGGCCAGCTTGCGCCGCTCGTCCCTGGACCGATAGGGCGCACCCATATCACCGAGGCGACCAGGCTCTTCCATTGACGACGACTATAGCCATCAGCCGCTCATGTCTGGCAATGAGTATCGGGTTCGGCTCGGGCCATTCGTCGCCGGCGTCCCGGCCCAGTACGGGTGAGGGATCTCGGGGCGTGTGGTGGGCGGTTCCAGGGGCTGCTTTGCCGCGTGGGTGGTCGTGCCCTGCCGCGTGGGTGCCGCCTTGCCGCGCAGGGTGTCGCTCGGGCGCCCAGTTTGGGGGGTTGGTGGAGCGATCTGCGCGGCAGAGCTGCACTGGCGCGGCAGAGCTGCACTGGCGCGGCAGAGCATCCGGACGCCCGTCCGGCTCCCTCTAGATCCAGATGAATGCCACTGACGCGGCGAGGACGAGAGCCAGCGCGATGCTGACCGCTCGCTGTGCCCGCCCGTCATCGACGATCCGGTTCAGCGTGGCGCCACCGGCGGCCCAAACCGCCGCGGTCCCGAGGATGATGACCGCGCTGGTTGCCGCGACCGTCAGCGCCGCGGCAACGGGGGCCAGGCCCGGCGGGAGGAACGTGCCCACCGCGGCCAGGGCGAACAGCCACGCCTTGGGGTTGGCGAACTGAAAGGCCGCACCGTTCAGGATCCCAAGGGGCCGCGAGACGACCGTCCGGTCGCTCCCGTGGCTCCTGGCGATCCTGAACGCGAGGTAGATGAGGTAGGCGGACCCGATGACCTTCAACGCCAGGTCGGCGCCGGGCACCGCCCTGAACAGGACACCGATCCCTCCAGCCACGGCAAGGACCAGGGCTCCCATGCCCACGGCGGTCCCGACGACGTGGCGGGCGGTGCGGCGAAACCCGAATCGAATCCCGGACGCCCACAGCAGCGTGTTGTTCGGCCCCGGCGTGATCGAGCCGACGAACGCGAAGCCGACCAGCCCCAGCAGCTCGCTCATCTCGCGGGCGGCGTCGTTGGATACACCATGCACGGCAGTGGACAACGGACGCCAGGGCGCGGTCTTGTACGATCCTTGCATGTCGTCGCCACTTCGACTGCCGTCCGCCTTGCGGTTATCGGGTCAGGACGACACGGTCGAGCACGCTGCCGTTCTCGGCGACCGCGGTCAGCGACAGTGACCGACGGCGGACCTCGACCGCGACGAAGTGATGCCTGACCGCCCACGCCTGCCGCGTCGGCACCCCTGAGCACGAGCGGAGGATTGGGTAGAGCCGCTTGCCGCCGCCACCGGTGACCACGTAGGTGACGCCCGCGGCCGAAGTGAACCGCTGATAGTCATGCTCGTGGCCGTTGAGCACCAGTGCCACCCGGTGGCGCTCCAGGATCGGCACCCAGCGGCGGATGACGGCCCGGGTAGAGCCGTGCTCAGCACCGCAGGAGTAGGCCGGCTGATGGAAAACGATCACCCGGAAGGCCGGGCCGGGCGCGCCCAGCTGCCGGTCGAGCCAGGTGCCCTGCCGCTGGTCGGGCTGGTTGGCGTCCAGGAACAGCAGCTCGACCCCGTGCAGCCGCTTGGCGTATGGAAGCGGCGGCAGGCCGAGGTAGCCGAGCTGCTCGGGTCCGTGCCCGCCCTTGACGTCGTGGTTGCCGAGCGTCACCCACAGCGGCCTGGTACGCCGCAGCTCCCGGTAGGGCTCGTCGAGCTGGGCGCGAAACCGCCGCGGGTCGCCGTTGTCGTAGACGTTGTCGCCGGTGGTGACGAGCGCGTCCACCCGATGGCCGGCCGCCACCCAGCGCGCGATCGCGCCGGCGACCGCGTACTGCGCCCGACCGCCGCCGAAGTCGCCGAACGCCACGAACCCGCTCAGCACAGGCCCGCCGACCTGGGCCGGGACCGCGCCGCTGGTCCAGGCGGCGCCGTCTCCGGCAACGCTGTCGGCGCCGCGACGTGCCTGTCGGTGGGTGGTTGCGCAGGCGCTCAGGGCGACGGTCATGGCGAGCAGGAGCGCCATGCCGAGCAGGCGGGCATGGCGGTCGCGACCTGTGGGTTTCGACGGGTTCACGCGGCGGCGCCCGCCCGAGGGCATAATCATGTGCTGATCATTCTCGGTCGGGCGGGCCAGCAGATTGAACTGGCAGCTCAGCACCCGCTCAGAGGACCTCGCGAGATGCCGACGCGCTCCCCGCGGGTGCCCGCCGGATGAGCTCGGCGCGCGACCGGATCTCGAGCTTGCGGAAGATCTTGCGCAGGTGGTAGTCGACGGTGCGTGGGCTGATGAAGAGCTGGGCGGCCACCTCGCGGTCGGTGAGGCCCTCGCCCACCGCACGCACGATCTGCAGCTCTTGCGAGGTGAGCTGGTCGAGGTTGCTCGGATGGCGCTTGCGAACGGTCTGGCCGGTGGCCCGCAGCTCCCGCCGCGCCCGCTGTGTCCATGCCGACGCTCCCAGCTGCTCAAAGATCTCGAGCGCGGTACGCAGCGGCGGGCGTGCCTCCGCCCGGCGCCGGTCGCGTCGCAGGAACTCACCGTAGAGCAGCGCGGTCCGTGCGTGGTCCAGCGGGCGGTCGGTCTGGGCGTGGAGGCGGAGCGCCTCCTGGAACCGCCGATCGGCCTCCGCACCGGAGGCCAGCAGCGCGCGCGAGCGCGCTGCGAGCGCCCGCGCCTGGGCGGAGCTGGCCCCCTCGGCCCAGGCGAGGTGGCGGGCGTGCCACTGGCGGCCCCGCTCGGTCTGGCCCGCGCGCACCGCGGCCTCCACCAGGTCCGGGACGGCGTACAGGCCGATCCCGCGGTGGCCGAGAGGCACCAGGCGCAACAACCCCTCGAGCTGCTCGATCGCCTCCTCGGGACGGCCGGCGAGGAACGCGGACTCGGCCAGGGCGTGACGGGCGGCGACCGCGGCGCCGACGAGGCGGCGGACGGTTGCCTCGGCCAGGGCGCCCTCGGCCAGGCGGTGGGCCTGCTCGGCCTCCCCTCGGAGCACGGCCAGACCGGCGAGGGCGGCCTGGTGCTGGCAGGCGACGTTGGGTTGCCCAGTCTCCAGCGCCAGCCGCCAACCCTCGACAGCGGAGGCCTGCGCCCATGCGAGGCGACCGCAGACCAGCTCGTCGAGCACCAGGTAGTGCAGCGCCCAGGCCAGGGTCCCCGCCGCCCCGAGCGCCCGGGCTCGGGCCACCGCCTTGGCGCGCAGCCGGCGGGCGAGCGCGGCGTGGCCCAGCTGGTGGGCCAGATTGCCGGCCCGCACAAGCGCTTCCGGGTCGTCCAGCTCCTCCACGCCGGCCAGGTCCCGGCGCAGCTGGACGGGATCCGCTGCCCGCCCCGGTGGGCTGACCATCTGGTGAAGACGGATGAGCGCCGCCTGGCCGGGCTCGCCGTCGGCTGGCAGTCCCGCCATGAGCTGGCCGATCTCGCCGGCTACGTCCTCCCCGGCATGGAAAGCGGCGTCGCCCGCGGCCAGGAGCATGCGCGGGGCGCGGCGGTGCTTCAGCCTGACGGCCTGCCTGGCTGCTGGCAGCAGGATCGCCAGCCCGTCCGACGGCACACCCGCATGGAGCTCGATGAGCCCGCGCAGGTACCGGATGTCCAGCCGCACAGCGGCATCGCCCGCGTCGAACCGCTCGGCACCGTCCAGCAGCGCGCGGGCCCGGGCCGTGTCACCGCCGTGCCAGGTGGCGTCGGCCGCGGCGACCAGCCGGCGGCTCTTGTCCACCAATGAGCGGCTGAGCTCCGCCGCCCGCTCCAGCGCGGCCGCCGCGGCGCCGTGCCCCGCACGCTCCAGAGTCCGCCAGGCCGATCCCTCCAGCTCCAGCGCCACCTCATCGTCCGGCCCCGTCGCGGCCTTGGCGCGGTGCCATGCCCGCCGGTCGTCCCCGGCCTCCTGGGACTCGAGCGCGTCGGCCAGCGCCTGGTGTGCCGCCCGGCGGGCGGCCGGGCTGGCGCCGTGGTAGACGCCAGAGCGCACCAGGGGATGAAGGAAGGCGATCGTGGGACCGTCGATGCGTACCAGGTCCGCCAGTCCCTCCGACTCGAGCAGGCCGGGGTCCAGACCGAGCGCCCCGGCCGCGTGACGGACCGTTGCGAGCTGGCCGGAGCCCTCGGCGGCGGCCAGGAGGAGCACGGTCCGGGTGGCGGGATCGTGCCGCCGGGCCCGCTCCTGGAACGCCTGCTCCAGCTTGCCGACCAGGGGCAGCGGGTCGGGGAGGGCGTCGTGGCCAGAGAGTGCGCCGGGCAGCTCCAGCAGCGCCAGGGGGTTGCCGGCGACTTCGCGCAGCAGCCGGTCCCGGACCGCGGGGGAGATGCTCGCGCCCCAGCGAAGGTCCAGGAGCGCGGCCGCGGCCTCGGGGTCGAGCCCGGTCAGGCGCAGCTCCGGCAGCCCGGCCACCTCGACGCGCCGGTCATGGCCGTCCCGGAGGGCCAGGAGCAGCGCGACCGGCTCGGCGTCAAGTCGGCGGGCGACGAAGGTGAGCGCCTGGACGGACGGGGTGTCGGCCCAGTGGGCGTCGTCGACCAGGCACAGCAGTGGCCGCTCGCCGGCGATCTCGGACAGCAGGGTGAGAGCGGCGACCGCGACCAGGAACTGGTCGGGGGCTGGCCCGGCCTGGAGCCCGAGTGCCACTCGCAGCGCCCGCGCCTGCGGCTCGGGCAGGCAGCCGGCCTGGTCCAGGATCGGGCGCAGGAGCCGGTGCAGGGTGGCGTAGGCCAGCGTGGACTCCGCCTCCACCCCGTCGCTGCGCAGCACCCCCATCTCCTCGGCCCGCTGGCTGGCGTGGGCCAGCAGGGCCGACTTGCCGATGCCCGGCTCACCGCGGAGGACCAGGCCTCCGCCCTGTCCGCTCCGAGCACGCTGGACGAGACGGTCGATCGCGGCCTGCTCTGCCTGTCGTCCGAGGAGCATGGGCGGATCGTACTCCCGACCATTTTCCCACGTGACCCGGGTGGCCCGGCATGGACTGGGAGTCTTCCCGATGCGAGGGGCCAGTGCCCGTCCGTAGGGTCGTATGCCATGACCGAGTCGAAAGGAGCACCAACAGTGAGCGAGCAAGAAGTCCTCGATCTTGTCCAGCGCTGGGCTGAAGTCGAGCTCAGAGGTGACGCCGATGCCTATGGCGACCTGCTCGCCCCAGACTTCATTGGGGTGGGACCGGTCGGTTTCGTGCTCACCAGGGATCAGTGGGCCGAGCGACACCGCGGGGACCTGAAGAACGAGGAGTTCGAGGTACAGGACCCGCACGTGCGCATCTACGGCGACACAGCGATCGTCGAAGCCGTCCAGAGGCAACAGACCACTGTCATGGGACGTGACACCAGCGGCTCGTTCCGGCTCATTGTGGTTGCCGTGAAAGAGGAAGGCCGGTGGGTCATCGCCAACATTCAGCTGAGCGGCCCGCTTGTTCCTCCGGGCACGATGCCTCCGTTCGCCCGCTGAGCACGTCGCGTCAGGAGGGCGCCGGCTCGGACTCCCGCTGTGGCTCCGGCCGCTGCTCGGGCGAGCCTGGGAGCAGGACCTTGAACGAGGAGCCGCCGCCTTCGCGGTCGTCGACCCAGGCACGGCCGCCGTGGAGGGCGGCGAAGCGGGCCACCAGGGTCAGGCCGATGCCCACGCCGGGCGTGTGGGCCGGCGACTCCGGACCCTGCCGGAACGGCTCGAACACGCTCGCGCGCAGCTCCGGCGGCACCCCCGCGCCGGCATCCTCGACGATCAACAGCACCCCGTCGCCGTCTCTGTCGCCGTGACGCCGCACCCCCAGCCACACCGGCGCGTCCGGCGGGGTGTGCTTGGCGGCGTTGGCGAGCAGGTTCTCAACGATCCGCTCGACCTTGCCCGGATCGATCGACACCATCGCCGGTTCGACGTCGAGCTGCAGCTCGCGTCCGTTGAGCAGGGTCCACTCCGCCGCCATCCGCGACACCAGTGCGGCCACGTCGGTTGGCCGCCGCTTCGGCGCGACGATGCCGCGGCTCAGCCGGTCCAGGTCGAGCAGGTCGGTGAGCAGGCGGTCAAGCTTCCGGGCGTTGGCCGACAGCCGCCGGATGAGGTCGACCGTGTCCACCTGCGCCAGGCTCGTGCCGGAACGCTCCAGCGTCAGCGCGATCCCCAGCACCGCGGCCAGTGGTGTGCGAAGCCGTACGAGAAGAACGGCGTCACGGTGATCCCCGTGGCCAGGATCCAAGGCGGTGCCGGAGGAGGAAGCGGCGAGCGCCCGGAGGGCCAGAGGAAGGGGAAGGGCTCCGGAAGCGGTTTCCGCATGAGCGCCCACCCGGTCGGAGCATTCCTGATCCGAGGAAATGAGATGACCTGGCGACCCGCGATCGACGTCAACCGGATCGTGCTCGGAGGCCAGATCGTGGCCGTCGCCACACTGCTGACGATCCGATCGATCGTGAAGGCCCGGGCCAGGGCGACCGGCTAGTCGGAGAGCGGCCTGCATCGCCACGTCCGCGACGGGATGTCACAGGCGCCGGTGCCATCTCGTCTCCTGGTTGACGCAGACGTGGAAGGAGATGCCATGAAGGTATTCGTCGCCGGCGCCACGGGAGCGCTCGGCACACAGCTCGTCCCGCAGCTCGTCGCGGGCGGCCACGAGGTGGTGGGGATGACCAGGACGGCGTCCAAGCGAGAGGCGCTGCGGGCGCTGGGAGCCCGGCCGGTGGTGGCCGACGCGCTCGACCCCGACGCGGTGGCCCGGGCGGTGGCCGAGGCCGAGCCCGAGGTGATCGTGCACCAGGCCACGGCGCTGTCCGGAGCGCCGGACATGCGACACCCCGACCGCTTCTTCGCGGTGACCAACCGCCTGCGCACCGAGGGCACCGACCACCTGATCGCCGCCGGCCGCGCGGTGGGCGCGCGCCGCTTCGTGGCACAAAGCTACGCGGGCTGGCCGTTCGCGCGCACCGGCGGGCCGGTGAAGAGCGAGACCGATCCACTGGATCCCAACCCACCGCAGGTGCTGCGCTCCACGGTCGCGGCGATCCGCCATCTGGAGCAGGCGGTGACCGGCATCCGGTGGGCCGAGGGCCTGGTGCTCCGCTACGGCGGCTTCTACGGCCCGGGGACCGGGATGAGCCTGGATCCCGAAGCGGCGATGGCCAAGCCGGTCCGCAAGCGACAGTTCCCGCTGGTCGGGGGCGGTGGCGGTGTGTGGTCGTTCGTCCACATCGAGGACGCCGCCTCGGCGACCGTGGCGGCCGTCGAGCGCGGCCCGGGAGGGATCTACCAGATCGTGGATGACGAGCCCGCGCCTGTGCGCGACTGGCTGCCCGCACTGGCGAGCGCGCTGGGCGCCAAGCCGCCGCTGCGCCTGCCGCGCTGGCTCGGGCGGCTGGCGGCCGGTGAGGCGGCGACGATCATGATGACCGAGGTGCGTGGGGCGTCCAACGAGAAGGCCAAGCGTGAGCTCGGCTGGCAGTTGCGCTATCCGAGCTGGCGGCTGGGCTTCGCCAAGGGTCTCGGCTGAGCAAGGTCACGGTGCCCCGGGAGCGGACGGGGATCCGGTTCAGCGCGCAAAATCGCCTTCCCGCGGATGGACAGGACTTGCTCGGGTCGTGAACGATCATGGTCGTGAGGCCTGCAGGCGCTGACCAGGAGGGGCGCCGCGACCGGTCCTGGGTCGCGGCGCTGCTCAGCTACGGCGAGGTCGTCATCGATGCGGCGGTGGCAGTGGCGCTCATTGTCAGCGGGGCCATCCTGCTTGGGGTGGTGGTGTACAACTTCGTCCACGACCTCGGTCGAGAGCCGTTCGTCAGCAACGCGCTCGGACTCCTGAGTGGCTTGCTGCTGGTGTTCATCTTCACCGAGCTCATCAGCACGATCCGTGTCGTCATCGCCCGGCGCAGGGTGGAGGTGGAGTCTTTCCTGATCGTCGGGATCGTTGCGGTGGTCCGGCGCCTGATCGTGATCAGCGCCGAGGCCGAGAACCTGCTGGGGACTGGTCGGTTCCGGGACGTGATGCTCGAGATCGGCGTACTGGCCGCGACGATTCTTCTGCTCGGAGCGACCGTGCTCGCGCTTCGCATCACGCGCAGGGGAGACGAGCCGACCGCTGGCCAGGCGGAGTGACCGCGGCCCCGTGGCGCAGCCGTCGTGCTCGTGTCATGTGATCAGGCTGCGGGCTCGGTGATCACCTCCTCGGTCCAGCGGAGCAGCGCGGCCGGCGGGACCGCTCCGACCTGCCTGGCGACCTCCCGGCCGTCGCGCAGCAGCAGCAGGGTGGGGATCCCCTGCACGCCGAAGCGCTCGGCGACGCGAGGTGCCTGGTCGACGTTGACCTTGACCGCCTTGAGGCGCCCGGCCAGCGTCCTGGCCGCCTGCTCGACGCCGGGTGCGACGACCCGGCAGGGCCCGGCGCTCAGGCCGCGTCCCCGGGCTCCGGCGGGTTCTCCGGGGGATTCTCATAGGCCACGACCAGCTCGCCGCCGTGGGCATCCACCCGCACGATCGCGCCGTCGTGGACGTCGCCGCCGAGCAGAGCTCGGCCGATGCGGGTCTCCACCTCGCGGGCGATGAACCGGCGCAGCGGCCGCGCGCCGTAGACCGGGTCAAACCCCTGCGCCGCGATGAGCCGGCGGCCCTCGTCGGTGAGCTCCAGGGTCAGGCGTCGCTGGGCCAGCCGCCCGCGCAGCTCCGCGAACTGCAGCTCGACGATCCGCTCGATCTGCGCCAGCGTCAGGGGCTTGAACACCACGGCGTCGTCGATGCGGTTGAGGAACTCAGGACGGAAGTGGCGGCGCAGCTCGGCCATGACCCGCTCGCTGGCCTCGGGCTTGATGTCCCCGTCGGGGGTGACCCCTTCGAGCAGGTGCTCCGAGCCGATGTTGGAGGTCATGATCAGCACCGTGTTGCGGAAGTCGACGGTGCGGCCCTGGGCGTCGGTGATGCGCCCGTCGTCCAGCACCTGCAGCAGGGTGTTGAACACGTCGGCATGCGCTTTCTCGATCTCGTCGAACAGCACCACCGAGTAGGGCTTGCGCCGCACCGCCTCGGTCAGCTGGCCGCCCTCCTCGTAGCCGACGTAGCCGGGCGGGGCGCCGAGCAGACGGCTGACGGTGTGGCGCTCCTGGTACTCGCTCATGTCCAGGCGGACCATGTTCTCCTCGGTGTCGAACAGGGCCGCGGCCAGCGTCCTGGCCAGCTCGGTCTTGCCGACCCCGGTGGGGCCGAGGAACACGAACGAGCCGATCGGCCGGCGCGGGTCCTTGATCCCCGAGCGCGCCCGGATGATCGCGTCGCTGACCAGCCGGACCGCCTCGTCCTGGCCGACCACCCGCTCGTGGAGGATCTCGTCGAGGCGCAGCAGCTTCTCCCGCTCGCCCTCCCGCAGCCGGCTCACCGGGATGCCGGTCCAGGCCGCCACGATCTCGGCGATCTCCTCCTCGGTGACCACCTCTCGCAGCAGCCGCCGCTCGCCCTGCTTCGCGGTGAGCTGTGCCTCCTCGGCCTGCAGGCGCCGTTCCAGCTCGGCGACCCTGCCGTAGCGCAGCTCGGCCGCCCGGTTGAGGTCGTAGGCGCGCTCGGCCGCCTCGGCTTCGTGGCGGGCCTGCTCGAGCTCCTTGCGGAGCGACTGCACCCGCCGGATCGCCTGGCGCTCAGCTTCCCACTGGGCGCGCTTGGCGTCGGCCTCGGCGCGCAGGTCGGCCAGCTCACGGCGCAGCTCCTCCAGCCGGGCGCGGCTGGCCGGGTCGGTCTCCTTGGCCAGTGCCGCCTCCTCGATCTCCAGGCGCATCACCCGGCGGGTGACCTCATCCAGCTCCGCAGGCATCGAGTCGATCTCGGTGCGCAGCCGCGCGCACGCCTCGTCCACCAGGTCGATCGCCTTGTCGGGCAGGAACCGGTCGGTGATGTAGCGGTGACTGAGCGCCGCCGCGGCGACCAGGGAGCTGTCCTGGATCTTGACGCCGTGGAACACCTCCAGCCGCTCGCGCAGGCCGCGCAGGATCGAGACGGTGTCCTCCACGCTCGGCTCGTCGACCAGCACCGGCTGGAAGCGCCGCTCCAAGGCCGCGTCCTTCTCGATGTGCCTGCGGTACTCGTCGAGGGTGGTGGCGCCGATCATGTGCAGCTCGCCGCGGGCCAGCATCGGCTTGAGCATGTTGCCGGCGTCCATGGCGCCCTCGGCCGCGCCGGCGCCGACCACGTTGTGCAGCTCGTCGACGAACAGCAGGATCCGCCCTTGCCCGGCGCGGACTTCGTTGAGCACCGCCTTGAGCCGCTCCTCGAACTCGCCCCGGTATTTCGCCCCGGCCACCAGCGCGCCCATGTCGAGCGCGAAGATGGTCTTGTCACGCAGCCCCTCCGGCACGTCGCCGCGCACGATCCGCTGCGCCAGGCCCTCGACGATCGCGGTCTTGCCGACGCCGGGGTCGCCGATCAGCACCGGGTTGTTCTTGGACTTGCGCGACAGGATCTGCACCACCCTGCGGATCTCGGCGTCACGGCCGATCACCGGGTCGAGCTTGCCGGCGCTGGCGTCCGCCACCAGGTCACGGCCGTATTTCTCGAGGGCCTCGTAGGCGACCTCTGGCATCGCGGAGGTGACCCGCTGGTTGCCGCGCACCTGGGTGAGCGCGGCCAGGAAGGTGTCCCGAGTGATGCCGTGGCGCTTCAGCACGCGCGCGGCCGCGGTCTCCGAGCCCTCGTCGACGAGCGCGAGCACCAGGTGCTCGACCGAGACGTACTCGTCCTTGAGCCGGCCGGCCTCCCGTTCGGCGGCGTCCAGCAGCCGGGCCAGCCGTTGGGTGACGAACACCTGGCCCGGAGCGGCTCCGGGGCCGGTCACCTTGGGACGGCGGCCGAGCTCCGCCTCCAGCCCGGTGCGCAGCGCGTCCGGATCGGCGCCGGCCGCCTGGAGCAGCCGGGGCGCCAGCCCCTCCGGCTGGTCGAGCAGCGCAAGCAGCAGGTGCTCGCCGTCGACCTCGGTATGGCCGAACCGCAGCGCCTTGGTCTGCGCGTCGTGCAGGGCCTCCTGCGACTTCTGGGTCAGACGGTTCAGATCCACGGACGATCACCATTCCTTTGCGACTTCCCGAGGCTGGGCGCGCGCGGCACGCTCGAGGGCGTCGATACGGGCAAGAAGATCGAGCACCACCCCGACGGCGGCGTAGTTGAGGCCCAGACCGGCGCGCAGCCGCTGGATCCGGGCAACGGTGACGCGCTCGGCTTGGACAAACCACAGCTGGCCGGCGCCGTCGCGGGCGGCGCGCACGAGGCCGAGCGCCACCAGACGGCGCACGAGATCGGGATGCAGGCCCGCGCTGCGGGCAAAGCCGTCGAGGTCAAGGTGCGCCGGTCGGGCCAGGGGGTAGCGCGCCGCGCGCCGGTCGGTGGCCGTGGCGCGGGAGGGTCGTGGCTGGCTCATCCGCGGCTCCTGGGATCGAAGGTCGACACACGGGCGAGCTCCTCGAACAGCTCCCGCTCGCGGCGGCGAAGCCGTTTGGGGACCACGATCCGCACCTCGGCGTACAGGTCGCCGGCCCGGCCTCTGGGATTCGGCATGCCCTGGCCGGCCAGGCGCACCCGCCGCCCGCTCGAAGAGCCGGGTGGGATCCGGACCTTCAGCTCCCCGCCCGGCGTGTCGACGGGCACCGTCGCCCCGAGCGCCGCCTCCCAGGGGCTCACCGGCACCTTCACGTGGAGATCGCGCCCTTCCAGGCGGTAGCGGGAACTGGGTGCGATGCGTGCCACCAGGTAGAGATCGCCGGCCGGGCCGCCGCCGACGCCCTGGCCACCCTGGCCGGCCAGGCGGATCCGCTGCCCGTCGGTGACCCCGGGCGGGATGTTGACCTCGTAGCTGCGCTGCCCGTCGGGCCCCGCGAGCCTGATCCACCGGCGCCCGCCTCGGTAGGCCTCCTCGACGGTCAGCTCCAGCTCCACCTCCTGGTCAGCCCCGGCGACCGGCCGGCGTCCCCCGCGAGCGCCGAACAGGTCGGCGAGCAGGTCCTCCAGATCCACGCCCAGGTCGCCGAAGCCGCGGCCAGTGAAGCCAGCGCCGCGCGGACCCGCGCCGCCCGCTGTGGCCGCTTCCTCCGCCCCCTCGGGGATCCGGCGGAAGTCCGGCCCGAAGCGGTCGTAGCGCGCCCGGGTCCCGGGGTCGGACAGGACCCGGTAGGCCTCGTTGATCTCCTTGAACCGCTCCTCGGCTTCCGGGTCCTTGTTCACGTCCGGATGGTAGGTACGGGCCAGCCGCCGGTAGGCCTCCTGCAGCTGTTCAGCGTCGGCGGTGCGCGGAACCCCCAGGACCTCGTAGTAGTCGCGGGCCACGGCGCTCACCCCTGCCCGGGCGCCGTGGTGGCGACCGCGACCGCGGCTGGCCGCAGCCAGCGCTCGCCCTGCCCGTAGCCGGGGCGCAGGACCTGCACGACCGTGCCCGATGCCGCCTCGGCATCCTCGACGATCTTCACCGCCTCGTGCCGTGCAGGGTCGAAGGGCACCCCGACCTCCTCGTGGCGGGGGTAGCCGAGCCGTGCCAGCGCGGCCAGTGCCTGCTCGCGCGCCACGCGTATCCCCTCGACGATGGCGGACGGGTCCGTGGCCGCGTGCCCCAGAGCCCGGTCAAGGCTGTCCACCACGGGCAGCCACTCCGCGGCCACCCGGGCTCGTTCCGCGGCCCGCTCCCGCTCCAGCTCCCGTGCGTAGCGCTTGCGGAGATTGTCGAGGTCAGCGAGCGCCCGCCGCCAGCGGTCCTCCATGTCGGCCAGGGCCGCCGCGGCCTCAGCCGCATCGGCGCGGCTGGCCGCCTCGCCGCTGGCGTCGGGCCCGGATCGTTGCTGCGCAGCCATCGCGAGCCCGCTAGCCGGTGGTGAAGTCCGCGTCGATCACGTCCTCGTCGTCGGGTGGTCGCTCCGGCTGGTCGCCGGGCGTCCCCTGGGCGCCGCCCGCGTGCGCGAGCAGGCCCTGAAGCACCTGCTGCAGCTCGCCGGTGAGCGTCCGCAGGCGCTCCGCCGGCGCCTCCTCCTTGATGGCCTGACGGGCGTCGTTGACCAGCATCTCGGCCCGCGCCTTCTCGTGGGTCGGGGCCGTCTCACCGAGCTCGTCGAGGCGCCGCTCCACCTGGTAGGCGACCGTGTCCAGGTCATTGCGGGCGTCCACCCGCTGGCGGATCCGCTGGTCCTCGGTGCGGTTGCGCTCGGCCTCCGCCACCATCCGCTCGACCTCGGCCCGATCGAGGTTGGTGCTCTCGGTGATGGTGATCGCCTGCTCGGCGCCGGTGTCCTTGTCGCGGGCGGAGACGTTGACGATGCCGTTGGCGTCGATGTCGAACGTGACCTCGATCTGCGGCACCCCCCGAGGGGCGGGACGGATGTTCTCCAGCCGGAAGCGCCCGAGCACCCGGTTGTCAGCGGCCCGCTCGCGCTCGCCCTGCAGCACAACGACGTCGACAGCGGGCTGATTGTCCTCGGCGGTGGTGAACACCTCGGTGCGCCGGACCGGGATGGTGGTGTTGCGCTCGACCACCTTGGTCATGACCCCGCCGAGCGTTTCCAGCCCCAGCGACAGCGGCGTCACGTCCAGCAGGACCACGTCCTTGACCTCGCCCTTGAGGACACCGGCCTGGATCGCGGCCCCCACGGCGACGACCTCGTCGGGGTTGACCGTCATGTTGGGGTCCTTGCCGCCGGTCAGGCGCCGCACCCGCGCCTGTACGGCGGGCATGCGGGTGGCGCCGCCGACCAGGATGACCTCGTCGATGTCGGCGGCGGTCACCTTGGCGTCGGCCATGGCCTGCTGCACCGGCCCGAGGCAGCGCTCGACCAGATCGGCGGTGATCTGCTCGAGCTTGGACCGCATCAGCGAGGCCGTCAGGTGCTTGGGCCCTGACGCGTCGGCGGTGATGAACGGCAGGTTGATCTGCGTCTGGGTCACCGAGCTCAGCTCGACCTTGGCCTTCTCGGCCGCCTCGAACAGGCGCTGCAGCGCCTGCGGGTCGCGGCGCACGTCGATGCCCTGTTCGCGCTGGAACTCGTCGGCGAGGTAGTCGACCAGCCGGCGGTCGAAATCGTCGCCGCCCAGATGCGTGTCGCCCGCGGTCGCCCGGACCTCGACGACCCCGTCTCCCACGTCCAGGATGCTCACGTCGAAGGTCCCGCCACCCAGGTCGAACACCAGCACCGTCTCGTGCTCGCGCTTGTCGAGCCCGTAGGCGAGCGCGGCCGCGGTCGGCTCGTTGATGATGCGCAGGACCTCGAGCCCGGCGATCTTCCCCGCGTCCTTGGTCGCCTGTCGCTGGGCATCGTTGAAGTAGGCCGGGACGGTGATCACCGCCTGAGTGACCCGCTCGCCGAGGAACTTGGAGGCATCCTCGGCCAGCTTGCGCAGCACCAGCGCGCTGATCTCCTCTGGCGCGTACTGCCGACCGCGCACGTTGAAGCGGACCACCCCTCCCGGGCCCTCCACGACGTCGAACGACACCGCCTTGGCCTCGCTGGAGATCTCGTCGTAGCGACGGCCGATGAACCGCTTGGCCGACGTGTGATCGTCCCCTTGGGGTTGAGGATCGCCTGTCGCCGGGCCAGCTGCCCGACCAGCCGCTCGCCCTGCTCGGTGAACGCCACCACCGACGGGGTCGTGCGCGACCCCTCCGCATTGGGAATGACCGTCGGCTCGCCGCTTTCCAGCACGGCAATCACCGAGTTGGTCGTGCCCAGGTCGATGCCCACCGCCTTGGCCATACCGTCCCTCCACTCGGTCGTCTTGCTTGCGCTCTTCTCGCGATTCGACGGGTACCGGGTACCACCCTGGAGGCGCTCGAGCCCTCTCACCTGAGATTCCTCGCTGAGCAGGTCGCGGACGCGACGAGCGATGCTTTGAAAAGCGTTGCTGCGCGCCGAGTCCTACAATCCAATCCAGCAATACGAAATAGGCGGCCGCCGTGCGCGAAGACTGATCCTCCTTGCGTACCGAACGGGATCTCTCATGTTGTATGGACGACGAGAGGAACGCGCGCAGATCGACCGCCTTCTCGCCGGTGCGCGTGAGGGCCGCGCCGGCGTGCTGGTGGTACGCGGCGAGGCCGGTATCGGCAAGCACGCGCTGCTGCAGTACGCGGCCGAGCGGGCCGTCGACTTCCAGGTGCTCCGCGCCGCTGGGGCCGAGCCCGAGATGGAGCTTGCCTTCGCCGGCCTCCACCAGATGCTGCGCCCGTTCCTGGAGCGGCTGAACGTGCTGCCCACGCCCCAGGCCAGGGGACTACGAGGCGCGTTCGGGCTGATTGACGCGCAGGCCAACCCCTTCCTGATCGAGCTTGGCGTGCTGAGCCTGCTTACCGTGCTGGCCGCCGAGCAGCCGCTGCTGTGCATCGTCTCCCACGCGCGGTGGCTGGACAGCGCGTCCGCGGATGCGCTGGTGTTCGTCGGGCGGCGGTTGGAGGCCGAACGGATCGTGCTGCTGTTCGCCGCCCGTGACGACGACCTGCGCCGGTTCGACGCGCCCGGTCTGCCGGAGCTGCGTCTGGCCGGACTGGATCCCGCGTCGGCTGGGGAGTTGCTGCAGGCGCACGCCGACAAGCTCGCCCCGCGGATGCGCGACCGGCTCATCGCCGAAACCGAGGGGAATCCCTTGGCGCTGCTGGAACTGCCGAAGGCGCTGACCGGCAGGCAGCTCAGCGGCCATGAGTGGCTGCCCAAGCTGCTGCCGCTGAACGGCAGGCTGCAGGAGATGTTTCTGGAGCGGGCGCGGCGCCTGCCACAGGCCACCCAGACGCTGCTGCTGATCGCCGCTGCTGAGGACACCGGCGAATTGGCGATCGTGCTGGCCGCCGGCCAGGCCCTCGGTTGCGCGCCGGAGACGCTGGAGCCGGCCGAGCGCGCGGGCCTGGTGGAGGTCATCGGCCATGAGCTGACGTTTCGTCATTCGCTGGTGCGCTCGGCGGTCTACCAGGCCGCGACGCTGGCGGCCAGGCAGGCGGCGCATCAGGCGCTGATCGGGGTGCTCCAAGGTGAGGGCCAGGCCGACCGCCGCGCCTGGCATCTGGCCGCCGCCAGCTTCGAGCCGGACGAGCAGGTCGCCGCGGCGCTGGAGAACTCTGCCGACCGGGCGCGGCGGCGCGGCGGCCCGGCGGCCGCGGCCGCGGCGCTGGAGCGCGCCGCCAGGTTGAGCCAGCAGCCTGTGGCGCGGGCTCAACGGCTGGTCGCCGCGGCGGATTGCCTCTGGGAGGCCGGCCACGGCGAGCGCGCTCAGACGCTACTGAACCACGCCGAGGCGCTGCCAACGGGTGTGGCCGTGCAGGCCTACATGGCGCAGGTCCGGGGCGCGATCGAGCTTGCCGCCGGGACGCCGGCGACCGCCTGCACCCTGCTGCTCAGGGGCGCCAGGCCGATCCTGAGGTCCGACCCGGTCCGGGCGGCCGAAATGCTGGTGCTGGCCGCCAGGGCAGCATTGTCAGCGGGCGAGACGGACCGCATCGTCGAGCAGATCCACCCACTGCTCTCCCGGCTGCCAAGAGGTGACATCAGGGTCGAGCGGGTCGCCCAAAGTCTGATCGCGGCCGGGCTCGAACGCCTCCCGCCGGGTGCCGCCACCCTGGAGATGCCAACCACACTGGCGACCGGCTGGCCGCATCCGGCGTTCACCTGGATGTGGCCGATGCTGATCGCCGCACCGGACGGCGACGACGTCACCGCCGACCAGCGCTACACCAGGGCGGTCGCGGCGCGCCGCGCCGCCGGGACGGTCTCCGGCCTGACCGTGGCCCTGGCCAACCTCGCCCTGGCCGAAGCCGCGCTGGGCCGCTGGCCCACGGCGATCGACAGCGCCACCGAAGGGCTGCGGCTCGCGACCGAGACCGGCCAGCACGCCACCGCCGCCCACGCTCTGGTCATCCTCGCCGCACTCGCCGCGGGGCAAGGACGCGCCGACGACTGCCGCCAGCTCGCCCGACAGGCCCTCGCCGAGGCGACCCGGTTGCGGCTGGCCGCGGTATCGGCGTTCGCGTCCTGGACGCTGGCGTCCCTCGACCTTGCCGAAGGACACCCGGAAGCCGCGCTGGAGCGGCTGCATGGCCTTGCCACCCTCGGGCATCCGACCGCACACCCCCCCATCGCGCAGCTGGCCACCGGCACCCTGGTGGAGGCGGCCGCCCGCATGGACGCGGTCGCGGGCTTGGAGCCCGTGGTGGCCAGGTTCGAACGTTGGGCCCAGTGGGACAGGCGCACCTGGACCGTGGCGGTCGCCCACCGTTGCCGCGCGCTGATCAGCGGCGACGGGATAGCCGAGCGGCACTACCAGGCCGCCCTGGCCACCGACGGGATCGGCGAGCTGCCGCTGGAGCTGGCCCGCACCGAGCTGCTGTATGGCGAGTGGCTGCTGCGCTCGCGCCGCCGCGCCGAGGCCCGCTCCCACCTACGCACCGCCCTGGAGACCTTCGAGCGCCTCGAGGCCCGTCCGTGGGCCGAGCGCACCCGGGCCGAACTGCGCGCCAGCGGCGAGAGCGCGCGCAGCCGCGACCCGGCCGCCCTGCGCCAGCTCACCCCGCGAGAGCTGCAGGTCGCCCGCCTTGCCGCACGCGGGCTGACGAACCGGCTGATCGCCGCCCGGCTGTTCCTGAGCGCTCACACCGTCGGCTATCACCTCCACAAGGTCTACGCCAAGCTCGGCATCACCTCCCGCGCCACTCTGAGCCAGTTCGACCTGGACGACCCTGCTCGGTGACCGCCGACTCCGCCGGCCAGCAGGCCAGGCTCGGCGCCATCCCCGCCAACGTCGAGGTCACCTCCCGTGGGGATCTCGGGGCGTGTGGTGGTCAGCAGCGACTCCACTGCTCATGCATCCGGGTCAAGGCGCGACGCAGCAGGCGCGAGACGTGAATCTGCGAGTAGCCAAGCACCGCGCCGATGTCATCCTGCTTCAGGTCCCGGAAAAACCGCAGCACCACCGCCCGGCGCTCCATTTCAGGCAGGCTCTCGAGCAGCTCAGGCAGCGCCAGCACATCGTCGACCTCGATCTCGCCGCTCGGAGCGGGAAGCAGCTCGCCGATGCTGACGCTGCCGTCCCCGTTGGCCGGCTCGTCCAGCGAAAGCTCAAGCCGTGTTTGGTTGGCCTCAAAGGCCTCCAGCACTCGCTCGCAGCTGATGCTCAGATGGTCGGCGATCTCCGCCACGGTCGGCGAGCGCTCCAGGGTCATGGTCAGCGCTTCACGTGCCCGGACGACCTGGAGCACTTGCTCTTTGAGCGTCCGCGCCACGTGGACGGTCCAGCAGTTGTCGCGCAGGTGTCGTCTGAGCTCGCCAACGATGCAGACAATGGCATAGACGATGAACGAATTGGTCCGGCCGGGGTCGTAGCGATTGACTGCCGTGACCAGACCGACTCGCGCCACCTGGACGAGATCTTCATAGGAGGTGCCGCGACTCCTGCGAAAGCGCGCGGCGAGCCGGTCGGCAAGCCCCAAGTGGGCGAGGATGATCCTTTCGCGGATGGCGGGGTCCCGCGTGGCGTGGTAGGCGTGGAACCACTCCTCCACCTGCTTGACGGCGTCCTGGTCGCCTGGACGGACATCCATCGTCCCGGCAGGTGCGGCTGTCATCCGCGTCCTCCACGGCCGCTTCGGTTGCGCGGCGCACCCGGCCGGGAGGTGGGATGGGGTTGGCCCAAGGTGCGCCCCAGCAATGGGCTGCCGTTTCTCCTTTCGGACCGCATGAAGCGGCGAGGGATGAGGTCTCCCCTCCTCCAAGGTGGGTAGCGTGACAGCCGGATGCGACCGCTCGAATCCCCGAAACGAGTAGTCTTGGGCCGCAACCTCACGGTTCGGCAAGCGGGCACCCTCGAGCGGCCGCCGCACCACCCGTTCTCGATCTGAGTCGCGGCCTCGTCCAGTTGGGGTTGCACGCTGGGGCACGTTCAACCATCCATGGCGTGGCTGGTGGACTGCGGACGGTCGTGCAGAGGTACCCAAGGGCCGATGGATGCAATCACCGGTACTGGGGGTATCCAGGGTGCTCACCACGGTGGGCGTGGCGCTGGCTGTCCTGCTCGTCCACGTCGTGGTATGGCGGCTGGCGCTGCGGTTCATGAAGGACCGCAGGCTCGCCGAGGATCTGCGGACACACTGCCGCTGGCCCGCCCGTCTGGTGGTCACGCTCGCCGCCCTGGTGCTGGCGCTTCCTGTTGCACGGCTGAGGCCCAGCATCCACGGAGCAGTCTTCCACCTGCTGATGCTCGGGCTCGTCGCGGCCGCTGCCTGGCTGGCGATTCGCCTGGTGCGCGTGACTGAGGACGCCTTCATGCGGCGCTACGACGTGGAGGTCTCCGACAACCTGCGAGCCCGCCGGGGTCGTCGCCGGCGTGGCGGCCCGCTCCACGGTCGGCAACCTCATCGCGGGTTTGCAGATCGCGTTCGCCGGGCCGATCCGCCTCGACGACGCTGTGGTCGTCGAGGGCGAGTGGGGCAACATCGAGGAGATCACGCTCACCTATGTGGTCGTGCGGATCTGGGACCGTCGCCGGTTGGTGCTGCCCTGCTCCTATTTCGTGGAGCGACCGATCCAGAACTGGACGCGCTATTCCGCTGACATCGTCGGGACGGTCTTTCTGTACGTGGACTACGTGACCCCGGTCGAGGACGTTCGCGCCGAGTTCCGGCGGATCCTTGCGGATTCGAGGCTGTGGAATGGGCAGACCGCCGTGCTGCAGGTCGTCGACACGACCGAGCACACCATGCAGTTGCGCGCCCTGGTGAGTGCGAACAGCGCGCCGAACGTTTGGGACCTGCGCTGTGAGGTCCGCGAGCGGCTGCTCACGTGGTTGCGGCGCCAGCACCCGGAGGCGCTGCCGCGGCTGCGTACCGAGGTGCGGGCAGCCACGCCCGACGACGCGCTCGTCCCTGCGGCGACTTCCCATATCCCAAAAGCTCGTGATCCGGGGCGTGGCAATTCTGAAACATCTGGCCAATCTCCCCCGGATCCCGCGAATGAGTAGCCTGGCGGGCAGCGGCCACCCACCGGGTCCTCAGACTGGTTCGCCCTGGCTGCCGCCTGGCACATCGTCGTCCGGGTCGAGCTCATGCAGGTCGACGCGGGAGACGATGCCCAGCTTGGAGAAGACCTTGCGCAGGTGGTAGCTGACGGTGTGCCGGCTCAGGAACAGCCGCGCCGCGATCTGCTGGTTGGTCAGTCCCTGCCCGGCGAGGTGGGCGACCTGGCGCTCTTGGGGAGTGAGCCGCACGCGCGTGCTGGAGTCACGCTTGCGCGCGGTCTGACCGATGGCGCGCAGCTCGACACGAACTTGCTCGACCCAGGGAGTGGCGCCCAACTGCTCGAACAGGTCCAGCGCGATGCGCAGGTGCGTGCGGGCGTCAGCCCGGCGTCGCGCCCGTCGCAGCCACTCGCCGTACAACAGCTCGGTGCGGGCCAGCTCGTAGGGCAGCTCGCCGATACCGTGTACGGTCAGGGCGGCCTGGAAGTGCCGCTCGGCCTGGTCGTCCTGGCAGATCAGCGCGCGGCAGCGGTGGGCGACAAGCAGGACGAACGTCCCCTGATCTCGCTGGGCCCACCGCTCCAACCTGACCACATAGGGTTCCATCCCCTCCAGGGCGTTCGCGCGGGCCGCCGCCTCGACCAGTTCGGGCGTCGCCAGCAGCGCGATGGGGGCGTGCACGGTCGGATACTGGGGGGCGGCAACCGCCAGCAGCCGCTCCAGCCGCTCCAGCGCAGCCGTCGGCCGCCCCTCGGCCAGCTCCAGCCGCGCCAGGTTCCACGAAGCAGCGGCCGCGACCACCGCCACCCGGCGCGGGACGGCGGCGGCAAGCGCCTGGTCGACCAGCCGCTGGGAGTCGTCGGTCCGTCCCTGCCGCAGCGCGATCGTTGCCAGCAGGACCAGGAAGTACCCGGCCATGCTCTCCTGGCCGGTGTCTTTGGCCAGTCGCAGCCCCTCGGTGGCGTTGCCGATGGCGTCGGGCCAGCGGCCCAGGGCGAAATCGGAGATCGCGAGGTTCGCCAGCGCCGGGATCAAGGGGCTGACCGTCCCGTCGGCACGACCGGCCGCGACCAGCCTCGCATACCGCTGATTGGCGGCCACGGCATCGGCGGCGGGCTGGGCGACGACCAGCATCGGCCACTCCCAGGTGGCCCATGGCGGGGGCCAGCCGGCCGCCGCCATGGGCGGCACCGCTCCGGCGGGGGCCGGCGGAGCGCGTCCGAGCCCGACCGCGATCAGGCTTTCCGCGACCCGCCCGACTCGGACATCTGGCGGCCCCGGCACACGGGAACCGGCCAGGCTGATCTCGCCGACGATGCGGTCCAGCTGGTTGGCGGCCAGCGCCGCCCAGGTGGCCAGCACCAGCATCTCGTTGGCCCGCCGCGGTTCAGACTTCAGGATCAGCTTCGCGCCCTCGACCAGCAGCGTGCAGGCCGTAGCCGGGATGCCGGCAGCGAGCTCGATCTCGGCCCGGACGCGGGCGATGCCGGCGAGCAGGGCCGGGTCGGCCACAGGCGGCTCGACCTGGTCCAGCAGCGCCCGTGCCCGCTCACCGTGCCCGCTCTCCCAGAGGTGCTCGGCGGCGGCGACCAGCCGCCGGGCACGCGACGCCGGCTCCGGGGTCAGCGCGGCGGCACGCTCGAGGGCGGCGGCTGCCGCCGCCGGGCCGCCGCGGCGCCGGGCCCGGCCGGCGGAACCCTCCAATGCCTCAGCGACGTCCTCGTCAGGCCCCAGCGTGGCAGCGGCCAGGTGCCAGGCACGCCGGTCGATCTGCTGCTCGCCCTCCAGCACCTCGGTGAGCGCCTGGTGGGCCGCTCGTTGCGCCATGAACGTGGCGCCCTGATAGATCGCCGAGCGGACCAGCGAATGGCGAAACTCCAACTGCGACCCGCTGACGCGCACCAGCCCTGCCTGCTCGGCCGGCTCCAGTGCCTCCAGCCCGCAGCCGAGCAACCGGCCGGCGGCCACGATCGTGGCCAGCTCGCCGGCGTCTTCCGCGGCGGCCACCAGCAGCAGCGTCTGGGTCACCGCTGGCAGCCGCCGCACCCGCTGCAAGAACACCTGCTGCAGCCTGGCGGTCAAGGGAAGCCGCTGTGGCAGCGGCTCTCGACCGGCCAGCTGCTCGCCGGTCAGCGTCTGGGGCAGCTCCAGCAAGGCCAGCGGGTTCCCACCGGTCTCCTCGATCAGCCGGTCACGGACCTGCACGGCGAGCCGGCCGGCGTGCGCCTGCAGCAGCTGCCCGGCCGCCTGCCGAGCCAACCCAGCCAGACGGAGCTCTGGCAGACCGGGCGCGAGAAACTCGCGCACGTCGTCGTCGCGGGCGGCCAGCAGCAGCACGATCCGCTCGGTCCGCAGGCGCCGCGCGACAAACAGCAGCGCATCCCGGGACGCCCGGTCAAGCCACCGCGCCTTGGAGATCAGGCACAAGACCGGCTGCTCGGCGGCCACCGCGCCCAGCAGGCTCAGGACGCCAAGCTGGATCAAGAACTGGTTGGCCTGCGCGTCGACCAGGCCGAATGCACCCCGTAGCGCGGCGGCCCGGGGAGCGGGCAGCCGCCCCAGCCGGACGAGGACCGGTCGCAGGAGCTGATGCACGGCGGCGAACGGCAGCTCGACCTCGGACTCCACCCCCGCCCCGCGCAGCACGCAGAAGTCGCCGGATCGCTCGGCGGTGTCTTCCAGCAGGGCGTGCTTGCCGATGCCGGCCTCGCCACGAACCACCAGCACGCCGCTGTGCCCCTCGCGCGCCTTTGCGAGCAACTTGGCAATCAGCGCACGCTCCCTGGATCGTCCATAAAGCATAGATGAGCCCCGATCGGGGAGAGCCTGGCGACTGCATCGGAAATCCAGCTTCCTGCCTGTTCATTTCACCACAGCACGTCAATGGGCGATGATGGCTCATGAACGGCGGATATTGCGTATTCCATATTGTCGTGCGCGTGCAACGGTCAAGCGGGACCGCAGCCTCTCGGCAAGGCTCCGGCACCGCCCCGCTCTGCCGCAGCCGGACCGGGGCGACCACCGGGCGACGGCCCTCCGGTCACCGCGTGCAGGCTCGCCGGCAGTGGCAGCGGAGGTTCCTGACCTCGTAGCAGGAGATCTGGATGTCGGCGAAGCCGGTGGCCGTGAGCAGCTCAGCCAGCCAGTCGGCGTCGAACAGAGTGTGGTGGGCGTTCCAGATCCAGCGGGGGACGCCCCGCTCGTCGTTGCCGCGGTGGGCGGCGCGTTCGGTGTGGCCGCCGAGGAGCCAGTGGTTGGCCTCCAAGGTCCCGTAGGCCCCCTTCAGCCACTGCGCGGCGATGTAGCGGGCGTCGGGCACGCCGATGTCGACCGTCGCGCCGGGCCGCAGCACCCGTGCCCACTCGCGCAACGTCGGCTCGACCCGCTGCCAGCTCTGGTGCTCCAGCACGTGGTTGGCGCGCAGCGCGCTGATGGTGGCGTCCGCGAACGGGAGCCGGTCCAGCCGGCAGACCAACTGGATACCTGGGAGCGGGAGGACGTCGGTGTGGACCTTGTAGTCGGGATCCGGGCGCTCGCCGGCGCCGATCTCCAGCCTCACGCGCCCGCTTCCCCATGCTCAATCCTCCGGACCAGGGTCGCCGGGCGGCCGGCAACCACGGTGTAGGGAGCGACGTCGTGGGTGACCAGCGACCCGGCGGCCACGACCGCGTGCTCGCCGATGCGGCACGGTCCCAGCACGAGCACGTGGCTGGCCAGCCACGCCCCGTCGCCCACCACCACGTCGCGCCCGCTCCGCTGGATCGCGGTCTGCCGCTCGCGCCCGAACTTGTCGATGTCGTGGTTGCCGGTGAGTACTGACACGTTGTGGCCGAAGAAGGCGTATGGCCCGACCGTGATCTCACCCGCGGAGACGTTGAACAGGGCGTTGTTGACCACGGCGGTCGGGTCGACGTGGAGCCGGTCCGGGTCGCCGTGGACCCGGTACCGGTACAGCTCGTCGTCGAGCGCCTGGCGGACCAGGTCCCCGACCGGACGGGCGAGCAACCGCCGCAGCAGCCGATCCAGCACCGACATCCCACCCTCCTCTTCTGGTGACGCCGCGGCGTCCTGGGCGCTCGCTGCCCTGCGGCCAAGGCGGCGCACCTACCTGGCGAACCGGAGCGGGGTCATGCGCCGAGCGCAGCATCGACGCCTGACTGGGGCGCCGTCCGGCGCCATGCATGATCCATCACCGGTGATGCGGCGGCCAAGTTTGCGCCCGATTGCGGAGTCATGAGCGGGGCGCTCCAGGCGGCTCGCGTCCGGCGAGCAGCCAGCCGCCGATGGTGGCGGCCAGCGGCAGGCCGACGACGACGACGATGAGGTCATCGACCGGTACGTGGCTGATCGTGGTTCCGAGGCTGCTGCGGTACCAGGCGATGGCGGCGAGGTAGGCGACGGCGGTGCCGAGCAGGGCTCCGAGCAGGCCGAGGGTGCCGGCGGTGGCGCCGGTGAGGGTGCGACGGGTCCTGCCGCTGGCCCCCGTCGCGGTGAGCGTGCGCAGGTCGCCGGCGGTCTCGCTGCGGATCAGGCCGACGGTCATCGCGAGCACGCCGAGCGCGAGGAGGATGCCGGCCGCGGTGGCCCAGCTGCGAAGCTCCGCGAGCGACGGGCTTTGGGACCTGGTCTCGATGGTCGCGCCGGCGGCGACTGCGATCTGGCGGGCGGCGTTGATCTGCACGGAGGTGAGGGGTCGGGCTGTCTGGATGAGCCAGGCGGACGGGACCGCCCGCAGCCCGAGCTTCCCGAGTTTGCGCATCCCGTAGCTCGTGATGAGCAGGTTGGGACCGGAGGTTTCGGTGGGGAGTCGGTTGAGGGTCTGGATCGTTGGATTCGCGACGCAGCTGCCGGGAACGCAGCCGGAGCTACCGGGGCCCGACCCGCTCGGCCCCATCACCGCCACCAGCGCGCCGGCATCCACCGACAGGTCGACGTCGCGCAGCGCCTGCACCTCGGTCGGTCCCTCGCCGTAGACCTTCGACACGCGCCGCAGCTCGAGCACGCTCATCGACGCACCCCGGACTCTCCGCCGCAGCCTCGGCGACAAGGTTCTGGCAAGCCAAATTCCCGCAGCGTCGACGATGCGAACCCCTCATGTCCAGGCCGCGACCGTGGCGGTCGACCCGGCCGAGTCTCGGGCGAGCCTGGGCGCGCGAGTTCGGCGCGACCGCGGTCGCCGCGCCCGCCGAGGCCCGCGGTGTGGTGGCGGGGCTGGGGACGCCACGGTCACACCGCGGGTCAGGCTTTCGGCGCGGGTCAGGCTTTCGGCACGAACAACGCCTCCAACGGCGGATCACCCACGGCAAACGTGATGTGCCCTCTTCCCGTCGTGTCGGTCACCAACACCAGGTCACCGGGTTCGAAGCGCCGCCGCGTGCCATCGCTGACCTCGACCTCGATCGCGCCACGCAACATCACGACCCACTGCTCCCTTGGCGCAGGATGCGGGTCACTGTCGAACTCAGCGCTGCGAAGGAACACCACACCAGCGGAGGACGACAGACCGCCGACGAACATGGGCGGCACGCCGTCGGCGACCTGCTGCTCGGTGAGATGGATCTCGGCGTCTTCGAACTTGGATCCGCCATCGCCGGTGCCCACGATCCTCGTGTAACGCTTCACATCGCTCATCGGCGGTCAACCCTCGACGAACTGGTAGTCGATCGTGATGCGGCCCTGGTCGTCCAGCACGAGCACCTCCAGCCCCACGCCCGCCACCTCGCCCGTGGCAGTCGAGACCATTTCCCAGTTGAACTTCACGATGTTGCGCAGACGGGCCGCGTTGTCGCGCGGCCGGAACACGTACTGGCCCGGCGCGACGAACTCCTCATACGAGCGGGCTGCTCGCGTCTGGATCGCCGCGTAGCCGCGGGTCTCCAGCGTTGGCGCCTCGAACCCCAGCGCGTGGGCCGGCTGCCGAAGCTCCTGGGGCGGATCGAGGATGTGCTCTCCGGTCGGTACCCACAGCTCGCGGATGATCGTGCGGCGAACATCGGGGTCTGGTTGGTTCCAGAGCGCGACGTACCGCTCGGCGAGGCGCTTGGGATCGACCACTGCCACAGCATCGTCAGGGGTGTCGGACACGTCGGTGAAGCCGTTGTCGGCATCGCTGTTGTCTCGCATGCCGGCCACGCTAGGGTACGGCCACCATGGGAGCAATACCGCGGAGGGAATCGACGAGCACCGGCTCGTTGGATACGACTGGAGCATGATCGCAGTGATGCAGGCCAACCGACTCGCCCACGAGCTACGCCGGTGGCGCACCGCGCGGCGTTGGAGCCAGCTGGAGCTTGCGCTGCGCGCCGGCACGACCCAGCGTCACCTCAGCTACAACGAACAAGGACGGTCGCGGCCCGGCCGCGGCATCGTCCTGCGCCTGGGGGAGTCACTGGAGCTGTCACTGCGCCAACGGAATGCGCTGCTGCTCGCTGCGGGCTTCGCCCCGATGTTCGCGGAGTCGCGTCTGGACGGCCCGGAGCTGCAACCCGTGCGCGAAGCGCTCGACCGCATCCTCAACGGTCACCTTCCCTACCCGGCGGTCGTCGTTCGGCCCTACGGCGAGCTGGTCGCCGCCAACACCGCCATCGCGGTGCTCACGCAGGACGCCGCCGACCACCTGCTGGCACCGCCCATCAACGTGCTTCGTCTCGCGCTGCACCCCGACGGCCTGGCACGCCGCGTCGAGAACCTGCCAGAGTGGGGCCGGCACATCATCGAGAGCCTCCGCGCGCAAGCCCTGCGAAGCCCCGACGACCGGCTCGGCGCGTTCATCACCGAGTTCGAGCACTATGTCCCCCCGCTGCCGAACGGGCCCGACCACGTCGGCTTCGCGGTGCCGCTGCGCCTGTACTGCGACGAAGGCAAGCTCCAGCTCATCACGACCCTGACGTCGTTCGCGACCGCGGTGGACGTCACCCTCGCGGAGTTGCACCTGGAGGCGTTCCTGCCGGCCGACGAGGCGTCCGCCGAGATCCTCCGACATCGAGCCCAGCGATAGACACGATGCGCACTGGCTGGATCGAGGATGGCCAGCTCCTCACGCGCCCGGGTGGCTGGCCCGCCATGGGCGTCAGGTGGTGAACGCCGCCGTCTGGTCGTCCTTGAGCTCGTCGAGGTCGATGTCCCAGACCGGCAGAGGTGATGACGCCACCCGTTGCCGCGAGGCCGATCAGCGCTCCCCGCCGCGTGCCGTGGCGCCTGCTCTCCTCGTTCACTCTGGTCATCAGGAAGATGTTGTAGTCGACGCCGAGCGCGACCAGGAACACGAACGCGAACAGCGGGATCGCCGGATCGGCCCCGGAGAAGCGGAAGACGTGGTTCCAGACCAGGGCGCTCACGCCGAGCGCCGCCGCAAATGACAGCACCACGGTCCCGACCAGGAGCAGTGGGGCGACCAGCCCAAGCCGCGGCTGGCGGTCAGCCCCCATCAGGTGCCCAACGCGTTCACCGTGGGCCGGACTGACCGCCGCGCCATGATCGTGGTCACCCTGGGGGCTGCGCTGCCGGCTGAGCCCGCGGGAGCTTGAGGCCGTGCTCGCCCATGAGCTGGCACACATCGAGCACCGCGACGTCGCCGTGATAACGATGGCCAGCGCCGCCAGCTCCAGCCCCCGGCCCAGACCGCGGAGCGCCTCGACCACGGGTGCGTAGGGCAGCGACCCGTCGCCGAGCTCGATGCAGCCGCCGAGCAGCACCCGCCCACCGCTCCCGCGGACCTGACCGGCGAACCGGGTGACCAGGCGGGTCTTCCCCACGCCGGCCTCACCGCCCACGCATAGCGTCATCCGCGCGGGCGTCACAACAACCGTGGGACGGGCGGGCATGAGCACGACCACGCCCTCCGGTGGCAGCCAAGGTCATGGCCGCAACCGGCTGGAGATCACCAGCGCCGCGTTTCGGGGGGAGCCTATCAACTCCAGGTGGTGGGCAATCCGGCCAAAGACTAGGCAAGAAGACCCTTCAGGAGTCCTGGTGGTTGCGCTGCGGGTTGCAGGGCAATTCCACGGACGTGCAGCCGGCGCACGACCCAGGGAAGAACCTGGAGGGGCGGGTCGTGCGCCGGTCGTGGGAGCGGCCGGGGGTGGTGGCCGCCCTGGCTAGGGCTGGATCGTACTGGTGGGCAGGCTGCTGGGCGGGCCGCCCTGGCCCTGCCCGGACCCACCGGCCGGGTTGGCGGGCAGGCTGCTGGGCGGGCTGCCCTGCCCGGACCCACCGGCCGGGTTGGCGGGCAGGCTGGTGGGCGGGCTGCCCTGCCCCTGCGCAGAGCCAGCGGCCGTGCTGGCGGGCGCGCTGCCCTGGCCCTGCCCGGACCCAGCAGGTGTGCTGGCGGTGACCTTGGCGCAGTAGGCGGCGACCTGGTCGCTGCCGCCGGCGGCCTTGGCCAGCGCCGCGAACGCGGCCGCGTCCAGCTTCTTGCCGTGCTGGCCGCCTTGGCCGGCCGACCACGCGCGGCACAGGCCCCGCGCCGCCGGGCCTGCCGCATCCGGCCCCACAGCGTGAGCCCGGGTCGTGGCGGTCGCCTCAGCAGGTGCTGGCACGCCGGCGCCACCAAGCAGCGTATGGGCGGCCTGCTGGGCGGGCGCTGGCAGGTTGCCGGTGGCGGCGGCGGCCACGCCGCCGGTCAGCAGCACGCCAAGTACCGCCGCAGCGGCCTTGGCAGTCAACAGTTTGGTGATCACTTGCGACCTCCGGGGGGTGAGCAGTCGCATGTCGACAGGACGTGAGCGCGTCGCTGCTGCGAAGAGCGCCAGGACGGCGGTCTGACCGGCCAGCTCCTCGGCGTCCGGGGGGGCAGACACCGCGGCCAGCACCGCCGCCACCCGACCATAGCCAGGTGGCGCGTCGGCAGGGGCCAGCCGTCCGGTAAGCAGCCGCTCGGCCGTGTCCTCATCCAGGGCCAGCCGGTGGCTATCTCGCAGCAGTCGACGCATCTCGCTAGCAAAGCGACCTGCTCTGTCAATCCGTTACAAACTTTCTCCGGGACTGCCAGTTCCGCGCATCGACGCGCCCTGGCCGACCCGCGATACCACGCGGGTCCAGGACCAACGGACTCCTCGGATGGGGTGGCGGGTCCGACACCAGCCCGCCCGGACGCGGCACGCGTGCCAGCCCTGGCCGACGCGGGCCGGATCCGACCCGAAGGCGCCCGCTCCGGTGCTCGAACGGTTCTTCAGACGATGACTTCGCCTCAGGGACGAGGCAAAGGTTGCCTCGTTGGCGCCTTGCTCCATATGATCAGCCGGCGGTCGCCCGTGACCGTCGGCTCACGCGAAAGCGCGTGACAGGACCGACTGTGACAGCATCGTTCGACGCTTGGCGGGCACCCGACAGTGACGGGGCGACGATGAGCACCTTCCGGACCTGGATCCCGAAGGTTCGGCCTTCCCGACCAGGAGCGCGGGCAGCGGAAGCGGGCCGCGTGCCATGAGCCGTGTCCGGCGTGACCTTGTCGTGCTGGTGGCCAGCCTGGCGGTGTTCGCCGGCTGCGCGGTGGCCGTCGCCGACGGGCGGGTCGGCGCGGCCGAGCGGGCGGTGTTCCATGCCGTCAACGGGTTGCCTGGCTGGTTGTACCGGCCGATGCTGGTCGCGCAGTACTTGGGCGTGCTGGCGATGCCGCTGGTCGTCGCGGCAGGCGCGCTGGCGTGGCGGCGCTGGCGGCTGGCCGCCGCGCTGGTGCTGGTGGTGCCGTTGAAGCTCGCCGCGGAGAAGGTTCCCAAGCTGCTGGTGGAGCGGGAGCGCCCGGGGACCACCGTGCCTGATGCGATCCTGCGTGGGGTGCCGCACGGCGGGCTGAGCTTTGTCTCCGGGCACGCCATCATCACGTTCGCGATCGCCGGGCTGCTGGTGCTGGTGCTGCCACGGGGCTGGGGGGTCGTCGCGTTCGTGCTCGCCACCCTTAACGCCGTCGCCAGGGTGTACCTCGGGGCCCACAATCCACTGGACGTGGTCGGGGGCGCCGCGATCGGCCTGGTGATCGCCGCCGTGCTTGACCTGGTTCTGAACGTCGCCGGCGACCGGGCGGGCAGTCGTCGTGGGCAGATCGCCACAGTCAGGGAGGACCCGGCCACCTGAGGTCAGGCCGTGGTCCGGCCGGCTCCGTCGGGTTGCCGCACGCCCTCCTCACGGGGCGGGCACGAGCACCGACCGCGCCAGTTCATCAAGGGCGCTGCGCACGCCCTAGCAGTACTCCGTTAGGTGGGTGCGGGTGACGGTTGCAGCCATGCTGTCGACCGTGGAAGTCTGCGCAGGCACAGCGGACACGCGCCGGCCCAACCAGCGAGCAGCAACTGCAGCTCACGCACTACCGCAAAGGTGG
>WNGF01003412.1_pt1 | contig 33018 bp, 18 predicted proteins | sample 5400641 | NCBI WGS metagenome assembly WNGF01 (sample SAMN13153371, study PRJNA577476) | soil metagenome | isolation source: 80 cm soil or saprolite under grassland replicate 2 | place: USA:California | collected 2016-06-15 | reverse complement strand
CGTTGCCCTACGAACAATCGCGCCAGAGCATGGCCCTGACCTTCGCTGTGCTGGATTCAATCCAGCACGGAGGCAGTGTGGAGATTTAGCAATTGGGCGAGTGGCCGGTGGAGAATGACCAATGACCAATGACCAATGAATGACCAATGACCAATGACGCAATGACCAATGAACTGCCAGGCTCCGACTACCAAGGATGGAAACATCGCAGTGCGCGATTTCGCGCTTCTGGCGCAGCGCGTGGGAAAAGGAGATCGACTCCGTGAGCGTGATCGACAACATCCAACAGCAGCAAAGAAGGAAAGCCCTGTTCCACCGTGGAAACGGCTCCTCCACCGGGGCTTTGGCCATTGGTCATTTGTCATTGGTCATTCATTGGTCATTGGTCATTGGTCATTGGTCATTCTTCACCGGTCATTGGTCATTGCTGACCGCTCCCCGCCTATGTCAAGACTGAGCTGGTACTGGCACCGCCTGCGCGCGATGAGCCCGCCGGAGATGGCGCGGCACGCCCGGAAAAAATTCCGACAACTCGCGGACGCGCGACGCGCGCGGGAGCGCGATTGGACCGCGATCAACCTCGAGTGCTCGCAGGCCTACCCGAAACTGCCGAAGCCGGAGGAGGCGCCCGAAGTCCTGCGTCACGCGCTCAGACGCGATGTGGAAAATATTCTGGCCGGACACTGGAAGGCCTTTGCGATTCACGACCTCAAGGTGGACGACCCGCCGAATTGGCATTGCGATTACCTGGTCGGGAAAGATTTGGCGACGATGGAAAACGCTTTTCGACTGAACTACCGCGAACTGCCGGGCGGGGCGGATATCAAGCTGATCTGGGAACTCAGCCGCTGGCACTCACTGGTCCGGCTGGCGATGGCGGCCTATGTGCTCGGCGATGAACGGGCCGGGCAAAAGTGCCTCGAGTGGCTGGAGGATTGGGTGCAGCACAACCCGCCTTATCGCGGCTGGAACTGGGCCAGCGCGTTGGAAGTTGGGCTGCGCCTGATCCAGTTCACCTGGATCGATGGGCTGTTGAGCGAGGCGGCGGGCACCGAGATGGGAGGGCCAGGCACGCAGGGAGCGCCAGGATCGCAGGGAGTGCCGGGCCCGCCCTCACCCCGGCCCTCTCCCCCGGGAGAGGGGGAAGTGGGGGAAGTGGCCACGCCGCCGGAGAGCATCGAGGGTAAGTCTGCTTTCCGCGCGGGGAGCGCAGATCTCCCTCTCCCCGGGGGAGAGGGCCGGGGTGAGGGCGATCGTTCCTCTCGGTCTCCTTATGGCAAGGCACTCGACCGATTGCGCCGTGCGCTCCTGCCGCCGCACGCGTGGTATGGGTGGCGGCACCAATCGTTCGGCTCGTCCGCGAACAATCATTTGTTGGGCGAACTGGCGGGTTGCATCCTGGCGACGGTGCGCTGGCCGGGATTGGCGTCATGCGGCGCAGGCCTCGAGGAATTGCAGGCGCGCTGGGAATACGAGGTGTTGACCCAGTTCGCCGAGGACGGCGGCAATCGCGAGCAGGCTTTGAACTATCAACTGTTTTCGTGGGAGCTTTGCTGGCTGGCTCAGACGTCGCTCGAATCGGTCGGCCGGCGGATCTCGCCATTGGCGAGCCAGCGTTTGAATTCCGCCTGGCGATTCTTCTGGGAAGTCCAGGCTCGGCGCGACCAATGGGACTACGGGGATTCCGATAACGCGTTTGTGGTGCCGTTCTGCGGGACCGAGCAGCCGATGGCGCAGGCATGGTATCGCTGGTTTGAGAACCCCGACGCCTGTCCCGAATTGCGCTTTTGGTGCGGCCTGCCTTCAGGGTCATTTCCGCGCCTCAAGCGCGCAAACCCGCTCCATAGTGTCGAGCGGGGGGAGTGGTGGCACTACCAGGATTCAGGCCTGGCGATCTGCGAGTCGGGCTTCTGGTGGCTGCGGTGGGATCTTTCTCCGCTGGGTTATCTGGCGACAGCGGCGCATGGCCATCTGGACGCGCTTCATCTCTCCGCCTGGTTCAAGGGGGTGGCGCTGGTCATCGATCCTGGCACCGGGGCGTATTTCGCAGAGCCGCGCCTGCGGACCTGGCTGGCCTCGAGGGGAGCGCACAACGGGCCGTGCCCGACCGCGGTTGATTATCCGCGCCGACTCGGGCCGTTTCTTTGGGCCGAGCATCACGCGGTGCCCGAGTTCGAGATGTCGGCGAAGGTTGCGGTCGGCTCCTTGCGCTTGCCTCAAGGAGTGGTCTTCCGCTCCATTCGCCGGCTGCAGAAATCGGACGGCTGGGAGGTTGCCGATCAGTTCGTTCCGCGACTCAAGCATAAGGCGGGGGACTTCACGGTGCTCTGGCAATTTGCCCCGGGCAGCTGGGTCAAGAGGATCTCCGAGCGATCCTTCTCACTCCATCGCGCCCAGGTGGCGCTGCGGATCGAAGTGGATGAAAACTGGTCGGCGGTCGAGTTGTTCGAGCCGGTGGCCGAAGAGGGACCACTCCCCTCGATGTCCAATGCCTCCGGGGCGTTGGAAGGGATCGTCTCCCCGGGGTTTCGCCAGGTTTGTCGCGCTCCCTTTCTCAAGCTCACGGCCCGGCCAGGGGACAAGCCTTGCGTTTTCACCACGGCGTTCCTAGCCTCCCCGCCGGCATGAACATCAGCATCTTCGGCCTGGGCTATGTCGGCGCGGTGACCGCCGGCTGCCTGGCCAGGCAGGGCCATGGGATTGTCGGGGTGGATGTGCAGCCGCAAAAGGTCGAGTCGTTTAATGCCGGAATTGCTCCCATCATCGAGCCGGGATTGGAGGAACTCCTCAAGACGGCCAAGAGCAAAGGGCGCTTGCGCGCCACGCAGAGCTGCGCGGAGGCGATTGCCGAAACGGACATCTCGATCGTCTGTGTGGGCACGCCCTCCGGGGTGGGCGGCGCACCCGAGTTGAGCTTTGTGCACGGTGTCGTCCAACAAATCGCCGGGGCCCTGCGCCGCAAGTTGAAAAGCCACGCGCTGGTCCTGCGCAGCACGATGTTGCCGGGCAGCACCGGGCAGATGGCCCGCGAGTTCCTCTCCGACCTGACAGCCGTGCGCCTGTTGCAGATTTTTTACTTCCCCGAATTCCTGCGGGAGAGCACGGCGGTGACCGATTTCGAGAATCCTTCGCTCGCCGTCGTCGGCACCCGTGACGGCGGGAAGCCATCCCCGGAGTTGATGAAAGCGTTGTTCGGCGAGGCGGCGGCAGTGGTGGACTGGCCGACCGCCGAGTTGGTGAAATACGCCTGCAACGCGTTCCACGCGACCAAGATTGTCTTCGCCAACGAAATCGGCCGGCTGGGCAAGCAGATGGGCCTCGACGCGCGCGTCGTGATGGGCTTGCTCTGCCAGGATACGCGGCTGAACCTCTCCCCCTATTATCTAGAGCCAGGCAATCCATTCGGCGGCTCCTGTCTGCCAAAGGATGTTCGGGCGCTGACCAATCATGCCCGGACCCATGGCCTGGATTTGCCGGTGCTGGAGCACCTGCTGCCAAGTAATGAGCGACATTTGCAAACCCTGTTGAGCCGGATCACCGACTTCGGCCTGAACGAGGTCTGCATCCTGGGCCTCTCCTTCAAACCGAACACGGACGACTTGCGGGAGAGCGCCATGGTGGAGCTGGCGCAGAGGCTTTTGGGCCGCGGCTTCAAATTGCGCATTTACGATCCGGCCTTGAACCTCGCCGCGCTGGTGGGCGCCAACCGGCGCCTCATCGACACCAAAATGCCGCATCTCAGTTCCTTGTTGTGTTCCGATCTGGGCAGCGCGCTGGGCCGGGAGGGCCTGATCGTCGCGGCCCAGAAGTGCGCGTCGCTGGCCGAACTGAAGAAGTGGGTCACCGCGCAGCACCACCTGCTCGATGTCAATGGATGGCCGGAGCTGCGCGAGTTGCCCGCGAAATACGAAGGGTTTTGTTGGTGACAGGGGGAGGCGATTTACGATGTACGATTTACGATGTACGATTTACGAGTGGTTTGGAGATACCTCGTTGGGGAGGGGTTGTCGACGTGAAGGCATTGGCCTCGGCCGAAGCGCCCGCAATGACAGACCGCTCGTACATCGTACATCGTAAATCGTACATCGTACATCGTCAGTCCTTCCCCAGAGACGGAGCCACCAAACGACTCGTAAATCGTACATCGTAATTCGTAAATCGTAACTCGCCCATGCCTGCCGTCCTCATTCTCGTGGAAAACCTGCCCGTGCCGCTGGATCGGCGGGTGTGGCAGGAAGCGTGCGCCTTGCGGGACGCGGGCTATGAAGTGGTGGTGGTTTGTCCGCAGATGCGCGGGTTCACCCGGCCGGAGGAAAAGCTGGAAGGGATACAGATCTACCGCCACTGGATCAGCGAGGAGGCCGGCGGCTTCGCCGGATTCTTTCGGGAATACGCGTCGGCGCTGTGGGGCGAAACGCGCCTGGCCTGGAAAGCCTGGCGCCGGCACAGGTTCAAAGTGATCCACTTGTGCAACCCGCCGGACTTGCTCTTCCTGGTGGCCCTGCCGTTCAAGGCGCTGTGTGGCACAAAAGTGATCTACGATGTGCATGATCTTTGGCCGGAGATGTTCGAAGCGAAATTCGACCGGCGCGGCCTTTTCTACTGGTTCGTGCGCCTGGCCGAGCGGTTGACCCACGCCTGCGCCGACGTGGTGCTGGCCACCAACCAATCGGTGCGGCAGGTCGCGTTCGACCGGGGCGGCAAAGCCAACTCGCAGGTCTTCGTGGTTCGGACCGCGCCCAAGCTCGCTGGGTTGGATTATCCGCCGAACGCGGCGTTGAAAAATGGCCGGCGTTACTTGGTTGGGTATGTCGGTGTGATGGGCAACGCGGACGGGGTCAATTACCTGATCGACGCCGCGGCGCACCTGGTGCATCGGTTAGGCCGCAAGGACGTGCAGTTTCTCCTCATGGGCACGGGGCCGGAGCACGCGCGGCTCGTCGCCCAGCGCGACGGCTTGGGCTTGCAGGCCTTCGTGGATCTGCCGGGCCGGGTAACCAACGAATTCCTCTTCACCGCCCTGCGGACGATCGACGTGGGCGTGTCATGCGATCCGATCAACTCTTATAACGACCATTGCACCATGAACAAGGTTCTGGAGTACATGGCCTTTGCCAAACCCCAGGTGTTATTCGACCTCAAGGAGGGCCGGGCGTCCGCGGGTGAGGCGGCGGTGTATGTCAAAGAGAATTCGGCCGATAAACTCGGCGAAGCGATCGGGTGGCTCCTGGATGATCCGGCGGCGCGGGAACGGATGGGCCGGTTGGGCGCGGAACGGATCCGCACCCAGCTCAACTGGGAACGGTCGGTGGAGCAATTGCTCGAAGCCTATGAAGCCGCAAGCTGAAGCCGCTGGCGCATCGGCGCCGGGGCGCCCGTTGTGCGTTGATCTGGATGGCACGCTAGTGTCCACCGACACGCTCCAGGAGAACCTCCTGGTGTTTCTCAAGCGGCATTTCTGGCAGGCCTGGCGCCTGCCCGGCTGGTTGCTCGAAGGCAAGGCGCGGTTCAAGCAACGGCTGGCGGCGAGCGTGAAACTGGAAGTCGATGGGTTGCCGGTCCGGGGGGAGTTCGTCGAATTCCTGCGCGCGGAACAGGCGCGGGGGCGTCGGTTGCTGCTGGCTACGGCGGCGGATGAACAGATCGCGCGCCAGGTGGCGGCGCGCTTTCCGTTCTTCAGCGAGGTCCTGGCGAGCGACGGGCAAGTCAACCTGGGCGGGGCGACCAAGTTGGCGAAGCTGGTCGAGAAGTTTGGCGAAAAAGGGTTCGATTACGCGGGGAACGCCCGGGTAGACCTGCCGATCTGGCGGGCGGCGGATGGATCGATTGTGGTTCAGGCCAGTCGCGCCGTGCAACGGAAAGCGCAGGACGAGGCGCGCGTGGTCGGAGTGTTTGGCGAGCGGACGGGCTGGTTCGAGCGTCTCCAGCGTGTGCTCCGGTTGCACCAGTGGCCCAAGAATATCCTGTTGATCGTGCCGGCCATCACCGGGCACAAGCTGGGCGACGGGCTGATTCTGGAACGGCTGGGCTTGGGGGTGGTGACGTTTTGCCTTTGCGCCTCCAGTGTGTATGTGCTGAACGACCTGCACGACCTGGAGTCCGATCGGCTTCATCGCACGAAATGTTCGCGCCCATTCGCAGCGGGTCAGTTCTCGATCCTGGGCGGCCTGGTCTTGGCGCCGTTGTTGCTCGCGCTGGCTTTCCTGGGGGCGGTTTGGCTGGCGCCGGCGTTTGGCTGTTATCTGGCGCTTTATTTTGCGATGTCGACGGCTTACTCCTGGGCGTTGAAGAAGGTGGTGTTGCTGGATGTGTTCGTGCTGGCTGGTTTGTACACCCTGCGCATCCTGGCCGGGCATGGCGCGACCGGCATCGGGTATTCCAACTGGTTGTTGGGATTCAGCGTGTTCACCTTCCTCAGTCTGGCCTTGCTGAAGCGATACATCGAGTTGCACCGCTCTCCAGCCGTTGAGAGTGCGAGCCTGGCCGGGCGGGGTTACCAAGGGCGTGATTTGCAGGTGGTCCTGACCATGGGGTTGACCAGCGGTTACTTGTCCGCGTTGGTCCTGGCCCTTTACATCAACAGCAAGGAGGTCGTCGAGCTCTATCGCAAACCGATGGTGCTGCTTTTCATCTGCCCGCTGCTGCTCTATTGGGTGTCGCGGGCCTGGCTGTTGGCCACGCGGGATCGGATCGATGACGACCCGGTGGTCTTCGCGTTGAAGGACTGGACCAGCTATGTCATCGGCGCGCTTGTGGCGTTGTTCATCTGGCTGGCCAGTGTACTTTGAGGCTCAGCCGTGGTGTTCAGCAGCGCGCAGTAGTGCAGTTTCTTTCCGAAGATGGCGTTGAAAAACATCGGGTAGAGGTTCATGGAGAGGATCTCCCCGCTGACCGTCACGGGGAAGCCGGCGAGGAACCGGGCCCATTGCTCCCGCGTGTGATACTTGAACAAACACTTCACACCGTAGCCGGTATTGGCCGCCCAATCGAGGAAGGAGATTCTCGACTGGGCCAGCCATCCGTCAACCTTGTGATCTTTGATAAAAACAAGCCGCCGCGCCACCCGGATCGATTCGTTCAGCAGCCGTTCCGGCGTTGGTTCGTGGTGAAGCACGTCGGCGAGGATGACGGCATCGACCGCGCGATCGGCCAGTGGAATAGTGCGGCCGTCGTAGGCGCTCACTTCGATGGCTTCGCCGCCACGCCGGTGGTTCTCCAGGCCGATGACCCGGACCCGTTTTGGACAGCGGGGAGAGTCCATGATGGCTTTGCCCAGGAGCCCTGAGCCGCAGCCCACGTCGAGCACGACTTCGCCCTCTCGGAGTTGGGTCACGATGGTTTCGGAAAGCACCGCAATGCGCCTTTCATAGATCGGTCCGTGGAGCCGGCGCATCAAGGCCTGGCCGAGACGGGTCTTTTTTTTAGTGTCGGTCATGCTCGGGCTATCGCGTCGCAGGCAGCTCGGCAACATCGACCGGCAAACCGGACGCGATCGCGGTTCGGTGGTTTTCGGTGGCCAGTGTAGGCGCTTGCCAGCGCCAAGGCAACAGCGGCCTTGCATGCCTCCTGAGCAGAGGCCATCATCCGGCAACGCTCAACCACCGATGAGGAAGAGCCGAAAATCGACCAGATGAACCGCATGGACAACAACGGGTGGTCTCGAGGCTTTCCAGGCATCGAAGCCTCATTTGCGATGCTTTGTGCAGGAGTCGCCGCATGAGGCTGGATCGGTCTCAGGGGAACGAGTTGAAAGGTGACTCGGCGAAGTTTTTGCTGATCGTCCTGGGACTGGTGTTGGGTGCCGTGGCGGTGAGCAGCCAGAGCTACTGGATCGACGAAGCCTCGACCGTGGACAAAAGCATCCGGCCAACTGTCGTGGAGTGGTGGGAGCGGTTGCGCGCGGAGGCGACTTCCAACATGCAGTTACCGCTCTATCTGCTCTACGCGTGGGGCTGGGACAAGCTTTTTGGTCGTGGAGAATGGGCGATGCGCGCGGCCAATATCCCGTGGTTTGTCCTGGGCTTGGTCGCGATTGGGTCTTTGTTCACGGGGCCAGCCTGGCGGCGAGTCGTGGCCTGCTCGGGCTTTTTGTTGAGCGGCTTTGCCTGGTTCTACCTGAATGAGGCGCGGCCTTACACGATGCAATTAGGCGCATCCTGTGTCGTGTTTGTCGCACTGCTCCGGCTGTCGGACGGTGATGGTCTGCCGGCGACACAGGCCCGAAAGTGGGTGTGGATGCTGGCGGTCGGCGCAGTGGTGCTTTCCGCCAGCGGGGCGCTGGCGATGCTCTGGCTGGGCGGCGGTCTGCTGGCGGCCGTTTTGGCCAGTCCCTGGTTGCGGACGAGGAGGTTGCTCGTCGATCACTGGCCGATCTGGGCAACGACGGGCGGGTTGTTGCTGGCGGTTGGGGCTTACTATCTGTGGACGCTGACCTTGGGGGCTCGGCCAACGGTCCTGGCGCGCACGGACCTGAAGAGTGTGCTCTTTACCGTTTATGAAATGCTCGGGTTTCTTGGTTTGGGGCCGAGCCGCCTGGCCATTCGAAGCGGTGGGCTGGAGGTATTCAAGCCGTATCTTGCAGGACTGCTGGCCTACGGACTATTGGTGGCGGGGGTTTTGGGATTAGGCTGGCGTCGGCTCGGGTTGCTTTGTTCGCGAAAGAGACTGTGCTGGGTGGCGATTTGCTGTGGCGGGGTGGCGGCCCTTTTGGTTGTGGTTGGGATGACGAGTCGGTTCCGTTTGTTAGGGCGGCACTGTATGCCGATGATGCCGGTGTTGCTCTATGTGCTGGGGCTGGGGTTGGGGGCGGCTTGGGAGGAGCGCGGCAAAGCTTGGAGAGTCGTGGCGATGGGGTTTCTGGGCCTGAGTTTTATATCGTGTGTTCTACTGCGATTTGACCCGCGACATGCGAAGGACGATTACCGCGGCGCGGCGGCGCTGGCGCGAGCCGCCGTCCAAAAGGGAGAGCGAGTCTGGTGGAACGCGGACGAGGAAGCAGCCGTGTTTTATGGGGTGCCACTGGCCAAGGCTCCGGCCGGGCGCGGTCAAGTGGTTTGGATCGGACCGGGCTGGGAGGGGCTTGAAGCGGACGGAGAACTGCCCGATCTGGTGCTGGCTTCGAAACCGGATGTTTATGACGGTAACGGTCGAGTGGTGGCGTGGCTCGCCCGGTCGGGTTTCCGTCCGGCGGGCACGTTGGTGGCCTTCACGATTTGGCGGCGCAAGGAGTGAGATTGATTGAGCGGGAAGAGCTTTCTATTGTCTGAGGAACGAGACCAGAGCAGGCTATGTCACTAGCACAATTATTCAGATCGCCGGCCACGCCTTTCGGCGGCTGGTGGAGGGAAGCGCTCGGGGTCTGGCGGCAGATGCCCAACCGGGCTGCCCTCGTCACGCTGCTGGCGGCCTGGGTGACGTTGTTTCACTTTCTGGGCAATTCCACGTTGGGCTATGTCCACACCCCCTCGTTGTTCGGTTGGTGGTTTTGGGTCTATAGCCGGGTCGGGCAAGCCCAGGACGGGTCACTTGACATCGTTAAAATCCTGACGGTGGACGAGGCGTATGCCTGGTTTGTTCCATTCGTGGTGTTGGCGTTGCTCTGGTGTAAACGCGCAGAACTGGCGGCTTTGCCCAAACGCGTGTCCTGGCCGGCCCTGGGGGTTCTGGTGGCCGCGGTGATGGTCCATGTGCTGGGTTTCATGGTCCAGCAGACGCGGATTTCGGTGGCGGCATTTGCGCTGGGAGTCTACGGGTTGACCGGACTGTTTTGGGGTGGGGCATGGCTGCGCGCCACCTTATTCCCATTCTCGCTGCTGGCGTTGTGTGTGCCGCTCGGGAGTGCGGGGGAGATGATCAGTTTCCCGCTGCGCCAGTTGTCGACCCGGATCACGAGCATGGTCTGCCATGTGTTGCTGGGCATCAATGTGATTCAGGACGGGACGCGCCTGTTCGATGCGGGGGGATCGTATCAGTATGAAGTGGCGGCTGCCTGCAGCGGCATTCGCAGCCTGACGGCCATTGTCGCGCTGGGCGTCATTTACGGTTACGTGACCTACCGGTCGCTGTGGCGAAGACTGGCGCTGGTCCTGGCGGCGTTTCCCCTGGCGGTGGTGGGCAATGTATTTCGGCTCAGCTTGATCATCCTCTCGGCCGAGGCGTTTGGGCAGCGTGCGGGCAACTACGTGCACGAGAACTCCTGGTTCAGTCTGGCGCCTTACCTGCCGGCCATCGGCGGGATGCTGTTCCTCGGATGGTGTTTGCGGGATGACCGGGAGGAGCGAACAACGGAGCGTGGCGGCTTGGCGGGCTTGGAACCGAAGTCATGAACCGCCAATCGAGAATTGCCTTCTGTGTGGCGCTGGGAGTGATCGCCCTGGCCGCCTTTGGCTTGACTGGACTGCGCACCCATCAACGGGTAGGCAGGCCAGGATTGAAACTGATCGAGCGAAAAGTCTTGCGCGAGGACGGTGAAGTGATCGGCACCAGTTCAGTCCCGCTGCCCGAGCAGGTGTTGAATTTCAAGTCGAACGAACGCGCGATTGCCAACGTGGTCAGCGACTGGCTCCCGAGGGACACGATTTATGCGCAGCGCACCTACGAAGCGCCAGACGGGTTTGGCATCCTGGTCAACGTGGTCTTGATGGGCACGGATCGGACGAGCATTCACAAGCCGGAGTATTGCCTGGCCGGGCAGGGTTTTCGGACGGAGCAGGTGGTGGCGGACACCGTGCCGATGCAGGAGCCGCATCCCTATTTGCTTCCGGTGCTGAAGATGACGCTGCGCCGGGAAGTGACGATGCCGAAGGGGGACAAGGTGCCGCAGAACGCGCTCTACGTTTTCTGGTTTGTGGCCGATGAGGAACTGACGGCCGATCATAACCAGCGGATGTGGTGGATGGCGCGCGACCTCCTCACGCGCGGGGTTCTGCAGCGCTGGGCCTACGTCTCGTGTTTCGCCCCATTTCTTCCGGGGCAGGAGGAATTGGCTTACGCACGGATCCGAGAGTGGATGAGGGCGGCGGTGCCCCGTTTCCAGTTGGCCACGGGACCGGCCGCGACCCTGGTCCGCAACCCCTGACGTCCATGATGGCGACGATGTTTTGCCCGGTTCGCCGACGTGTCCTCACGCGCCTCCGCCCGGGGGGCGCGGCCGACTGGTAGAAGTATGCTGCGACGTGACCGACAACTGCGCACCCAGATTTATCAACTGAAGGACGCCGCCCTGTTCGCGTTGGGACTGTGGCTGGCTCATTTCGTGCGCTACCACGTCCCGGCGGAATTCCTCTGGTGGAACTTCGATCCCATCGACACGTTCGACAAGTTTGTCTGGCTCTATCTCATCATCATTCCGGGGGTGCCGCTGGTGCTGGAGTCCCAGGGGTTCTATCAGCGCCCGGTGTTCGCCTCTCGGCGCGAGACGGCCTGGACCCTCTTCAAGGGCTGTCTGCTGACCACGGGGAGCGTGATCCTGGTCATGTTCCTGTTCCGCATCACCCTGGCTCGCGGGGTGATTGTCTTGTTTGGCATCATCAGCTTCGGCCTGGTCTACCTGAGCGAAGAAATCTTGCGGGTGGCCTACAAGAGTCGCTTCGGGGAACTACAACTCAAAAAGCGCGTCCTGCTGGTTGGCGCGGCGGTGGACACCATGCGCATGCGCGAGGATCTGCGCAGCCTTCGGGACGGCGACCTGGAGATCCTGGCCGAGCTCGACATCAACCAGAGCAGCATCGCCGATCTGGTGAAGTTGTTGCATGAAACCTCGGCCAACAGCGTGATCATCAACGCCAAGCACACCTTCTTCGGCCAGATCGAAAAAGTCATCCATGCCTGCGAAATCGAGGGCGTCGAGGCGTGGCTGGTCGCCGACTTTTTCAAAACGCACGTGTCGCAGACCAGTTTGGACGATTTTTACGGACGGCCCGTGCTGGTCTTCCGTTCCGCCCCGGAAGCGTCCTGGCAAGGGGTGTTCAAGCAATTGCTCGACTTGGCGTTGGCCTTCGTTCTCCTGTTGATTTTGACTCTTCCGTGGTTGTTCGTGGCGGTGGCCATCAAGCTGACCTCCCCCGGCCCCATCCTCTTCCGCCAACGGCGCTGCGGTCTCAACGGCCGCCCTTTCACCATGCTCAAGTTCCGTTCGATGGTGAGCGATGCCGAACAACTCAAACAGGAACTGGCGGCCCTCAACGAAATGGGCGGGCCGGTTTTCAAGCTCGCCAACGATCCGCGGGTCACCCCAATCGGCCGCTGGTTGCGCAAATACAGCATCGACGAGACCCCGCAGCTCTTCAACGTGCTGCGCGGCGAGATGAGCCTGGTCGGCCCCCGTCCGCTGCCCGTCGATGAAGTCGAGCGTTTCGACGACCCGGCCCATCGCCGTCGCCTCAGCGTCAAGCCGGGGCTGACCTGCCTGTGGCAAGTCAGCGGGCGCAATGATGTCCGCGACTTCAAGGATTGGGTTCGCCTGGATTTGGAATACATCGACAACTGGTCGTTTTGGCTGGACCTGAAGATCCTGTGGCGGACGATTCCGGTGGTGCTGTCGGGAGCCGGGGCGAAGTGATTTCGGATTTCGGATTTCGGATTTCGGATTGCTCATTGTATTGCCGATTAACCGGCGAGCTGCCGAAGAACGTGCGCGAGACCAGCCTCACGCTTCACCAGCCGCTCCCACGATCGCCCAACGGCCACCTTCAATCCGCAATCCGCAATCCGCAATCCGCAATCGGCAAATCCGCAATCCGCAATCCGAAATCGAAAGTTGCAACCCTCCCGCCCACCCCTTATCTACGGGCCATGCCGAAACGCACTACTGGCCGCGCGTCCGTCCCGCAGCCGACGTCGGTCGTGACGGGCGGCGCGGGGTTTCTTGGATCGCACATGGTGGATTGGCTGCTCGCCCGCGGGCATCGGGTCATCGCCATTGACAACTTCGTCACTGGCACGGTGGCAAACATCGATCATCTGGGAGGCAACCCGAACTTCAAATTCATCCAGCAGGACGTCACCGAGTTTCTCTTCCTGCATGAAGAGGTGGATTACGTGTGGCATTTCGCTTCGCCGGCCAGCCCGGTGGATTATTTGGAACTGCCCATCCAGACCTTGAAGGTCGGTTCCCTGGGGACGCACAAGGCGCTGGGCCTGGCCAAATCCAAGGGCGCCCGTTTCCTGCTCACGTCGACCTCGGAAGTCTACGGGGACCCGCTGGTCCATCCGCAGACGGAAGATTATTGGGGGAACGTCAACACCATCGGCCCGCGCGGTTGTTACGACGAGTCCAAACGCTTTGCCGAAGCGTTGACCATGGCCTATCTGCGCCAGCACCAGGTCGAAACCCGCATCGTCCGGATCTTCAACACCTACGGGCCGAGAATGCGGCTCAACGACGGACGCGTCGTTCCGGCCTTCATCAGCCAGGCGTTGCAGAACAAGCCGATCACCGTCTTTGGCGACGGCACCCAGACGCGCAGCTTTTGCTATTGCTCGGACCTGATCGACGGGATTTACCGGCTGATGATGAGTTCGCACTCCGAGCCGGTCAACCTCGGCAATCCCCACGAGATGACCATGCTGGAGTTCGCCCGCCAGATCCTCAAGGCCACCGGTTCCCGGAGCAAGATCGTCTTCCTGCCGCTGCCCCAGGATGATCCCAGGCAGCGCCGGCCGGAGGTGACCCGCGCCCGGACCTGGCTGAAGTGGGAGCCGCGCGTGGCGCTGCCGCAAGGGTTGAAGTCGACCATCGCCTATTTCCGGCAAAAAATTTCCAGATGAAAACCTCCCGCGATGGAGTATGCTGCGCCTGATCCCGGACAACAGACGCTGGCGCTTTTCTGTTTGACCCGGGGAAATGTTCCTTGTAATCACCACGAGCTTTCCGTGACGAGCCCGCTGCCGCGCTGGCCTTGGCGTGTTTGGTCTGAGAGAACTTGTGGCACAGCGCATGGACCGATTCGATGCTGAACAAGAAATCATTTTTGGTGGTTGATTTTGGGGCCACCAATCTCAAGCTGGCCGGGTTTGAGTTGACCGAGGCGGGGGGCTTGTGCCTCAGGCAGTATGGATTCAGGTCGCTCGGTCAGGACGGCACGCAGGAAGCCACGCGCGAGGGAGCCATGCTCAAGGGGATGCAGGACGTGCTGAGCGAACACTCCTACGACTCGCGCAACGTGAACATTTGCGCCCCGGGTTATCACACTTTCTCCAAGTTCGTCAAACTGCCCCCGGTCGACACCTCCAAGGTCACCCAGATTATCCAATACGAGGCGCAACAGAACGTCCCGTTTCCCTTGGAGGAGGTCGTCTGGGATTACCAGATTCTGGGCGCCGCTCCCACCGGCGAACTGGAGGTCCTGCTGGTCGCCGTCAAATCCGATGTGGTCGAGGGCCTCTTTCGGACCGCGGAGAAAGCCGGCCTGCGCTTGCAATTGGTCGACGTCTCTCCCGCCGCGTTGTGCAATGCCTTTCGCTACAACTACGGCGACCTGGAAGGATGCACCATGCTGCTGGACATCGGCGCCAAAACCAGCAACCTCCTCTTCTTCGAGAAGGGCAATGTTTACTCCCGCGGCATCAGCATCGGCGCCAATTCCATCACCCAGGACTTCGCCAAGGAATCCAAGCTGCCTTACGATGAAGCGGAGCGGGTCAAAATCCAGGAAGGCTTCGTCAGTCTGGGCGGCGCCTACGAAGAGCCGGACAGTCCCCATCAGGCCGCCATCTCCAAGATCGCCCGCCAGGTCTTGACCCGTTTGCACATCCAGGTCAACCAGACCATCCAGTTCTATCGCGGCCAGCAGGGCGGCTCGCCGCCGGACCGCCTGTTTCTCTCCGGCGGAGCCACCAGCATGCCTTACACCGCGCAGTTCTTCTCGGAAAAATTGAACTTGCCGGTGGAATACTTCAATCCTTTGCGCAACCTCCAGATCGATCCGGACCTGCCCCGCGAAGAACTGGCGAAAGTGGCGCATTCCCTCGGCGAAGTCGTCGGCCTCGGCTTGCGCAACCTGGCGCACTGCCCGGTCGAGCTGAACCTGATGCCCAAGAGCTCCCTCAAGCGCCGGGAGTTCGCCCAGAAAAAGCCGTACCTGGCGGCTTCGGTCTTTTGCCTGATCCTGATCGTGTTTGCTTATGGCTGGTTTTACGACCGCGTGGCCGAGGAAAAAGCCAGAGCCCTCACCCAGCTCAAGCCCAAGGTGAACAAGCTGCAGGCCGACGAACAGAAGCTCCGGGACGCCATGAGCGCGATGAAACGGGCCCAGCAGGAAGCCGAACAGTTCATCGCCGCGACCACCGACCGGCTCTATTGGGCCAACGCGCTGACCGCGTTGCGCGATGCTTTGATCGCCGTCGAAGCCAAAAAGGAAAAGGAGTTCAACGCCAAGACCGGGGTCTGGGTGGAAAAGATGGCTCCACAGGCGCCGCCCGGTTTCCTGGCGCCCACGATGGAGGGTCCGGGCGCCGCCCGGTTCGTCACTCCGGAGGTTCCCCCGCCACCTCCCCCGAGCGGGACGACCAGGGGCGCAAAACGCCAATCCGCGACGGGCTCCGGACCGACCAGCGGGACGGGCAGTGAAATCAACACCGTCCTGCTGACCTGCCGGAGCGTGAACCTGAACAATCTCAAGGCCGACGCTCACACCATTATTGCCGAGTCGGTCGCAGACGAATTGCGGGGCCGCACGAATTATTTCAGTGCGGAGGGGACCAAAGTGACCGGTGACATTGTCGGGGCGGACTCGACCAACCTGACGTTCACCTTCCAAGTAACGGTGAAGCTGGCCCGTCCCGTGAAACTCTGACATGCTTTGGATCAAACGTAATCTTTTCCTGACGCTGGGCGGCCTGGTCGCGGCGTTGCTCCTGGGGGCGGGCATCGTCTATTTCCTGGGGGCCAAGTCCAAGAACGACAAACTGGAGGAGGACATCGCCCAAACGACCAATACCCTGAACACGCTCTACAACGCGCCGGTGTTTCCCGGCGCGACCAACATCGACACCGCCAGGCGTGAAACGGAAAAATTGCGGGCGGCGGTCGCGCAAATGCAGAAATTGTTCACACCGGTCCCGGCCGAGAAAGTCACCGGTTTGGCTTTTCGCAGTTATCGGGACAACACGCTGGCCGAGCTGCATCACCTGGCCGACCAAGCCAGAACCACGCTGCCCAGCAAAACCTACGCCTTCTCGTTCCAAGCCCAGAAGGACAAGGTGGACTTTAAGGAAGGCACCTTCCCGGCCATTCCCCAGCAAATGGCTGAAGTCAAAGCCATGTGCAAAATCCTGTTCGACGCCCATGTCGATCCGTTGCTCAACTTGCGGCGCTCACGGGTTTCCAAGGATGACGAGGAGAGCAGCGCCGCCACCGATTACCTCTCCCTGAAAATTGAAACCAACTCGGCGATGGACACCGTCACCAGCCCCTACGAGGTCACCTTCAACTGCCTGAGCTCGGACCTGGCCGCCACCCTGCAGGGTTTCATGGCATCCCCTCACGGTTTCGTCGTCAAAGCCTTCCAGGTGGAGCCTGCCGCCGAACCGGCGGCGCCCGCTTTGCCCGGAACGAATCCCCGACCCCCCGGCACTCCCACGACCAGCACGCAGACTCCCGCGCCGCCCCCGCCTCGTCCGTTGCGGCCGCCCGCGGGAGCTCCGGGAGCCGCGGTTGGCCAGGTTCCACCCCCGCCACCACCAGCCCTGGCCGCCACGGTGCCTTTGAAAACTGTCTCCTCCGACAAACCCATTATCCTTCTCAAGGAACGACGACTAAAAGTGACCTTGCTGGTTTACGTCATCAAGACGCTCAAGTAACGGATTTATGGAGCAGCTGAAGAACCTCTTGCAATTCTGCCGCCAGCATTACGAGAAACTGCTCTTCAGCTTCGTCCTGCTCCTGCTGGCGACGGCCATCTTTTATCTCTACCAGGCCAGCCAGGACGAGAAGGATAAAATTCGCCTGATCCCCATCGCCTTCGAACGCAAATCGGGCAAGCCAATCCCGCCGGTGAGCCTGGCCGGGTTCGAGGCGGCGATTAAGGAGACGACCAATCCGCCCGCGCTGAATTTATCCGGCAAGCACAACCTGTGCAACCCGGTCAAATGGCAGCAGCCGCGTGCAGGCGGCCCGATGGTCAAAGTGGTCACCGGCAGCGAAGTCGGAGTCGAGGCGATGCAGATCGTCCAGGTTAACCCGGTGTATTACACCATCGCCTTCGATCGCGCGGCGACCTCCGGCGCGGGGGAACAGACCATCGTGAGCGGCTACCACACGGTGGTGACCAACGGACTGGCCCCGCTGCGGGCGCGGCGCGCGACGGACCCGCAGCGGCGCCGGCCGGTCTTCCTGGTGCTCAACGAAACCAACCAGCCCTCCATGATTCTGCGGGAAGTCAAGGGACCGCCGCCGGCACCGGAAGAGCTCGTCATCGAACTGAAGGATTTCAATCATGAGCTGATCTCGCTCGGACCGGGCAAACCGTACTCGCGCGTGATCGGCTACGAGGCTGAACTCAAGTACCCGCTGACCGGCAAGAGCTACCCCGCGCTGCGCAAGGACTCCACGCTCGAAGTGGATGGTGAATTTTACAAAGTCGTGGACATCACTCCAAACAAAGTTGTATTGTCCGACGACTCAAACGGCAAACGCTACTCCATCGAGCAAAAGCCCGCGCCATGATGAGACGCGGTTTGGGAACTGGATAATTTTTTTAGCCCATGAAGAACTTCACCCTATCCACTTTCTGGCTGGCGCTGACCCTGAGCATGGCCGGCCAACTTCCCGCCCAAAAATCCGACATCGATGTGGCGACCGAGGAGGGAGCCCGGAGACAGGCGCAGAAGATCGAGCTCGATCGCAAACTGGCCGACGCCCAGGCCGCGGAGAAGAAGGGCGCGTTCCTCGAAGCCGCCCAGCTCTACACCGATTGCCTCGAGCTGGTGAAGAAGATCGGCAGCGGCGTCGAGACCCAGCACAAGCAGGCCCTCGACGGCTTCGTCGCGGTGCGTCTGCAACTGGCCGAACAGTTGCAACGGGCCGGCGATTACGCCGGCGCCGACGATCAGTACGCCCGCATCCTGCGCGAGGATCCCAAGAATGATCGGGCCACCCAGCTGCGCGAAGCCAATCGCGCGGTGCGCGCCGCCGAGGCCGGGCGCCGTCCCAGTGACGCGGCCCTCAGCCTGATGCCCGAGGCGTATACCAACCGCGTGTCCGCCGCCACCCTGGTGCAGGATGGCCGGCTGTTCTACGAAGCGGGACGCCTCGCGGAAGCCGAGGCCAAGCTCAAGCAAGCCTTGAAGATCGACCCGAGCAATCGCGCGGCTGACTATTATCTGCAATTGGTGCTGGAACAGCGTTATCGCAACGCCAGCGCACGCGGCGAAGTCGCGCGCCGAGAGAGCATCCTCGAGATCGAAAAAGCCTGGGCCCCGCCGATCCAACGCGAGCGGCCGATGCCCAATACTTCGTATGGCGAGACAAACGTCGTTTATACCGGCAAAGGTCGCCAGAGGATCTACGGCAAGCTCGACAGCATCCGGCTCGGGCCGCTCTCCTACGACGCCATCCCGCTCAACGACGTCATTACCCAGCTGAGTCGCGACGCCAAAAACCGCGATCCGGAAAAGAAGGGCCTCAACTTCATCATCAACAATAGCGTCGATCCGATTCCGCAAGCAGCTCCCCAGGTCGATCCGGCCACCGGCCTGCCCGTGGCCGCGGCGCCGGGGGGAGAGATTGACATCAGCCAGACGACCATCCGTTTGATCCCGCCGTTGGAGGACGTGACTCTGCGCCAGGCCCTCGACGCGCTCGTGAAAGTGGCGGATCGCCCGATCAAGTATTCCGTCGAGGAATACGCCATCGTCTTTTCGCTGAAAGCTCCGGAATCTCCCGTGCTGCACACGCGCTGGTTCAAGATCGATCCCAACACCTTCCTGCAAGGCATGCAGGGGGTCAGCGCCTTTAACTTTGGTGCCGGCAGCAGCGGTGGCGGTGGCGGTGGCGGCGGTGGCCGGGGCGGTGGTGGTGGCCGGGGCGGTGGTGGTGGCCGCGGTGGTGGCGCCGGTGGTGGAGCCGGTGGCCAGGGGGGTGTTGGTGGAGGCTCCAGTGGCGCCGAATATGTCGGCGTCAGCCTGGCGGGCATTCGCCAGGGTGTGGGCGGACAAGCCGGCCCGGTGCAGCCGCAGATCCAGCCGAGACAACCTGGGCAAGCTGCCGCCGCGATTATTCCCGGCGCGCAAGGGGTCGGCGTCAGCAGTGTGACGGTAGTGACCCCGACCGAACAGTTGATCGCCGTTGCCCGGGAATTCTTCACCACCGCCGGCGTGGATTTCACGACGCCGAACAAGTCGTTGTTTTTCAATGACCGCAGCGGGATGTTGATGGTGCGCGCCACCCTTCAGGATCTCGACATCATCGAGCAGGCCATTCAGGTGCTGAACATGTCGCCGTCTCAAGTCACGATCGAAGCGAAGTTCGCCGAGATCACCCAGCAAGACAATAAAGCCTTGGGCTTCGATTGGTTCCTCGGCAACACGTTGATGAGAAGCGGAGGGATCGGCCTCCAGGGTGGATCAGCGCCGTCGTTCGGCTCCCCCCTCGGTTCCGGTTCGGCCGCTAATCCGTCCGGAGTCTTCCCCGGCCCGCTTTCGGTCGACCCGCTGAATCCTGGCGCCTTCGGCCCCAACCCGGGAACCATCCCGCCGTCGGGGAACGACAACCTGGTCACGTCCGGCTTGCGCAACGTGGCCAACGCTCCCGCGGTCGGAACGCTCACCGGAATTCTCACCGACCCGCAATTCCGGGTCGTGATTCGCGCGTTGGAACAGCGCCAGGGCGTCAACCTGCTCAGTGCGCCCAAGGTCACCACCCTGAGCGCGCGGCAGGCGGAAGTCAAAGTGGTCCGCGTCCGTTACATCGTGACCGACCTGGACCTGAGTCAAACCGCCGCGGGGGGCGGCACGGTGGCCGGTGGCGCGGTCACGACGGGCGGCGGGGTCGGTTCCGCCATTCAACCGATCGCCGACGTCTTTGAATTGGGGCCGGTGATGGACGTGGTGCCTTACGTTTCGGCGGACGGGTTTACCATCCAGATGACCATCATCCCGACGATCAAGGAATTTGAAGGCTACGATCTCGACACCGCGCGGTTGTTCACCGCCCAGGCGCAGTCGGTGGGCAACAATGCGGCCAACCCCCTGACCGCCCTGACGCCCCTGCCGATCTTCCGCCTGCGCCAGGTCGTGACCAGCGCCATCGTCTGGGATGGCCAGACTTTGGTGCTCGGCGGATTGCTCCTCGATGAGACGACCAAAACGAAAGACAAGGTGCCGATGCTGGGCGATCTGCCGATCATCGGCCGATTGTTCCGCAACGAAGCGACCCAGGGCAAGAAGACCAGCCTGGTCATCTTCGTCACGCCCACGATCGTCGACCCGGCGGGCAATCGCGTGCACACCGATGAGGACCTTCCTTTCGCGCAAAACGCCATCCCGACGCAAGGCAAGTCCATCGCCCAGTGACCAACCAGCCGTGCGGGTGATGGAGGACGAGAGTGGGAAGGGATCGTTCACTCTGGAACCCCGGCAAGGCAAAGCGGCCATGTCCTCTCCCAAGTTGACCCGGATGTTGATCGTCGACGGTCATGCTTATGCCTACCGGGCCTTCCATGCCATTCGCCAGTTGACCTCGCCGACGGGCGCGCCGACCAACGCCATTTACGGGTTCATCAAGATGCTGGGCAAGATGCAAACCCAGTTGCAGCCCTCCCATGGCCTGGTCGTGTGGGATGGCGGCCTGGCCGCCGAGCGAATGACCGAACATCCCGAATACAAAACCCAGCGCCCACCCATGCCGGCGGGGTTGGGCCAGCAAATCGATGGCATTATCCAGTACCTCGACGCCGCCGGTGTCACCTCGCTCTGCCGCGAGGGAGTGGAAGCCGACGACTGGATCGCCGCCATCGCCCGCCAGGCCGCCGAACAATTGCCCGTGGTCATCGCCAGTTCCGACAAGGACTTCATGCAGCTGGTTTCCCCGCGGATCGGGCTGCTCAACCCGAACGACAAGAGTGAAAAAATTTGGAGCGCGGAGGACGTGCGCGGCAAAACCGGGGTCGAGCCATCGCAAATCGTCGACTGGCTCTCGCTCATCGGGGACAGCGTGGACAACATCCCCGGCGTCCCCGGGATCGGACCGAAAACGGCGACCGATTTGTTGCAACAATTTGGCTCGATCGACGCGTTGTTCTCGCGGCTCGAGGAAGTGAAGTCGGACAAGGTCCGGGCCAGCTTGCGTGCGGCCCAGGAGATCGTGCGCCGTAATCAACGGCTGATCCGATTGCGGGAAGACCAGCCGCCGGTGCCGCTGGAACAATTTGCCTCGAGGGCCTCGGACACGGCTCGTCTGCGCGAGTTGTTTGCGGCCTGGGGCTTCAAGACTCTCCTGGCCCAGGTCGGCGAAAGCCAGCCCAAGCAGGGTAGCTTGCTATGAGGACCCGGCGGGGCGATCGAGTCCGCGGTTTTCCTGCGAATTTCGGGCCAATCCACGGCGAATCTGGCAAGAAGTCGTGGACAAAGAGAAAACCCACTGTTACATGTAACCGAACTTATGTTACCTCCGCTCAGCGCCCGGACAGGGTTGTTGTGTTGTGCCGTCGTGTTCTGTTTTTTGCCCATCCTCAAGGGCCAGATTCTCACCTCCCAGTCCGGAGAATACCACGTTGGCGGCGCTATTTCGGGGGACCAGCTATTTCCCTGCGTCAGCATTAATTCCGCGGATGGCTACGTCGCCTGGGAGGACAATCGGGTGGACGCCAACAACGGGCATGGGATTGCCGCTTTGCGTCTGGATGCCAGTTTTGCGGCCAAAGGGAGCATCTTCCGGGTCAACCAGCAGGCGGCCGGCGACCAGGGAAAGCCTCAGGTTTTGCTCTTGAACAACGGGAACGCGCTCTTCGTTTGGGAAAGCCGGCAGGGCGCGCGGTCCGGAGTGTTTGCCCGCGTGGTCGACGTCAATGGAAACTTTGTCACGGGTGATGTACTCGTGAATCGTCCCAGTTCGACGGAGCTTCTCAAACAGTCGACCAACTGGTTCGGGTTTTACCGGAACCGCTGGAAGCAACGGAGGTTCAAGTTCCGCGATCGCATCGAGAACATTCGCGAACAAGTCGGCAGCGTCGCGGCGGGGGCGTTGCCCCAGCTCCGCTGGACGGGGAGCAAATATTCGACCAACGATCTCCTCCGCCCGTTGCGCTATGCCGGGGACTGGATGCAGGACGTGTTCTGTCAGCGACTGGACAGCGCGGGGCGCAAAGTGGGATCGGAAATGTTGGTCAACCAGTCGGTCGATTTCAACCAGCGCAGCCCCGGGCTGGCCGTCCTGCCAAACGGCAACTTCGTTGTCGTCTGGATTTCCGAATCCCCGCGCAGCGGTAATTGGCGGGACAATTTTCGCGTGTCGGTGATGGGGCGGATCTGCAACGGGCAGGGTGAGCCGGTGGGAGACGAGTTCGCGGTGGCGGCCGGCGACGACCTGGTGCACGCCAACCCGGTGGTCGGGGCGCTGGCGGGCGGGGGCTTCACCGTCCTGTGGAGCCAACAGGAAGCGATGGACTCCCGTCACTGGGACGTTTACGGTCGCGCGTTCGGCGCGGACGCCACGCCAGCCGGCCCCGCCTTTCGCGTCAATGCCTACACGACGGGTGACCAGTTCGGCCCGAAGGTCGCGGGGATCGGAGATCAGCAACTCGTGGTCTGGACGAGCGTTGGCCAGGACGGTTCCCGGGAGGGGGTCTACGGGCGGCTGCTCGCCGCAGGGGTGTTGGCCGGCGAGGAGTTTCGTCTCAACACCACGACGGTCAGCCGGCAGATCCACCCCACGGTCGCAGCGGATGGGCGCAACCGTTGGGTGAGCGTCTGGGCGAGTTATGTCGGCGAGACAGGCTTCGATTTGTTTGGGCAATCCTTTTCCATCGGTGGCGGCCAGTCTGCGCTTTTGAAACCGTGATGCCATCATCTCGAAGAACCCTATGATTCGACTGACCAAAGGAATGGCGTGGATCGGCCTGCTGCTCGGCATGGCCAGTGGTGCGGGCGCCTTCTCGCTCCTGGGACCATTTAAGGATGCGGCGGGCGGGTTCACGGACCCGTGGCAGGGGATCCCTTACGACGGGCGCCCTCAAGGGCTGGGTTATAACCTGGCGGGAGACATCGGCGGACCAATGCTTCCGTTGGAAGCTTACCGCTGGAATGTTCCAGTCCTCACTTACGCCTTCGACTATACGTTCCTGCAGTACTTCGGACCGGACGGCGTCAATGCGGTGGAAGAAGCCATCGCCATCCTGAACGCGTTGCCGCCCGCTTCGACCATGAGTGCGTCGCTCACGGAATTTCCGCTGGATACCAGGAGTCAGAATCACACCGCCGCAACCCTGGGACTTTTGGATCTGAAATCTGCCGCGCTGACGGTGCTCCTCGAGGAAATGGGATTGGCCAAGCCGGAACGGTTCGTGTGGGGTCTGCGGGGTCGGGAGACGGGGGTGGGCTTCACGAATTATTCCGTCATCCAGTTGAACTTCGACCCGATCACCATTCAGCCTTCCCGCTACGTCAACGGCGTTCTTTATAATTACAGAATATTCGACGACCTCGGACCGATGGGCGGCGAGTGGTCCAGCGCGGTGGAGTGGTATCAGCTGGATCCACTCTACCTGCCTTACAGCTCCGTGGCGGGAGGTGGTGGCAGCCCGGACTTCGAACTCGGCTCCAGCCCGGATGACCTGAGCTTCGTTTCCTCAGGCTTGTTCAGTGGAGACTACTTCCGAGGCCTGACCCGGGACGACGTCGGAGGACTGAGGTTCCTGCTCAGCACCAATCACATGGTGTTCGAGACGTTGCTCCCGACGGTCTTCCCGCGCACGGCCGGCGCCGGCAGTTCGCCCTGGTCGCCCATTCTCAGCACCAACCTTCTGCTCGGCACGAACGTCACCGGTTTGTCGAATATCATCACCAGCATCGGCACCAATCTCACCAACATTGTGCGGACGGCGCTGCGACCGGGCGTGGACAAGATCACCTTTCAAAGAGTGAATCTTTTCGGAACCAATTTTATTCCGATCCTGCTCCATTACACCGATCGCTATATCAACCCGACGAACGGACGCGTCGTCCGCCAGCCGGTCGATCGACTCGTCTTCCGGCCGGATATTCTCTTTACGGTGCGTGACTTGGGAACCGTGTTTGAGGTTCCGGCCCTGGGGGCCCGCACGGGCACCGCCGGTTGGACCAACAATGCCGCCGCGAATTCCCTTTTCGGCGCTACCGACCTGGGTGGTCCAGGGGTGATCAATCCGCCGATCGTCATCTCTTTCACCGACATGGTCCCCTTCTTCCTGAACGCTTTTGCCGGCGGACAGGATATCGACGCCTTCGGGCCGGTTCTTTGGGGCTCATTCGACGGCAGCGACCGCCCGCCGGTGGTTTATCCTGTCTATCAGGATCCGCGCGTGCCGCAACTCTCGCTGCAATATCTGCAGGAGGTCATATTGCAACGAAATCGGTAACCAGGCAAAGGGCTTGAACCAGATCACTTCACCCATGAAAAGGAGACTTTGTTGCGCCGTTTTCGTCCTGAGCGTGGCGCTGGCGGGTTGGTCGGCCACGGTGCCGATCTACATTAACAGCTCTCCTTTGATCGCCCCGCCGGCAATTCCGCCCCAAATTGACGCGCGGGCCTGGGTGAACCGGAGCACTTTTGACGTCACCACGCTCGGCTCGTTCAATCTGCCAATTCCGTTCGAGTCACAAAACACCTTGTTCTTCACCAACGCGCCCTTGACCCTGATGAACGGCGACCCCGGGTTCCGATTTTTTCAGAACGTCAACGGGCAACGCTTGTGGATGGACACTTGGGAAAACCAGGGCAGCATCACTACGGATCACGCGGCGTTCCTCGCGACCTTTGGCTTTTTCTTCAACGATTCCCGGGCGAGCATCCTGCAAGTGGAATCGACCAACATCTCCAGCACGGGTCCCCTCTCCTCCGGCGCGCACGGCCTCATCCGCCTGGAAGGAAAAAAAATCGACCTGACCCGCAACGGGCTGCGCACCGGCAATCCGCTGGTCTTTGCGGGTATCTTCGGCGGCGGCTTCGTGACCATTGGCTCGTCCAACTACGTCAATGACCTGGGCGTGCGCGACCTTTATTGGGGCGCGGGCACCGGCAACGCCGTGGCCAACAGTCGCGCCTCCGCCATGCCGCTGGACGGGGCAAACTTTACTCTCCCCAGCCCATCCTCCCCGTCCCATGAGATCATCGAGACGTTTAGTACCTCCGGCTTTTACTTTACCAATACCACGATCATCCCGAGTGGATTTTTCTTCTTCGGGACGAACTTTGTTTTCAGCACGAACTTCCTGGGGGGCTACACCGCGGTGGTCAACACCAACGCCCTGACTGCCACCAGCACGGTCGTTCAGGTCGTCTTCTACCCCACCAATAATTCCGATACGAATTTCACCACCGACGTGAAGTTTTCCAGTTTCCTGGGGGGCCCCGGTTTCGGCAGTCCCGCCACCGTGGTGGTGGGCTTCCATTCCGTCGATTTCGATATCGCCAGCCAGACGGTCACTTCAAATTCCGTTTTCCTGACCGACGCTCTGGCGACGACGACCAACGTGTTCCTGGCGCGCAATCTCGGTGGGAGTACCCAGCGGCCGAGCACTTATGAGGTGACGCGCACCGAGCCTTTCGATTACTTCAACGGTCTCGCGCCCAACGGCGTGTTCAGCGCCACGACCTTCAACAATCCCAATTACCTGTTGCGCACGGCCACCAACCGTTATGCCGCCTATGCCGCGCAAATCGACCTGCTCTCCAGCAGCCCGAGCGGCAGCATTCCTTACGACCCGACCAATATGCCGGGCCGGATCGAAATCCTCGGCGAGCAGGTCAACCTCGACCAGACGCGCCTTCGGGCCGAGTCGGCCGTCATCATCAAGGCCGGTGACTTGACGAGCAACCGGCTGGCGAGCGTGGACGCGCCCTTCGTCAACTTCAACGGCCGTTCCACTCAGCCGCAACTGATCATCTCCAATCTTGCCCCGACGACGGTCCGGCGCTTGAGCGGGACCATCCGCGCCTGGTCCGGCGTCTGGCAGAATTTCGAAACGGTCAGCACCGGCACGACCGTGAGCACCAACTCCGTCCTCTTCCATGTGCTCATTGTGGACAGCCTGTTGCAATCGCTCGCGCCGGTCACGGTCAACGAGTTTGCCGTGCACGGCACCGACCTCATCATCAACGACCTGCTCCAGATCGGGAAATCGTTCCTGGCGGAAGGCACTGGCCTGCATTTCATCGGCGGGCTGACCCTGCCGGTGGGCGTCAACCTTGCCTCGAACAACCTGATCAGCCTGAGGAACTTCACCAACGACGGCGTCATCAGCATCTCCGGCTCGGAAAACTTCGGCGAAGATCGTCCCATCCCTTACTTGAACTACGTCAACCGCGGCTCCAATTTCGCCGGGGCGCACTTCATCCGGACGCTCAATTTTGACAATCCAGGTTGCCTGGCCGCCAGCGGTGGGGTGCTCCACGTCGACGCCGCGACGGTCTCGTTGGTGGGCAATCCGCAGATCCTGGCCACCAACGTCTTCACCAATTCCTTTGGCACCAACATTTTTTTCTTCACTAACGTCTTCGCCCTTTCTCCGGCGCCGAAGCTCCAGGGCGTTTCGGAAGTGCGGATCCTGGCGGGTGACCTGACTACGTCCAATTCGATTATCAGCGCCGGTACCCTCGCGCTCAGTGTGACCAACCGGGTGTCGGATTCGAACACCAACGGCCTGAATCGCTGGAGTGTCAATGGCGGCTTTAACGTCACGCGCAAGCCGGCCACCGGCGATCTGCTTGCCACCTACCTGCGCTCGACCAGCCCGCCGCTGGGGCAGGTGGATCATTCCTGGGCGGGGGCCGACCGGGGCGCAACCACCGCCGGCTACACCAACAACCTCGCGCTGGCCAAGCTGACCCTCGACGGCGGGGCGAACAGCCTGATGCGGTTCTTCGGCGTGGGATCGAGCAGCGCGCTTTACGTCGACTACCTCGAATTGCTGAATGGCGCCACCAACGTCAACAGCTTCCTCGCCATCGCCCAGAATCTTACGATCTACTTTGCCAATGCGAACCTGCCCGCGGCCAAACTCGACGGCGCCGCCGGCGGCCGGCTGCGCTGGGTGCCCGACTTTGTCGGGCCGCTCAGTTCGACCAACCTCACCTATTATTTCACCAACGGGCCGGTCGTCACCAACCAGACCTACACCTTCAACATCGCCCTGGTCACGAGCAAGGACCTGGACTCGGACGGCGACGGCATAGTCAACGCCGACGATGCCACCCCGATTTACGTGCCCGAAAACGCGGCGTTCTCCGTCTCGCTGGCCAGCCACCCCTTGCGCGCCGCCATGCTCAGTTGGAGCGCGCTGGCTTACTCGAGCAACTTTGTGGAATTCAAACCAGCGGCCAACGCGGCCCATTGGGAGGTGCTGACGAACTTCCACCAGGGTCCGTATACCGCGCCGGTCAACGTGATGGACCTGATGCTGACCAATGTGGGCAGTCGCGTTTACCGGCTGCGCGTGGATCGCGGGCCGTATTACTAGTGCTCTTGTGCCGAGGGCAACGGCCCAGGTCAGGAGGGAACGTTGCCTGGCTGGGAAGGACGGATCGAGTGCCGCCGATTGTGGAGAGCGATATGACGAATAAGTTCCAACGAAGGAAGACGGCTCCGGCCGGCGGGGCGGTGGACCGGCGGGTTCGGATCTTTCTGTTCGCCGCGGCCGTGCTGGCTTCCGCCGTCACGGGATCGGCCCAGCCGGCCAACGACAATTTCGTCGATGCCATCGTCCTGCCGGGGAGCAGTGGCACGACCAACGGCACGTACCGCGATGCCACGGCCGAGGCGGGTGAGCCGCTCTACAACGGCATTGGAGCTTTCTCGGTCTGGTACCGCTGGACGGCCCCCAGCTCGGGGCTCGTGACCTTCGACACCATGGGCCGCAGCATCGACACGGTCGTCGCGGTCTATACCGGCACGTCCGTCGATGGCTTGTCGCCGATCCTTTCCAATTACGTGGCGGTGGCCAGCTGCATCACTTTCCCGGCCCTCAGCGGCACGAGCTATTACATCCAGGTGCTGGGCAACACCAATGACAATTCCTCCGGCAATTTTGTCCTCAACTGGCTGACGGGCAGTCCCCCGTTCGGGGACAGCCGCTTCGCCGGCCAGTTCCGCTTTCTCCACACGGGCTACGCCGTGACCGAGTTCGAATCGAGTCGGCCGTTTCGCCTGGGGCTGAACCCCTCGAGCACCCAGCGCAGCGCCCTCGGCTCAATCTTTACCGTCACGCGCGTCGGCGGCTCGGCGGGCCGGGCGCTGGTCGACTATCGCACGATGGACGAGATCAGCACCCAGTACGTCGCCTCGACCGTCACGACCGTCACGAACATCGTCAACCCGACCAATAACGTTTATACCAATTTCGGCAACGTGGTGACCTACTTCACCAACGTCTACCTTCCGTCTTCCCGAGTGCTGAGCAACTTCTTCCTTAACACCTGGGTCACCAGCACCAACATCTGCGGCGGAGAAACAAACTGCACCATGACTTCGCTGATCTCGAATTGTGTCAATTTCTCCAGCTTCTACGGATGCCCGCGCGTGGATTACCTCCCGACCAGCGGCACCCTGGTGTTCAACGAGTTCGAGACCAGCAAGAAGTTTGTCGTGCCGGTCCTGAGCGACTTCGCCGAGAACGGCGACAAGCTGGTGCGGTTGGAGTTGTCCAATCCACGCCTGGCGCCGGAGGAACTGGCCAACCCGACCGGGCTGTTGCCTCCCACGCGTGATTGTACCAACAGCACGGCCTCCCTGGACATCCGTGAAATCTACCCCGGTTTCAACAACGGCAACAACTTCAGCCTGGAACGAGTCTGCTACGCCGTCAACGAAGCGGCAGGAAGCATCTCGGTGGATATCATCCACCCCTCGGCCGGCGCGGGCGCGGTGACCGTCCATGTCGTCGGCGTGAGCCGGGAGGAATTGTATGGAACCAGCGAAGGTTCCGATTATGCCGCGTCGGCCTCGGACTTGTTTTCGATTCCGCTCTTCACCGGCGGGTTCACGAACATTATCGAGCCGCAGGACTTCACTGGGTTTACGACCAACATCATGTTCACCGCCGGTCAGTTTCGTCGCTCGGTGAATATTCCAATCGCGGACGACGACTTCGTCGAATTTAACGAGGACATCTTGGTTTTTCTGGAGCAACCCACTCCGACGGATCCGCCGATTGGAGCGAACGGCTCGGCCATTGTGACGATCCTGGACAACGATCAACCCGCCGGGGCTCTGGACCGGGATTGGAATCCGGACAATGTCGCCTTCACCACGCCCCGCTTCAATGAAGCGCCTGGCGCCAACAACATCGTGCGCGCCGTGGCCGTGCAGGCGGACCAGCGAACGCTCCTCGGCGGCGATTTTACGGCCTATAATTCCACGCCACGCAATGGCATTACCCGCGTCAACCTGGACGGCTCGCTCGACGCCACGTTTAATCCCGGCACGGGCGCGGACGGATTTGTGGCGGCCTTGGCGATCTATCCTCCCACGGGCGGAACGAACATCGGGAAGATCCTGGCCGGCGGCGGCTTCTCTTCGATGAACAACATCCAGCGCAACGGGGTGGCTCGCTTGAACGGGAACGGTGCGCTGGACCTTTCGTTCAACCCCGGCACGGGCGCCAATGGGGTGGTGCGCTCCATCGCCCTGCAGAGCGACGGAAAAGTGCTGCTGGCCGGCGAGTTCACCCAGTTCGACGGCGTGCCGCGCAACGGGGTCGCCCGCTTGAACCTGGATGGCAAACTCGATTTGAACTTCAATCCCGGCCATGGAGCCGACGGCACGGTCTGGTCGGTCGCCGTGCGCGACTCCCTGCAAACCATCTTCGTGCCCCGCGGCCCGCAGCCCTTGGCCTTTGAAGACGTCAACGAGATCGAGACCGGCGGAAACCAAGGGACGATCGTCATCGACTACGACTTCGGCCCCAATCCGCCCGGGGACCCGAATCCGGACAACTTGAGAGTGTATTACGACGGAGTTCGGATTTTCGACACGACGCTCAGCGGGGCCGGGCAGCAGACCATTAACTACGGGCCCGGCGCTTCGACCAAGGTGACCATTGTGATCAACGAAGGCATCGGCACCTCGGGCGAGACCTGGCGTTACACCGCCAACATCTCCGTGCCGGTGCTGCAGCGGAAGATTTTCATCGGCGGCGAATTCCTCAACTTCAATGGCCAGTATCGGGGAAATGTGGCCAGGTTGAATGACGATGGTTCGCTCGATAACGGCTACGATTCGGGGGGCGGCGCGAACGGCCCGGTCTACGCCGTGGCGCTTCAAGCCGATGGGCGTCTGCTGATCGGCGGATCGTTCTCGGCGGTTGATTTCCAGGATCGCCTGAACCTGGCGCGACTGGAAGTGAGCGGCGCCCTGGATTTGAGTTACAACCCTGGTTCAGGGGCCAACGATGCCGTCTACGGCATCACGGTGCAGCCGGATGGCGCGGCCTTCGTCGGCGGCTTGTTCACCAGCTTCAACGGCACGCGGCGCCTTGGCCTGACGCGGTTGCTCGCCAACGGCGCGGTCGATACGAGTTTCCTCGACACCGCTTACGACCAGTTTGCCGGCCTGATCAATACCTTCCACTTCGAACCGCCTAATTTCGTCAGCTCGATCGCACTTCAGACCAATGGGGGCGTCATCATTGGCGGTTCCTTCACCACGCTGGGTGGCCAGCCAGCGCGGAATGTCTCCGACAACACTCCCTGGATCCTCAGCGGCAGTTCCGGAGGGGCCACCGGCTGGCACCGGGCCGACAAACATCCCCGCTACAACGTCGCCCGCCTCATCGGCGGCTATACCCCTGGTCCAGGCAACGTCGAGTTTGTCTATGATCAAAACACGGTGGATGAAAACGCGGGCGAGTTATCCGTCGCGCTGCGCCGACTGGACGGACGGCTTGGCTCGGTCTCGGCCGTGGCCTCGAGTAGCGACAACCTGGCCGTCGGTGGCACGGATTTCGGGGCCGCGCCGAATGTCCTGTCCTGGAACCAGAATACCGCCTTCGATGGCGTGCCGATCGGTGTCGGATCCACCAGCGAACGGTTTTTTGGCATCCCGATTTTCGATGACACGCTCATCGAGGGCGACGAGTTGTTCGGCCTCAGGCTGGGTGCTCCGAGTGGCAGCATCAACCTCGGAGGTGAAGTCTTTCCGCTGGGCGCCGCTCTCTCGCGCAAGACCGCGACGGTCGACATCATCGATGATGATTTCAACCGAGGGACGTTCGTCTTTAGCTCCCCGACCTTCTTCACCAACGAGAACGCGGGATTTGCCAGGATCACCGTCTTGCGCACCAATGGCAGCAGCGGCCAGGTCGCCGTGAAATATTTCACCAGTGATGGCACCGCCGTCGCCGGGCAGGACTACACCACCACTCGCGGCACCTTGACCTTCGGTCAGGGCGTGACCAGCCTTTCCTTCAATGTGCCCCTGCGCGACGACGTTTTGGTCGAGCCGGACGAAACCTTCCTGGTCGCCCTCACGAACGCCACCGGCGGGGCCATTCTTCCAGGAGGCACGCCCACCTCCGTGTTGTCCGCCACCGTCACGATCATCGATAACGATCTGCCCCCCGGGCGGGCCAATTTTGCCTCGTCCAGTTTTGTCGCCAGCGAAGGAGCGGGGGTGGCCGCCATCACCCTGGTGCGCCTGGGCGGAAGCGTTGGCGAACTATCCGTCAGTGTCGCGGCCACGGGCGGCTCGGCCCAGGAAGGGATCGATTTCGTGCCCGCCACCAATGTCATCACCTGGGTCGATGGCGATATCGCGCCCAAGATCTTCCCCGTCACGATCAACAACGATGTCGCCGTGGAGGGCGATGAAACCGTCGGGTTGCGGCTCTTCAATCCGTCGGTCGTCGGGGGCACCGGCAGCGTCAGCACCGCGACGCTGACCATCCAGGACGACGATTTCTACGGGGCGCTCTCCTTCAGTCAACCGATCTATGACGCCGATGAGCGCGGCACCAATGTCAGCATCACCGTGGTCCGGGTCGGAGGGGAGGGTGACACCGTCACGGTGGATTACGAAGTCGCGGACGGCTCCGCGGTCAACGGCCGGGATTTCATCGCCGCCAACGGCACCTTGACCTTCGGTCCTGGGGTGCTGGCCACTAACTTTTCCGTCACCATCCTCAACAAGACCCTGCAGGACGGCGAAAGGCAGGCGATGCTGCTGCTGAAGAATTTCAACCTGGCGTCGCCCGGCGCGATCACCACGGCCACGTTGCGCATCATGGACGATGAATCGATGGGTGACCTGGCCGGCTCGCTCGACACCACCTTCAGCCCGCTGGCCGGCGGGACGAACTCGCTCTACGCGCTGGCCTTGCAGCCCGATGGCAAGCTGCTGGTCGGGGGGGATTTTCGGACCTTGAACCGCGAGCTGCGCAACCGCGTGGGACGCCTCAATCCCGATGGCACGCTGGATGAAAGCTTCGACGCCAAACAAGGCCCGAATGCGGCGGTGCGCTCCATCGCCCTGCAGTCCGACGGGCGCATCGTGATCGGCGGCTTCTTCGACAAGGTCCATTCGACCAACCGAAATCACATCGCGCGGTTGCTCGCCGATGGCACCCTGGATCGGTACTTCGACCCGGGTGCCGGCGCCGATAACCCGGTCTTTGCCGTGGCGGTTCATCCCGATGGTCGGATCGTCATGGGCGGCTCATTTGCCACCGTCAACGGCATCAACCGCGCCGGGATCGCCCTGTTGGAAAGCAGTGGAACGGTCAGCACCTCCTTCGATCCAGGGCAGGGCATCGACGGCACGGTGCTGGCCCTGGCCGTGCAAAACGACGGAAAAATCCTCGTCGGGGGCGAGTTTGCGACGGTCAACGGTGTCA